>Ga0302320_10004999_pt1 | contig 29897 bp, 29 predicted proteins | sample Bog_T0_3_FD_202130 | JGI IMG/M metagenome (GOLD analysis project Ga0302320, IMG submission 202130) | Peat permafrost microbial communities from Stordalen Mire near Abisko, Sweden - Bog_T0_3 | ecosystem: Environmental > Terrestrial > Soil > Wetlands > Peat | place: Sweden: Abisko, Stordalen Mire...
GGAGTTCGATCTCACCACCCGCATAGCGACAGAGGATTTGTTTGGTGGTCTCGTCTGGTTCCATGTCTTCGATCTGCATAGTCCCAATTGTGTTCTCGACCGCCAGACGGCGATCATCCAGCTCTTGGGGAGTTAGCACAACGACGGAAGCGGTTGCAGCGGCCATACTGCCCTCCACACGATCAATTCTAGCAGATTCGCGCATTTTGAGATGCGCTGTAATCGTCAATAACTGTCAGCTTTTGTGCGCCTCAGACTGCCGACCGCTCAGTTCAACACCCTGTGCGCGGGCAAGCCAGTATTCAGACTTGAGGCGGCTTTCCTCTGCGACGTTGTATAGCACTTCGCAATCGCAGCATGCGCCTTTTGCGTGCAACACCTCGATCACGTCCTGAATGTTTTCCTCGTCAATTCCGATATCGCGGAGAATACCGATTGAGATATCAAAGGAACCCTGGCACCGCAAACGTTCCTGCGATGCATCGGCAGGGCAAAAATAATCATCAAGTCGCTGAAAAAAGCCATCTCTCCGAATAACCGCAAGTACATTGGGGGTAATGTCATTCACAAGTTCTTCGTCGTAAAGATCGTCATTATCCATTGGTTTGAAACTGCGGTGGTCCCGGTTGTTCGGACAGTTTTCGCCGATTGTTAAGTGGAAGTTCTGTTCTTCGGTTAGGCTGCCAGAGGTTCTGGCAAGCGGTTGAAGTTGACCTGGTCGGGGATGTTGCAATTGACCGCCAGAACCACTTTATCGCATCCTGATGCTGACCGGCTAAGCGGAGGCGGGCTCTGCTGGAGAGCAACCCGCCGAGGAATAACCGGCTGGAAACTCATCGACGCCGATGAGCGCCGGGAGCGGGCACGTCTGCTGCTCCCGGCTTCGCAATCCAACATCGGATCGATAGATTTCCCCATGCCTCGGAAAACTCACCCATCAAGCCGCCGCCGAGCGGCATCCTTGTTTTTGGCTTTCAACTGGGCCACGAACCGATCAGCAAAGCTTTTGCTCAGGCTGCCATGAAGTCCGGCAAGCGGTTGAAGTAGACTTGGTCGGGCGTGAACCCATCCAGGCTGGAGTGCGGTCTGATGGAGTTATAGAACTCCAGGTATTTCCCGATGGAAGTCCTGGCCTCGTGGACCGTCTCGTAGGCGTGGAGATAGACCTCTTCATACTTGATCGACTTCCAGATCCGCTCGACGAATACGTTGTCGCGCCAGCGGCCCTTGCCGTCCATGCTGATGCCGATTCCTTCTTTCTTGAGCCGCTCGGTGAAGGCTTCGCTGGTGAATTGACTCCCTTGATCGGTGTTGAAGATGTCAGGTTTTTCGTTCCTGGAAAGAGCTTCTTCCAGGGCATCGATGCAAAAACTAACATCCATGGTTATCGACAATCGCCAGGCAAGAACCCGGCGGCTGAACCAATCCACTACTGCGGCCAGATAGACGAATCCGCGCGCCATGGGGATGTAAGTGATGTCCATGGCCCAGACCTGGTTGGGATGCGTGATAGCCAATCCGCGCAGAAGATACGGGTAAATCCTGTGTCCTGGCGCGGGTTTGGAAGTGTTGGGCCGGCGATAGACGGCCTCGATTCCCATCCGTTTCATCAGCGTGCTTATGTGCCTGCGGCCTACCTCCTGGCCTTGCTGCCAGAGTAAGTCGCGCAGCATCCGGCTGCCGGCGAAGGGATAGTTCAGGTGTAACTCGTCAATGCGCCGCATCAGCCACAGATCTTCGGCCGAGACCGGGCGCGGCTCATAGTAGACCGTGCCGCGGCTGATGCCCAGCACCTCTGCCTGTTGCTTGATGGGAAGATCGTGCCCGGGGTCGATCATCGCTTTGCGCTCAGCAGTCCCGCCTTGGTGAGCGCTCCTTCTAAAAAATCGTTCTCCAGGGTCAGCTCGCCGATCTTGGCGTGCAGCGTCTTCAAATCCACTGCGGCCGTTGCGGATTCCGGCTTGGCTTCGCCCCCAAACACCCCGGCTGCACCTTCCAGAAGCTGGCTCTTCCACTGCGTGATCTGGTTGGCATGCACGTCAAACTGCTCGGCCAACTGCGAAAGTGTATTTTCTCCCTTGATAGCGGCTAGGGCCACCTTCGCTTTGAAGGCCGCTGTATGGTTGCGCCGCGGACGTCTGCTCATCTGCTCTCCTCATCCCAGCCATTTTAGGCTGTAGGCGAACAGAACCTCCACTTAACCCCCTGTCCGAATCTGCGGAGCCACCTCTAACAGACCTAACGGCTAGCCGAAAAATCCCGTAGTAAACGGCTTTCTCCGTTCGAATGCTGAAGCGCCATACTGATCCCTGACCCCTGATCCCTGCTTCTAAAACGCCGGCCGCACCGGCTTCTTCTCGTGCGGGTCGATCTCAGCCTCGGCAGCATGGATGTCGGATTGCCGATCCATCCACTCGTCCAGCCGGGAACGCTTGAAGCGCCAACGGTTGCCCAGCTTGAAGGCGGGCACAAAACCCTCGGATGCGTATTTATAGAGCGTGTCGGGTGAAATGGCCAGGTAGTCCGAGGCCTGGCGAATATCCATGACCTCGCGTACTTCAGGAACCAGCAGGTTGGAGCGGGCGGCGCTGCGCATTGTTGCCTCCTGGAGACAGGGGATGCCTCAGGGCGAATTCCGGTTATCTGCCGGTTGTCTTGTATATAACGCGGTTTCGCCCGTCATTTCAAGGGGTTTCAGGGAGTTGCAGGAAATTAACAGGCTTTTCCCCCGCGAATCCAGACCAGCCAACAGGCAGATTTCCCCTCAAACCCAGCCGGTTGGGCCTGACTGTACTCCATCCCCAAGCCCTTGGGATGTTGAAACGGATGGTGCGCTTCCGCCCTAGTTCTGATCGTCGCGCCGGTGCAACGTGGGCGGGCCGTCATCGGTACTCGATGTACTGCTGCCGCTGCCGGTGCTCGAAGGGCTTGAAGAGCCCGTCGGGTCGCCGGTACTAGTGCCCGGTCGGCGCAGCGAAGGCTTCGGCGCGCCCTTCGTGTCGGTCAGGCGGCGCTTGTTCTCAATCCGGGCCAGCCGCGCCTTGATGTCGTCGAACTCCGAGGTAGTCACAGTGTATTGATCGCGCGCCGGCAGGATGCGGGCAATCTCCTCCTGCGAGTGCAGAATGCGCTCCGGCGTCTGTGGATGGTCGGCAAAAGCCTTTTCCACCATGCCGGGCTTGCGCTTCTCGAGGGCTTGAATCTTCTCAAAGAAGCTGATGAAGGCCTGCGGATCGTACCCGGCCCGATACATATATTGCACGCCCAGGTAGTCGGCCTGCGCCTCGAAATCGCGGGAGAACTTCAGAAAGGTCATGGGCACGGCAAGCGATGCTGCCTCGTAGATTCCATAGCCCGTCCAGCCACCGATGAAGATCAGCGGAATGGTGCTCAACTGGGCGTAATTCATGCGCGTCTGCTCGCGAACTGCATGGTGTGCGCAAACGTGGGCCGTCTCATGAGCCATCACACCGGCCAGTTCCGCCTCTTCGTCGGCGTTCAAAATCAACCCTGAATTCACATAGAAGAATCCGCCCGGCAGCGCCATGGCGTTAATCACGTCCGAATCGATGATCTTGATCGTGAAAGGAACCTTGCAGTCGGAGTTCTTGACGATGTTCTGGCCAACGCGGTTCACGTATTCCAGAACCACCGGGTCTGTGATGAACTTGGTGCTCTTTTCGATCTCCGAGGCATACATCTTGCCCATCTTGATCTCGGTGTCCACGGAGTACCAGTTGCCAAAGCCGCGCGCGCCAATATCGCGATTGCCCACCGCGCTCACGTCCTCGATGCTCCCTGGCTTCACATTGATCTTCTGGCTGCCCGGCTCGATCACTTTGTCAGGATTGACGTTGGTCGCCGCGGTATCGCCACCCACGGGTGTCGTTCCGGGCGCGGGCTGCTTGCCGGGAGTTGCAGGCGGCGTATCGCCTCCGACCTGAGTTGTGCCAGGAGCAGGCTGAGCCGTGGGCGCGCCGGTTGAGGCAGGGCCGGTCTGCGCGGCGTTCGATGGGCTCGTACCCGCTGCCGGTGGATTCGAAGGCGATGTGGAAGCATCGTCACTGCCAACGGGTGCCGTACCGGGCGCAGGCTGCGCGGCAGGAGCGCTGGAGGGGGAAGACTTGGATGGGTCTGTAGAAGAAGACGCCTGGGGCGTCGATTGTGCCCACACCGTGGTGGTCAGCGCCAAAGCCAATCCGGCCAGCGCAACTGTTGTCGAGCCCTTGAATCCTGCCCTCATGACCTCACCCCCAACGCGAAGGCGGTACTCCGGGGCTGCCCCGCTTCGCTTCACTGTTTAGACGTTAGTATCCGCCCTTTCGGCACCAAAGCGGAAGAATAATTCCTTGGCAGACCCGATTCCCATCTGCACCCATACTTGGCATCGCCGCCGTGGATCAGTTGCCGGCAACCAGCGCCCAATGATTATTCCTCCTTCGGTTGCTCCAAGGTCAATTGGGACTCTACACATGGTCGATCCCATCCTACGTGGCGATACGAACCCAATCGAGCATGATTGCACTTTCGAGGTATTAACCCGATTTTCCTTCCATAAGGAGGAAAAAGGCGATAATGTGGATGTCAAACTCATCTCGTCATGAAACGGAGTGAATCGGCGTGAACAACATGCGCGGCAATTTCCGGAACGTTCACAATCACCCGGTTCTGTGGCCTGTGTTTTCAGCGAGATTCAATCCGGCACAAAAGGAGCTTTTCCTCGTGACTCAATCGGGGATTGGCCTGAGTTTGACGAAACGAGATCCGCGCGCAAGGAGAATTTCATGAAGAGAGCACTGTTTGGGCTGGTCTTGGCGATCGCCTTTTTTGCCGTTGGTTGCGCAACATCCAGCTCCATTTCTAACGGCGTTTTGTCGGTTGCGCCTGCGGCGCCCAGCAGCCTGGTCGCAACCGCCGGCAGTGGTCAAATGTCTCTTTTCTGGACTGCGCCTCCCGGATCAACCACTTTCAATATCTATTATTCGACGACCAAGGGGGTTACCACTACCACCGGGACCAAGATCACCGGCGTATCCTTGCCCTTATTCGATCTGACTGGGCTCACCAACGGCCAGACCTATTATGTTGTGGTTACCGCGGTCAACAAGACAGGCGAATCGGCAATCTCGAACCAGGCCTATGCCACCCCGGTGGCGCAGATACCGGGGGTTCCCACCGGCGTTACCGCGTCGCCCAACAATCAGCAGGTAACACTTTCCTGGTCGCCGGTTCCCGGAGCAGTTACTTACAATGTTTATTATTCACAGAGTCCCGGAGTCACAACGGCCAACGGAACCAAAGTCAGTGGCCTGACTTCGCCAACGTTCACGCTGACCGGCCTTAGCAACGGCGTCACATACTATTTCATCGTAACCGCGGTCAACACCGGCGGCGAGTCGGTTGCTGCCTCCGGCGCGGTTGCGGGTACGCCTGTGCTGCTGCCTCCAACCAACCTGGCCGCCGCTCCCACCAACGCCAAGGTTGCTCTTTCATGGACTGCGGCGCTCGGCGCAACTTCGTACAACATTTATTATTCAACCACCACCGGAGTGACTCCAACCAACGGAACCAAGATCAGCGGAGTTGCGGCAACTTCGTTCAATCACACCGGATTGACCAACGACACGACTTACTATTACGTCGTTACCTCGGTCCTCGGCACGCAGGAATCGGTCCCCACCAGTCAGGTTTCGGCCACGCCCGAAGCGCCACCGCTGGCGCCAACCGGTCTTACTGCAATAGCCGGCAATGGAATGGTAGGTCTCACCTGGTCGGCTGCAACCCACGCCACTTCCTATAACATCTACTACTCGACCGTCAGCGGCGTCACCCCGGCAAACGGAACCAAGGTTACGATTCCTGCGGGCACCTCCTTCACCGTCACCGGCCTGACCAATCAGACTCCGTATTACTTCATCGTCACAGGTTCGGACGTGGGAGGCGAATCGCCTGCCAGTAGCCCGGTCACAGCGACTCCAACCAATGGCGTAATCGCGAACCTGACTCCGGGGACGGATACGATCATTTCCATCCAGTACTCGGCCACGACGGAGCTGACCTGGGACTTTTACGAAAACGCCGTCAGCCAACCCGAGACCGTTACTGTTCTGCCCATCGCGCAGAGCGCCATGCCGGCGCCCATGACGAAGTCTTCGAGTATCTTTTTCGCCTCCTTCAGCATCGGCCTCAATCCCTTGCTTAGCGAATTCAATGTTCCAATTGGCATGTGGGGTACCGTAGCCTCAAACATCCACTCCGGCACCACCCTGAATCTTGCCTACTACAAGAACGGCGCATGGGTCGATGTAGCGACGTTCGTCGTGGGTGCTAACGGAGCCTTTACCGAAAATCTGGCTTCTCTGTCCCTGCCTGGATTGCTTAATACGGGAACTTATCTGCTCTATGAACCGGCCACTGGCAGTAATCTCTCTGTCTCCAACCTCGGCATTGTGCTGATGGCCGACGATAGCAATACCATGGCCGACGGCTCCAATGGCCTTCAGGTGATTCACCTCTACGATGCCAAAGGAAATCTACTGACCACACCAACTATCGCCTACCTCGACTACTCGGGCGAATCGGACATTGATGGCGCCGCGCTGACGCCAGATGGATCGCAGGGCATCATGGTTGACGGCAACAACGATCTGAGCTTCCTGTCGGGGGTTCAGACGGGGACCCCGGTTGCTTCAGCAGCGCCGCTCGATATCTCCGCCTATGGCTCGGACGGCGACGCAGTTGCCATTCTTCCCAACGGCGACGAAGCGGTAGTCTCAGAAGACACTTCGAGTCCCTCCAATCTGCTCGTCGTCTCCGGCATCCTCTCCGGCAATGCAGCCGCAGCGGATTTGATCACCGTTCCCAGCTCCCGCGACGGAGTCGTAATTTCGTGGGACGGCACAGTGTTGCTGGCGCGCGGTCCTTCAGGCCTGACAGTCTTCTCGATAACCCCTATTACACCCGTCCCAGGCTCGCTGGGCGGAACCGAATCCGACCAATACACGCAGATTGCCGATTTTCCCAGCCTCGGATCGAATAACTACATTGAGGATGGACGGGAGGGCATGGCGATCAGCCTGGCGGACGCGACCCGCGCCGTCGTAATCAATCCCTCCGCCAAAACCATCCTTCTCCTGACCGGCCTGCCTGGCACTCCGGTCGTAGGAACTCCCGTCAACTTGCCATCAGGGGTTTCTATTGCTTACGCCGTGGCCATCAGCCCTGACGGTAAGCTAGCCGTTGTGGGAACCGACAGTGGTCTGGTGCTCTACAGTGGAGTCGACACCGGAACGCTCGTTGAGGTCGGCTCATCTGCCTATGCGCCGAGTTACTCGCTGGGAGCCCAGCAGGTGACTCTGGGAAGTATCAGCACGCTGGGAATCACCCTTGACGGCAAATATGTGACGGCAGGCGACTCCACCAACAAAGCTCTTGTAGTCCTTCCGCTTTCGGCCACCGGCATTGGAGCCCCAGCCAGCGTGCTGGGGAACCTGGCGATTCCCGATAACGATCAACTGCTGGTTCACTAGAGCCGATTCGCACGACTGAAGCATTTGGCTCTTCCAAACACAAAAGCCCCATCCTTGCGGATGGGGTTTTTGTATTGGCCGGGAGCGGGAGGCATCTGCCCCACCGCAGGCGCCTAGTCGTAGTATTCCAGACCGAGGTGTGTGATCAGGTCCGAGCCCATAATGTGGCGCAGGGTGTTCTTCAGCTTCATTGACTGGATAAACAGATCGTGTTCGGGATAGAGGCCGGGGGCGCTCTGCGGCGATTTCAGGTAGAAGCTCAGCCACTCCTGAATGCCGATGGAGCGCAGCGACGGTGTGCGCTTGGCCAGGTCGAGGAAGAGCACCAGGTCCAGCGCAATCGGAGCGGCCAGAATCGAATCGCGGCACAGGAAGTTCACCTTGATCTGCATCGGGTAGCCCAGCCAGCCGAAGATGTCGATGTTGTCCCAGGCCTCTTTCTCGTCGCCGCGCGGCGGGTAGTAGTTGATGCGAATCTTGTGGTAAAGATTCTTGTAGAGATCGGGATAAAGCTCCGGCTGGAAGATGTATTCCAGCGATCCCAGTTTCGACTCTTCCTTGGTCTTGAACGATTGCGGATCGTCCAGCACTTCGCCATCCCGGTTTCCCAGAATATTCGTCGAGAACCAGCCCGAGACGCCCAGCAGGCGCGCCTTGAAGGCCGGCGCCAGAACCGTCTTCATCAGCGTCTGGCCGGTCTTGAAGTCCTTGCCGCAGATCGGCGCGGCATTCCGCTTCGACAGATCGATCATCGCAGGCACATCCACCGTCAGGTTCGGCGCGCCGTTGGCGAAGGGCACACCCTCGCTCAGCGCCGCGTACGCATAAATCTGCGATGGGGCAATGCCGATGTCATTCTCTTCCAATCCCTTCTCAAAGGCCTTGATCGACTGGTGTACCTCGGTCGGCTCCAGGAAGATCTCCGTCGAAGCGGCCCAGATCATCACCACACGATCCACCTTCTTCTTGAACGCCTGGATATCGGCGATCACCTGATTGGCAAGGTCGCGCTTCGTCTTGCCCTTCTTCACGTGGGTGCCGTTCAGCCGCTTCACATAGTACTGGTCAAAAACCGCTGGCATAGGCTTGATCTTTTCCAGCCTCGGCTTCAACTTCTCCAGCATCTCCTTGTCCAGCACCGCGGCATGCACCGCGGCCTCATACACGTTGTCCTTGAATATGTCCCAGCCGGTAAACACGATATCCTTCAGATCCGCCAAAGGAACAAAGTCCTTGATCAGCGGACTCTGATTATCGGTACGCTTGCCCAGCCGAATTGTGCCCATCTGCGTCAGGGAACCCACCGGCTTCGCCAGCCCCTGCCGCACCGCCTCAACACCGGCAATCATCGTCGTAGCAACGGCGCCCAGGCCCACCACCATCACGCCCAACTTGCCGTTGGCGGGTTCCACCTTGCCTGCCACCCGCTTGCTCTTGCTCACTGCCTTTTTCGTTGCCATCTACTCTTCCTATCCTCCGTTGATCTCAGGGCTGCCCCTGCAATCCGTTGTTCTTTCCAAATAAACTGCAAACCGTCCCTAGGCCGCACTGCTCTGCCGGCGTCTGCTCAGATGGCTCCAGACAAACCACACAATGCCCGCAACGAATGCCACCTCTACCGCGAGATGGAACCGATGGAACCACTCGTGGAAACGCGGGTCGGTGTTCCATGCCTCGCCCAGCTTCATGCCCGCATAAGCCAGCGCAAAGCACCATGGCCACGAGCCAATAAACGTATAGAGATGAAACTTACCCTGCGGCATCTTTGCAATGCCTGCCGGAAACGCGATAAAGGTGCGAACCACGGGCAACAAGCGCCCCAGCAACACGGTGATCGATCCGTACTTATTGAAGAACTCCGTCATGCGGTCCAGGTCGTGGGTGCTCATGAGCACCCAGCGGCCATATCGCTCCACCAGTGGACGCCCGCCTTTTGCCCCAATCCAGTACGCCACCAACGACCCCAGATTGCAGCCGATCGCTCCGGCAGTCGCCGCTAACCACAGATTCATGTGCCCCAGGTAAACCACATAGCCGGCAAACGGCATAATGATCTCCGACGGCAATGGAATGCATGCCGACTCAATCCCCATCAACGCCGCAACGCCCGCGTAGCCGCCTGCATCAATCACATGGGTAACAAATAAAACGAGGAAGCCAATAATCTTTTCGCTCATGCTCTGTCGAGTATAGCTAGAGCCACTGCCGTTCGCGGCGCCTTCGCCCGGGTCCGGCTTGTGAGATTCGCGTTTTCCCGCCATTTTCCAGCATTTCAAGATGGGATTTGCATCATAGTGACTTGGTTTATAGTAGTGACTACCGCTTCTGGTCTACCGGAGGATCGTCCCGTGGCGAGAAAATACTCAATGCGTTGCTCCATCGCTCGCACGCTCGACATCATCGGCGACCGCTGGACCATCCTCATTCTCAGAGATCTCTTCCTTCATCCCACGCGACGCTTCCATGATTTTGAAGCCAGTCTTCCCGGCCTTACTCCCAGCGTCCTCTCTTCCCGGATCAAGGAGCTTGCTGCCCACGGCATTCTCTTGAGCCGTCTCTATGCCGACCATCCGCCGCGCCCTGAATACCTCCTCACGCCCAAAGGCCGCGCGCTCAACCCAATCCTGATTGCCATGAAGGCCTGGGGCGAGCAATACGCAGCCTCTCCATCCGCAGCCGCAAGCCTGGAAAGCGATCTGAGGCCCTGACCAAGAGCGATCCGGGATCCGTGCTCTGCGCCCCAGCACTCTCTTGCCCGCTTTGCTACGATTAGATGTTCCATTTGAGGTGTTCCCCTTGGCCAGCTTCCCTCCCGTCCCGCTCACTCTTGAAGGTTCCAGCCTGCTGCATCAGTTCTTCCGCTTCGACTGGAAGGCTTGGCGCGCCACCTTGCCTGCTGACCGCGAACGAATCACCGCTCAGGCCGCTTCTGCGTTTCAACGTTTGGAGCGCAAGACCCCGGACGCGCCAATCCAAACAGCTCTCTTCTCGGAACTCGGCCACAAGGGCGACCTCATCCTGATTCACTTCCGCGACTCATTCGAGGCGCTCAATCAGGTTGAACTGGATCTGGCGCAGACCGAACTCTACGATTATCTTGACCTGCGCCACTCCTACGTCTCGGTCGTCGAGCTAGGCCTCTACGAGTCCAGCCGCAAGACCTATGAAGCCGCCGCCACCCTGACGCCGCACTCGCCTGAGTGGAACGCCGAAATCGCCGCCGCACTCAAACGCGGCGGCGACGCCATGTCCTCACGGCTCTTCCCCGCCGTCCCCGAGGCTAAATACCTCTGCTTCTACCCCATGGACCGCAAGCGCGGCGAGCATGTGAACTGGTATACGGTACCCTTTGCCGAGCGCCAGCGCATGATGCACGAGCACGGCCTCATCGGCCGCCGATACGGCGACGTCGTCAAGCAAATCATCTCCGGCTCCATTGGAATGGATGATTGGGAATGGGGTGTCGATCTCTTCGCCGAAGATCCGGTCGTCTTCAAGAAGCTCATCTACGAGATGCGCTTCGACGAAGTCAGCGCCGTCTACGCCCTCTTCGGCCAGTTCTATATCGGCGTGCGATTACCGATAGAGAAGCTCGGAGGATGGCTAAGCGGCAGCCTGTAGTCTTCAAAGGGAACGGCTCTAGCCGCGTCACCTGGTCGCCTTTGTTGAAGACTACAGGCTTAATAGTCCTGGTCCGGACAGGATCACAAGCTGACCTATTCTGAGATTCATGGTGAGTTGGTTCCTTGCAGGATCGCTCATTCTTATCCAGCTTCGCGCCAGCACCCCTCTGCCAGCGCTTCCCATTCGGCTTCGAGCGTGAGCCGGTGAAACCTACGCCCGGCTCGCTGGTACCAGTAGTCGGCATTCCCGGCCTGGCCCTCTTTGCGGTGCAGATACGCGTGAACGGCCATGCCCTCCGCAGTCTCAAGCTCATCCACCAGCGCGTGGGCGCGCGTCCAGTCCCCTTTCGCGTCCCACCACAGCGCAGCCAGAGGGGCCGACAGCCCATTCGGAGGTTCTTCCAGAGTCAACGATGCGCGAAACTCCTCGGTCTCCATAGAACCCTTCTATCACGATCTGGCTCGCCGTCAAAACGATTTTTGCTGACAATCTTGTGTGATATGAATCACACTTTTTCGCCCGATTCGCTGATAAAAAGAACTCATCGTCCGATAAGACATGCAGAGGGTCAGCCGGCGGGCTTGGGGGGTCTGGGGGGATAGTCAAGGGGTTCCCAAGCCATGCGCCGCCTGGAGGTCGAGCCTTGTCCATTTTCCAAAACGGAACTTCTCAGAATGTGGTTTGCAGCCCAGCGCCGAATGGCCGTATACTTAACTACGACCATTACGGTCGTAGTTTCAGGCTGCAGCTTGTCCGGCGGCCAATGGGAGCAAGACAGTTGAGCGTGCTAAGTGAATTAAAGATCGGCGAGAGTGGGGTTCTGATGGCCCTCGATTTGCCTGAGTCCGTGCAGAACCACCTGATGCATATGGGGTTTGTGCCCGATGCGCTGGTGACGGCTGTCCGACGCGCCCCGGCCGGAGACCCCACCGTATACCTCATAGATGGCATGGAGATCGCGCTGCGCCATGAGACTGCGGAAGCTATTCGAGTGCGAGCGCCCGAGGTTGAAAGCGCACATATAGTCCCACAAGACGAGGAAGCTCAGGAGTTGACTGAGGCCGTGCGATGAGCGCTTGCTGCACACCTCCACCTTTCACGCCACCCACGGCTCCGCCTCCTGCCGGAGCGCTCAAGACGGTTGTGTTGATCGGACCGCCAAACTCTGGCAAATCTACTCTTTTCAATCGCTTGACCGGCCTCCGCCAGAAAGTGGCCAACTACCCCGGCGTCACCGTCGAGCAACGCATGGGGCTGATGGCCGGCGTGGGCCGCGAAGACCTGACCCTGATCGATCTGCCCGGCATCTACTCGCTCTCTCCCTATTCTGAAGACGCCCGCGTCTCCATCGACGTGCTGCGCGGCGCCATGCCCGGCACGCCCAAGCCGGATGCAGTGCTGCTTGTGATGGACTCGTTGCACCTGAAGCGCCAGTTGATGCTGGCCGCGCCGGTGCTGGCGCTGGGTCTGCCTACCCTGGTTCTGCTCAACATGAGCGACCTGATGGAGTCCCGCGGCGGCCACATCGATCCCCTCAAGCTGGCACGCGAACTGGGCGCGCCTGTGGCGCTGATCAGTGCGGTGCGTGGAACCGGCCTCGATGCCGTGCCGCTCTTCCTGCACCAGCAAACCAACCGCGAAGCCGCCAAGCCACTGGCGCTGCCCGTCGTGGGCAACGCCGCCAGCGCGCACAGTTGGGCAGCTCAGGTAAGCAAGAACACTGGCTACCGCGCTCCGCTCTCGGTCGAGGGTACACGCAAGATCGACAATATTCTGCTGCACCGCATTTGGGGGCCGCTGCTCTTTCTCGTTGTTGTCGTTGGAGTCTTTGAGGTGGTCTTCTCCATCGGCCAGCCGCTCTCCGACGGCTTCGGCGATGTCCTGGCCCGCATCGGCGGCCTGGCGCGCCCGCTTTTGCCCGCTGGCTGGATTCAGTCGCTCATTCTCGACGGTGCCTGGAAGGGCGTCTCGTCGGTACTGGTTTTTCTGCCGCAAATCCTTCTGCTGTTTCTTTTTATCGGGATTCTGGAAGACTCCGGCTATCTTTCCCGCGCCGCCCTCATTGCAGACCGCGTGATGCGGACCATCGGGTTGAATGGCAAAGCCTTTATTCCCCTACTCTCCGCCTACGCCTGCGCCATTCCGGCCATCATGGCCACACGCACCATTGAGAACAAGCGCGACCGCTTCGCAACGATTTTGGTTACTCCCTTCATGACCTGCTCGGCGCGGCTGCCGGTTTACATGCTGCTGATTGCCGCCTTTATTCCCAACATCGTCTACCTGCACGGATTTCTAGGTCTGCGCACCATCGTGATGCTCAGCCTTTATCTGGCCGGTTTTGTGGGCGCAATGACCACTGCATGGCTGCTCAAGAGTTCCATTCTCAAGTCCAGCGAAACGCCGTTTATCCTTGAACTGCCGCAATACCGCATGCCCACCGTGCGCTCCCTGGCCCTGCGTCTCATGGATCGCGCGCGCGTCTTCCTGCGCCAGGCAGGGACGGTCATCTTATGCGTCACACTGGCGCTGTGGGTGCTGGCTCACGTGCCAGTGGTTCACACGCCGGGCGGCACGATCTCAGCGCCTGAGCTGGCCGACAGCGCCATTGGCCGCCTGGGCCACTTCATCGAGCCGGCCATCGCGCCTCTGGGCTTCAACTGGAAGATCGGCATTGGTCTCATCTCCAGCGTGCTGGCCCGCGAAGTCATGGTCAGCACTATGGGCACCCTCTACGGCGCAGACCCTGAAACTCAGTCCATGCACCTGCAAACCGCTTTGCACCACGACATGACGCTGGGCGGCGCGCTGGCGCTGATGATCTTCTTCGCATTCGCCATGCAGTGCACATCCACCATGGCCGTGGTGCGCCGCGAGACCAACAGTTGGAAGTGGCCGGCCGTCCAGTTTCTCTACATGCTGGCCCTGGCCTGGGGCGCGGCCCTCGTCGTGAATCACGTGGTGATGGCGATCTTCGGCTAGCGAAATCGATCGAACCTTATTCGCCTTTTAGCGCTGTATCTGAAGGTGCCGCAGCAGCCTGTTGACTGAGCGGTCAGCCTTCTCGCTCCGCTGCGCGCCGGCCTCAACGAACTCGATGCCAGCTCGCGTCTCCCGCTCCACACGCCGAATCACCTCGATATACCGGATCACGCCTGCCCGCCGCAGCGTCACGCCGCGCACATTCAGGTCAACCTCCACCTGAGCGCCCACCAGGGCAGGAATTCCGATGCCAAACTCGACTCCGCATCCGCCCTCGCTCAAATCCAACAGCACGCCCAGCACATCCGGTCCATAAGGCTGAATCCGGATCACGGCGGTTCCCGGCCAGAACAAGCGCCGCACGCTCCGCCGGTCTGGCGGCCAGGCATGGGGGCGCGGCGCGATGCGTTCCAATATCTGCGATTGAGCCATCGGTTCCCTCTCTGGCTTTATCGGAGGGTTTTCGTCTTACGACAGACTTCCGGTCACAAATCGTTGGCAAGGCACCTTTGAATCCGGTTGCAGCGATTCATCCCGGCAGCTCAGTCTTGATGAGGAACGCGATTCAAGGTAAGATGGTCTTACCATGCAGACCAAGGTATCCACCAAGGGTCAAATCGTACTTCCCGGGCCGCTTCGCCATCGACTAGGCATCCGTACCGGCGATCTGCTCGATATCGCGGTCGAGCAGAACCGTATTGTGCTTACGCTACCAGCGAAGGCAAAATACGAAGCGCGCATTGTGGAAGACCCAATTACCGGATTCACGGCCATCGACCTGGGACCCGATGCGCCAATCCTGACAAGTGAAATGGTCCGCGAACTGCTCGTCGATTTCCCATGAGATACATTCTGGACGTGAATGCGCTCATCGCCTTCGGCGTCACTCAGCATCAGTTTCATCAGCGTGTCGTCGACTGGATACGGTCGCAGCGCGGCTCCATCTTCATCACGACTTCGTTGACAGAAATCGGCTTTGTACGAGTGGTCGTGAATGTGCCCATGTACGGCCTCAACATCATGCAGGCAAAGAGCCTTCTTCTTGGAATGAAGATGAATACTGCGCAGCCGCTTACCTTTCTTCCAGATGGAAATGACATCTCTGCTCTCCCTGTCTGGGTGAAAAGCCCAGGGCAAATCACCGATGGCCACCTCGTACAACTGGCAAAGAGCAACGGCGCGGTGCTTGCCACCTTGGACAAGGGCATTCCTGGCGCCTTTCTCATTCCGTAAATCGATGTCGAAAATCTCCGCGCCAATTTCGCTGACTTTAGCCGAACTGAACCTTCAGCCATTCTTATGAGAAACTGGAAGAGCAGAAGTTCTCTGGCGCTGCCGGGCACCCTTTGGGTGCTGCGCGCCTAAAATCTTGACCCAACCCGAATTTCATTCGGCCCGCCTGCGCCGTTAACCCGCTGCGGCCCGCATATAGGAACCAGAACCAGCATGATCAGCGTCAGCAATGTCACCATGCGCTACGGCGCGAAGGTACTCTTCGAAGATGTCAGCGTCGCTTTTATTCCCGGCCGCCGCTACGGCCTCACCGGTCCTAACGGTTCCGGCAAGTCTACGTTTATGAAGATCCTCACCGGCGAGCTCGATGCGCAAAAGGGCAACGTCGTCCGCCCGCGCAAGCTCGGCGTGCTGCGCCAGGATCAGTTCGCCTTTGACGCCTATCGCGTCATCGACACCGTCATCATGGGCAACAAGCCGCTCTGGGCCGCCATGGAAGAGCGCGACCGCATCTACGAGAAGCCTGAGCTCTCCGACGCCGACGGCATGAGGTTAGGTGAGCTGGAGGGCGTCATCGGCGATGAGGACGGCTACACGGCCGAGTCCGATGCCGCCGTGCTGCTCGACGGCCTGGACATTCCCGAAGAAGTCCACGAGCGCAAGATGGGTGAGATTCAGGGCGGCCAAAAGGTGCGCGTGCTGCTGGCGCAAGCCCTCTTTGGTAAGCCCGAAGCGCTGCTGCTCGACGAGCCCACCAACTATCTCGATCTCGACTCGATTCACTGGCTCCAGGACTTCCTGCACAGCTACGACGGCACCCTGATCGCCATCTCTCACGACCGGCACTTCCTCAACAGCGTCACCACACACACCGCCGACATCGACTACCAGACCATCATCACCTACACCGGCGGATACGACGACATGGTGATGGCCAAGACGCAGATTCGCTCCACGCTCGAATCGCAAAACGCCCAGCGCGAAAAGAAGATCGCGCAGCTCAACGACTTTATCGCGCGCTTTGCCGCCGGAACCCGCTCGTCTCAAGTTACGAGTAGACGCAAAGAGGTTGAGCGCCTGCAAACCAACGATCTGGCCCGCTCCAACATTCAGCGCCCCTATATCCGTTTCGACCAGATCCGCCCCAGCGGCAAGCATGTGCTGGAGTTCAAGCACATCACCAAAATTTATGGCGAGCAAACCGTCATCGACGGCTTCACCGCCAACGTCATGCGCGGCGAAAGAATTTGCCTCATGGGCCGCAACGGCGCAGGCAAAACCACCCTGGTCAAGAGCCTGCTCAATAACTATCCCGGCCTCGCCGACAAGGATTTCCTTCTCGACTCCGGTACGGTCTTCTGGGGCCACGAAGCCCAGATCGGCTACTTTCCTCAGGACGTAGGCTCGACCATCGAACACGGCCTCACCGTCTCCGAGTGGCTCCATCGCTGGAACCCCGCGGCCCACGTCGAAGAGATTCGCGGCATCCTCGGCCAAATGCTCTTCAGCGGCGAAGAGGGCGACAAGCAGACCAAGGCTCTCAGCGGCGGCGAACAAGCCCGCCTCGCCTTCTGCAAGCTCATCCTCACCAAGCCCAACTTCCTGATCTTCGACGAGCCCACAAACCACCTCGACTTGGAAGCCATCAACGCCCTGAACATCGCTCTCCAGCGCTACGAAGGCACGGTGTTGTTGGTGACTCACGACCACGATCTGATTGACGAAGTGGCCACCAGGCTCTGGAACTTCAAGGAAGACGGCATCGAAGACTTCCAAGGCCCCTACGCGGAGTGGAAGGGCAAACACAACTAACAGCACATTCCGGCTTGGGCCAGTCCGAACACTCGTTCAGACTGGCCTCATGCTTTACTACGGAGTTTTCCGAGCCGCATGAGTGGCCGCGGTCCACGGCAGAGCGACCGAGGGGAGGCAATTCGGACCTTCCGCAGTCGCCTTGAGCACCCCTTGCGTCTTGCCCGGCGCATACGGAATGCCGGCTATTACAGAATGTCCGTTCGCGTCGGTATCCAGCGTCTCGCTGGCTGCCGAACCCTCCGACTGCAACACCAGCGGAATCTTGGCCTTTTCTGGAAACCCATTCACAATGACCAGGATAGCTGCCGCGTCAGGCAGTCCGATTCTTACTTCAATCCTGCATCCCTGGTCGTCCGCCTCCACGGGATGCGGAACGAGAGTGCCGAAAATCTGTAACTGCCCATCCTTGCTGGATAAACGAAATCGTATGGGCTCCGCGTTCTCCGTCACAGCCGTGATCTCGAGCTCATCCTCCGGGGCCTTCAAGCGCGCATCCTCGGGCTTCGGCCGGTGAATCATCAACAAACCTTGTGTATTCGCGTAGATATCGCGTGAATCGAAAACGCCGTCCTTGCCCACCGCCCAGGATTCAAGACCAAAGATCTTGTTTTCAGGAGCGCCTCCGGCAATCACGCGATAGCGCGTCGCAATGCGGCCTCCCTGCGCTGCCTGCTCGTCGATCTTCTCAAAGCGCAACTGCACTCCCGACGGATTCAAGAAATCTTGCCCCGAATCGTCCCACACAACCTGACTATCAAGTGCTTGGCGCACTTCCAGTGAGAGGGTGGGCTGGCCGGAGAAATGGAAATACCGGAGGGTGCCTGATCTCCTGGGTTCTTGCCCGTAGGAAAAGAGCGTCGCGTGCAACAACACGAACAGCGACAAGCGGACGATGAGGCGACTGGGGGAGGCCATCATGCGTATAGTGTCCCCTATTGCCCTTTCCAAACGCAACCCGGTTCGAGCGGCGCTCCGAAGGCACAGTCCCCTTAGCCACCTGTAACCACGATTTAGAGCTTATGCGCCAATAGCTAGCGCCAACGTTCCGGTAGGCTGTCCACACTCCAGACTCACAGGAGACATCTGGAGGTGGACAGCGCCGGAAATGCCGGCCTGGAGACCCTACATTTCCTTCTCAATTTACAGATAGGTTCTCAATGCTGCCCAGCCTGTCGCGCAAACTTCCGCCGCAGGACTCCGGCAAAACTTACTATGCCGGTACCGAACAGCAGCAGCGAACCAGGCTCTGGAGTAGTGGTGGGGTTGGAGTCGGCCACATTGGCAATTACGCTAACTTCTGCCGGAAACAGCGAGAGAATCTTGTCGCCTTCACCATTCTCTGCGGCCAGAAAAATTCCGGGGAAGCCGTCATAGCAATAAGAACTCGATGACCAGCATACATAGGGACCGCCGTCGCCAATGGTCGCATTTTCAATCATGAAAGCCGCATCGTCGCTGTAGCTGTAGTAATAGGTGAGCTGTGTAGCAGTGGCAACCAGATCGCTCTCGCTAATGATCTCCTGAGAGTTGGCGGTGGTGAGTTCAAAGGTGCCGCCAGAGCCGTCATTCAGGTTGAGATCCCAGCCGACAATGTTGCCGGTGGAAAGTGCGCCAATGCTTCCGTCGGTTGTGATGGTCCCGGAAACGCTCCCGGCAGTTCCGACAGAATCATCGACAGAGTAGGTTATATCGCTGGCCCTCAGTGTAACCGGCGCAGCAATGGCTACGGACACCATGGCTAGAATGCACAATGCCTTCCGCATATTTCAACTACCTCCAGACAGATTTGCGCTAGCCCTTGCAGGCCAATCTCCCACGGAACAGGCAGGCCAGACTTGGATTGAGCGCATCGATTCGGGGAAGGGCTGCAATGACACGCCAAACAAGCCAAAGCCGAATCCTGCAACCGCTAGAAACGGATTGTACCATTTCAGGAGTAAATTCGTCCCTCGGTAGTGCTCGGCTAAAACTCAAACAGAATCAATTGATTGGAGTGAGTTAGCTGTGGATTTGTGTAGTCCTTCTTCTGAATTGCCTGTGAAACGGGCATTCTCTCGAACAGAGTAACTGAGAGGACAGTAAGGTGTAGAGCGAGCCGTGAAGATCGAGGCGTCTTTTGACGATAGCAACCCGTAGGCGTGTGGTCCAGGCCTCTTCCTCGAAACCTGGGTGCATGAATGAAGGCTGAATATGAGCGGCAGGTAGGGGATTCATCCTCGGCAATACAGGACCTTCCGGGAACGGGGGTTTATCTCCTGAGGTATGCTTTGGGGTCCGGCAGCTATGTCTCAGGCTCCTAAGACAGGTTTGATTGGGGCGGAGCATCGGCTGTCAAACGCATCTCAGCAGCGGCGGCTTCGATTTCACTGTTGATCGCGGCGCCGAGAAGAAGCATCAGACCCGTGATATAAAACCAGGTCAGCAGAATAATCACTGCGCCAAGAGATCCATAGATAACAGAATAGTTATCGAAGTAATGAAGGTAGGCACGGAGGCCGAGGGAGGCCAGGAACCATCCCAGAAGGCCCAGAGCGCCACCGGGCGTGAGCCAGTGCCAACGGCGTTTCTTCAAATCCGGCGCCCAATAGTAGATAACGGCGAAGGATAAGTTGAGTAGAGCCGTTGCCATGGTCAAGCCCATCACTCTCGCGGCGATCGTTGCGGCCATGGCCAGATGAGGATCGTCGAGGCCGAGCCGAGCCAGCGTGGCAAGATAGTCTCCGCCCAACAGACAGGCAAGGCCTAAGCTGATGATGATTGTCAGGACGATAGTCAGGCCAATGGCGTGAAGTCGCGCTATGAAATAGGAACGCGAGTCCTCGATCTTGTAAACAATATTGAGACTGTCCTGGATAGCTGAAATGCCGATGGATGCAGACCAAACGGCGGCAACGAGTCCGAAGGTCGCCTTGCCAGAGGAGGCAGCAATTGTTGTCTGGTTAAAAGTATCGAGGACAGTGCCGAGGGCTGAACTTGGAATGACGAGCGCGAGATGATCCAGCAGCCTATCGTAAACCTGGTGCGCCGATCGAGCCACCAGGCCGAGAATCGAACTGGCGCAAAACAGAGTGGGAAACACAGCGAACAGGAAGTAAAAGCCCAGCTCCGCGGCATGACCGAAGAGACGATCGGCGTACACAGCTTTACCGATGCGCGAAGCCACCGCACGGACAGGAACGCCTTGCAGATTCCAAAGAGACTCAGGAGGAGATTGGGACACAATCTCCCAGATCCGCCGCTGACGGCTATCCAATCGCTGGTCCACGTTGGAACTCGCGCCCGGACTCACTGCTTTACGATCTCAACCCGCCTGTTCTGCGAGCGGCCCAGCGCGGTATCGTTGCTGCTCACTGGATGGGTCGCCCCGAATCCCTGGGTTGTCAGCCTTTTCGCATCCACGCCGGCGGTCACCATATAGGCTTTGACGGATGCCGCCCGCTTTTCTGAGAGCGTTTGGTTGTGGGCGTCGCCGCCAACATTGTCGGTGTATCCTTCGATCCCGAAGCTCCATGTCGGCTGTGTCTTAGCCGCGGCAATCAGAGAATCCAGAGTGGGTTTGGACTCATCTTTCAAGTGGTCGGAGTCGGTATCGAACAGAATCCCGTAGAGCCGCGCGCGCCCTTCACTTTTGAGCTGCTGCTCCACCCCGTTGCCAGTCCCCGGCTTCCAATGCGGGCAAAAGCCAATTTGCCTGGAAATGCGCTTGCCACGCCAGTCTCCAGAAGGGGGGCCGCTCGCATTACCCTCACCCCACCAGTACCCCGTAAACGACAGGCCGTCGTCGGAGAAGATCAACATAGCTGGGCCGCCATGCCGTGGACCGGGAATGTCGCCCTCGGTCCAGGTAAACCGAAGTACCCGGCCGTCGAATCCACCATTTTCAATCAGCCCATTGTTGTGCTCATAGCAGCCGTTCACCGCGGCGCCAGTCTGCTGCATTCTGAAGTTTCCATAATCGGATGAAAAAGTACCCGAGTTATCCGGCCGCATGTGCTTGGCGACTGGTTTGCCATAGGCATAGACATCCATCAATTCCGTGTACCTGGCGTCGCCCCAATTGTTGAGCACCGTCAGTCGCAGATAGCGGCCGGTCGCCGGCGTCTTCAGTGCAAACTTCTGATGGTCCTTAACCTTTGCCAGCGTCGGTGTGGCGATCACGGTGTACACCCCGTCCTTGCTGTCAGAGATCTCCACCTTTACATCCTTGGCACCGCGCCCGGGATTCTCCACCTGCGCCGTATCGAAGGCCAGGCTGGTGATCTCGCTCTTATTCTCTAACTCAAAAACGAAGACCTTGGGTGTCAGGTCACCCGATTTAGTGGCCCAGCCCGAGTTTGGAAGCTCGTCCAGCAACGCCTCAGGCGACCAGTTACCGGTGTCGGAGTAGGATGGCGGTAATTCCACAACAAGCGCGCCGGCGCCCCACGACAGCAGGTTGACCTCTTCCGTGCCACTCTCGGCAAAGGCAGGCAATGTTGGCAGCAGCAACAAGATTGCGCCCATAAGCGCAATGCAAGCGAACATCTTGGTCTTTCTCATGAAATCCCCTTACAAGAAAATCGAGCCTAGGGTAAGCAGTTTCGTCTTCTATCGTGCTTGCTGAGTCCTGCGCCCGATGCCCAACACCACAAGAAACGCCAGACCGCTGGCCAGCAGAACCAGACTGGCCGGCTCCGGCGTGTCGCTCGACGGAAGGTTGAGGTCGCCGATGGTCAATTGGTCGGGCGCAGCAGGCGCACTGCCGTCTGAAGCAGCGTTAAAAGCGGTGAAGGTACCCGTCGGGGTTGACTGGAAGAACAAAGACTGCCATCCGCCGTCTGGAGAAGATGCCGACAGACCGCAGTTAAAGGGCGTGGCCGTCAGCGTAGCACCGGCTGTCCCGAATTGAAAACAGTCGGTGCCTCCAGCCTGGGTTAGGGTTGCCTGGGTAAACGTGAGGCCACCCTCCTGGAACGGAGCAATGGCAAAGGCCCCCGACGTGTTCAGAGGGGTCAATTCCAGAAACGAGAAGCTGTATGGAGTTGGGCCGTCGCTCGAGAACGTATACTGGACTGCCGAAACAGACTGGACCGTCAGTTGGTTGGGGGCAGAGGGCGCGCTCCCACTGGAAGCAGCATTAAAGGCAGTGTAGGTGCCGTTCCCGGTGACTCCAAAGAACAAAGACTGCCATCCGCCGTCTGGAGACAATGCATCCAGACCGCAGGTAAAGGGCGTGGCGGTCAGCGTTGCGCCGGCGGTGCCAAACTGGAAACAGTCAGTTCCGCCAGCCTGCATAAAGGTTGCCTGAGTAAACGTGACGCCGTCCACCTGAAACGGCGCAATTGCGAAGGCTCCCACCGTGGTTATCGGGTTCATCTCCAGCAGCGAGAAGCTGTACGGGGTAGGGCCGCCGTCGGAGAAGGTGTACAGCGTTGCCGCGTGAGCGAGCGTAGCGCCGAGCGCAAGGCTCATGGTCACCAGTACACATTTGGGAATAATCCTGCCAACACCGAGCGCAAGAAAGCGCCATAGCGAATTGGACATGTTGCTTGACCTCTCAACGGGGAAGTGAGGTAACGTCCTGTAAAGTAACATAATTGATAATTCGGCGAATTGACTCAAGACTTGTAAAATCCAGTCTTCTTTTCGCCAATATCTGCAATTCTTCCCCATCGCAAGAGCGAATCTCTGAGCCCTTGCGCGACAGGGGAGTTCGGTCGCACGCTCACGGAAGTCTGACCCAGCTCTCGGTTCGTCCCAGCAACGAAATACCAATATAGCCGCGCATCTTCAGTGTGTCTTTCCCTACCGCCCAGATCTTGCCCCTATATTCCTTCCCATTCTCTGGGTCCACGACCGTTCCATCCACCCAGTCGTCTCCTTGCGGATGGAAATCGCGCATATTGACCATGCCCAGGATGAGCTGGTTCTTGTACTCGCCAGAACATTTGTCGCACACATCCTTCGGAGTGCGACCTGGTCGCACTTCTGTCACGCGGCCAAAGAGTTTACCGTCCACCAGGTAGGTATCCACACGGCCTCCTGGGCTTCCATCGCTGTTGACGACCTGCCAGTGTCCGATCGCATCTTGGAGCTTCGGCGTGAGTTGCTGGGCCTGCGCTGCGGCAAAGCAAACCACCCCGAAAAGCGCCATGGCAAAACCGCGGAGGCGTATGAGTCGCGTCGCTTCCAAGATGCCATTCCTTTCGAGTGCACTAAAGATCCAGATCGAACGCGAGAGAATTATGCATGAGCGACAGGGCAAACACAACGATAGAATTTAGGCTCCGAGCTGCCGCAGATGGTGGTCCATGTGCAGATAGCCCCAGCGCAGCCACTCAGCATCCGACATCCTGCCAAAGATCGGATGCGGCTGCCAGGCAAATGTCCTCGGCTGGCGCGTGAACCGATCGAAGAGTTCACGAAGCTCCATCAAATCCCCTTCGATTTCGACAGACGGTGTGCCGCCGACCCCAGCCTCACACTCCGGCACTGTAGAAACTCCATGCGGCCACGGAACAGGAAGCCACAATCCCATCCATTTGAAGGCAGACCTGGAAAACCAATTGCTTACCGGCTTTGCCTCTTTCTCGCCCATGCTGACGCGGAAAGCATCGCTTAAGTGGCAGATCATTTGGGGCACGGTCATCTTGCCCCATCGCCGTCGGCTTGCCGGTCCAATTCCGCGCAAGCGTTGAAGAATTTCTTGCTGGTCATCCAAATTGGCCAGAGATTTCATGCTTCCTCGCGATAATTAGACAAAACGATAGAGAATTTTAGTGGAATCTTCCTGAGGAAGTGCTCACTGAAATCCGAGAAACATTCAACCTGCCGTGATGCGGCCAACCACCCACAAATCGTGAATGCACAAATTGAAAAACATTGATTTGAGAAGATCTAAGCTGTTAGGCGTTCCAGTTGGTCTGGCTTGACGATGGTCATGCTGGCGCCTTTGATGGTGATCCATTGGTCGCGGCGAAACTGATTGAGCAGCCGCGTGACGGTTTCGCGCGAGGTGCCAGCCATGTTGGCGATTTCTTCATGAGTCAGCGCCATCGTGAAGCGAATTTCCGGCTTGCCGTTGGCTGCGGCGCGCCCCCAATCGAGCAGGAGCCGTGCCAGTCGCCCGGCTGCCGAACCAGATAGGGCAAGACGCTTGGCATCGTGAAAAACAGTCAGGTACTCGCCGGAGAGCGATTGCGCAGCGTGCATGCTGGCGATACCGTGGCGACCCAGAAAATCGACGAACTCCTGTTTGCGAACCGTCTTCACCTGACAGGGCTCGATGGCCTCGGCGGTCACTTCATGGGGTACATTAGCTAAAACCGCGCTGAGCCCCATTACGTCGCCGGGTCCGGCGATCTTGAGAATCATGGTCTTGCCGTCGCGGGAGGTCGAAGAGATTTTTACCTGTCCAAAGCAAATAACAAAGACATTGCGTGCCGGGTCGCCCTCGGTAAACAGCTTTGCGCCCCGGGCATGGCTCATCATAATGCCAATCCCGTCATAGTCGTGCAAAGCTTCGGGTGTGAGATTGCAGAACATCCGCAGATGGCGGTGCTCACAGTTAATACAATCTTCCGGAGGGTGATGGGAATGGAATGAGGCCATACTTGTGCCGCTAGTCAGATTGAAGTATAGCGCATTTATCTGCGGCACAAGACAGGGATTTCCCTTCAATCCCCGTTACGGTCATGAATTCCCGCAAACGGAAGCATTTTGGTGCAAAAAGCCGCGTTTACGGCACCCCAGCGGTCGAGCTTCGGCGACGTACTCTACTGGTGCGATTCAAACAGCAGGTGTAATAGGCTCGTGAGACCTCTCGCGCCAATTCCTCCAGCAACTGCATCCGCAGAGGCGGGTAGTCTTGAAATGCCAGATTGAGAGACTCCATGGGCAGCAGGAGTACCGATCCGGGGGTTCGCGCACTCAGAGTATAGGTATGATGGCCATCCCCTAGCGCGGCCGCCAGTTCCACCAGATCCCCAGCGCGCGCTGGCCCAAGCGTCAGACGCATATCCAGCCGCTCCGTTCTGCGCAGGAACTGTCCGGAAACCACAACATATAGCCCCTTGGACATATCCTTTTGGCGAAACACAGTCCCCCCTGCATCAAATTCAATGCACTTTGCCGAGCCATTCAGCAGGTTTCCGGTTGCCGGCGGACACGCCAGCAACTCGACCAGCGGATGTGCCTGGACGGCATCCAATCCCCCGGACGTTGCCTCAGGTTCCACAGTTCCCTCTTCCTTGATCTCCGTCTGGTGTCCGGTTCTGGATGAATCGGCCTTCCATCTGTCTGTCTCTATCTGGTGAACGTCTTCGGTGTTGCGAATTTGCGATGAACCGAGATTCATGGCCCATACTCCCTTTCCTGCAAATCGCTCCAGTTGCAATGAGTTCGGAAAAAGGATTTCATGAGATGGCGGTCGGGATTTCTCCCGCTGGCCGCCATCTCCCGTCAAAAGCGAAGCTCTTGACTGTCTCATGTTCGCTAAAGGGCCCGTGCCTGGGAACAAGCCTCCATCTCCTGGATGGCGGGCATCGATTCAGGCGGCACACACAGCACCGGCACGCGCGAACGTGCAAGCAACGCAAAGGCAGTTCCATGCGGCCCAGGCGTTTCGCTGGCGCGCTTCACACCGACAACCAAAATGCAGGGATGATACTGCGTGATCGCTTCCACGACTGCATCTGCAGGGCTGCCATCCTTGACCAAATAGCGCACCGGAAACTCTCCGGTTGCTTTAACGCCGAACTCCTCCAATGTGGTCGAGCCTGGATTCAGAAAGGCACATGCCGCAGCCGGCGGCCTCGCGTGCATCACCAGCAGAGTGCGATGAAAAGTCTTTGCCAGAGAATGCGCCATGGCCGCGGATGATGGCGTTGCTTCATTGCGCTCCATCGCCAGCAGTACCGGTCCGCCGGGAACCGGACGGTAGGCCCCCGCGTTCCAGTCAGCCGCAACCGCCAGCACCGGGCAAGGCGACACCCGCACCAATTGCTCGGCAATGGCACCCACAATCACGGGTCCGGCGCCCTCCATTCCTTTGGTGCCGATCACAATGAGCCCAGCCTCGTATTGACGGGCCACATCCACCAGCATTTGCGCCACTGCGCCCTGGCGAATCTCGGAATGGCTGTGTATGCCTTCCCGCAGCAAATCACCGGCCATGGCATCCAGCGCTGCGCGCGCCTCGTCGCTCAGCCCCGTCAGGACCTGGCTGGGTACCGCATCCACGGCCGCATAATCCACGGGATCAATGCCATGTGCCAGCACAATCCGCGCCCCATACGCTCCGGCCAATTTACGGGCATACTCCAGAGCCGCCTCCGACTGGCCGTTCAAGTCTGTGGCCACCACGATGGTCTTCATTTCGATTGCAAAGCTCATGGATGCCTCCCGCCGCACGGCGACGCTCGATGGGTAGTTGCCCATAGGACTCAGAGTTTGCACTTCCAACGAAAGACACGGCAGTGACACCATTCACCCCCCCCTGTGATTCGTGTCACAACACTACCCTTCGCCGGGACCGAAACAATGCATCCGCCTCTGTCATTGCAAGCGGTACGGAGAGCGGACTATACAGTCCCTGGGGAAATCCTGTACGCTTCACAGCGTTATGAAAAACCTCAAAGAGTGCTCTACTCGATTGATTACGCCTTTCGCCGTCACCGCATTTCTGCCTCTCCTCTTCGCTTGCCTTCTGGCTGGTGCGGCTCAGACTCAAGCGCAGGCGCCCGTGGCAGACTCGCCTGCCATCGAGGCGAGGGCACAGGCCATGCTTGCCAAACTCACCCTCGACCAAAAGATTGAACTGCTGGGGGGTATCGACAGTATGTATACCCATGCCGTTCCCGGTATCGACCTGCCGCGCTTCAAAATGTCGGATGCTTCGCTCGGTGTGCGTACGTGGGGACCGACTACCGCCTATGCCGGCGGCGTTGCGCTTGCCGCCGCCTGGGATCCGGACTTGGCGCGCAAAGTCGGCGTCGCTCTAGGCCAGGATGCCCGCGCCCGCAGCGTCAATTTTCTGCTCGGACCCGGCGTAAATATCTCCCGCTCTCCCATCGGGGGCCGCAACTTCGAATACCTCTCTGAGGATCCCTTCCTGAACTCCGTCCTGGTGGTTCCGTTTATCGAAGGCGTTCAGTCCCAAGGGGTTATCGCCACCGTAAAGCACTATGCCCTGAACAACGAGGAGTACAACCGGCACAACGTCAACGTCGAGGCGGACGAGCGGACCATGCGCGAAATCTACTTCCCAGCCTTTGAAGCGGCTGTCACCAAGGGCAACGTCGATGCGGTCATGAACTCCTACAATCTCATCAACGGAATCCACGCTACGGAAAATGAATTTCTCAACCTGAAGGTACTCAAGGGTGAGTGGCAGTTCAAGGGAATTTTGATGTCGGATTGGGACGCCACCTACGACTCGGTGGGCGCGGCCAACAACGGCCTCGACCTGGAGATGCCCGGCCCGCGCTTCATGAATGCTGAGGCACTGCTGCCTGCTGTGAAGAACGGTTCGGTCAAGGAATCCACGATTGACGACAAGGTGCTGCGTCTCTTCCGCACCGTGCTGCGCTACGGCTTCCTCGACCACCCGCAATTCGATCCGGCCGACTCCACCTACTCCGTCGCCAATCGCGCCATCGCACTGGACGGCGCGCGCGAAAGCATTACGCTGCTCAAGAACGAAGGATCTCTTCTCCCGCTCGATCCAGCCAAAATCAAGACCATCGCCGTCATCGGTCCCGATGCGTATCCGGCGGTCCCCGGCGGAGGCGGATCGTCCGAGGCCCATGCCTTTGAGCCGGTCAGCACCCTCACCGGGATCGCCAACCTCCTCGGCCCGGACGTACACGTTCTATATAGCCGCGGCCTGCCTCAGATGGAGGATGTATTCAAACAAACCCGCTGGGACGGCGCAGTCGAATTGACCTCCTATCCAAATCGGGACTTCACCGGCCAACCCGAAACGATCGCAATCCAGAACATCACCGAAGGTATTCGCACATCGAAGCAGCACGAGGCAGCATCGCCCAAAAGCTATCGCTACACCGCCCGATACAAAGCGGCAAAGACCGGAAAATATCTCCTGCTAGCGTATTGCGCGGGTTGGGAGAGCGACGACTTTGATATCTCTGTGGATGGCAAGGCGATTCCCTTCCCGCCCCACGCCGAAAGTCAGGCTCCGCAATCGGCCATGCTCGACCTCTCCGCCGGCCAGGAGATCAGCGTCGTCGTCGATTACTTGCCGCACGGGTCCTCGCCGCGCCTGGGACTGGGCATCGCCTATGAGCAGGACATGATTACTGCCGATGCAAAGACCTTCGCCGCCGCCGCCGATGCGGTTGTGGTGGCCGTGGGCTTCAATCCGCAAACCGAAGGCGAGGGCCATGATCGCTCCTTTGCGCTGCCCTGGGGCCAGGACGCGCTGATCGAGGCTGTCGCCAACGCCAATCCTCACACCATCGTCACCCTCACCGGCGGCGGCGGCATGGACGCGCGCCCCTGGCTCGACAAGGTTCCCGCGCTGCTCCATACCTGGTTCCCCGGCCAGGAAGGCGGCACGGCCGTGGCCGAAGTCATCTTTGGCAAGCACAACCCCGAGGGCAAACTGCCAGTCAGCTTTGATCGCAGTTGGGAAGAAGACCCCTCGGCGTCCTACTACTTCCCAATCAAAGGCGCGGACAAGACGCTGCACGTAACCGAACCCGGCAAGGCGCCGGTGGATTACGTCATTCCACAGGTGAAATACGAAGACGGCCTCATGGTGGGCTACCGCTACTGGACCACCACCGGCAAGCACCCACTCTATCCCTTTGGATTTGGGCTCAGCTATACCACCTTCAGCTTCTCCAAGCTCGATGCTCCTGCGACGGCCGCATCCGGATCGACCGTTGCGGTCAGCTTTGACGTGACCAACACCGGCAGCGTGGCCGGCGCCGAAGTGGCCCAGCTTTACGTCTCCGACCCCTCCGCCAAGGCCACACGCCCCGAGCGCGAACTCAAGGGCTTTGAGAAAGTGCGCCTCGCTCCCGGCGAAACCAAGCACATCACTCTCAACCTCGACGCCCGCGCCTTCAGCTACTGGGATTCCGCAGCCCACAAGTGGACCATTGATCCCGGCAAGTTTGTAGTCTGTGTGGGTGATTCCAGCGAAAATACGCCACTGCACGCGGAGCTGACGCTGAAATAGATCGAACTTCGAGACGGGTCAATACGGACTGCGCTTGGGACTTCGTTGTCAAGCTGTCGGCTTGAATTCAAGCCGACAGCCTGAATAAAGCCGTCCGCTGTGCGGACGGCGGCGAAACCCCGCCAGGGCCGACGCATCTTAATTGCTATATGCGTCCGGGGCGATAACGGTTGAGATGGGGGTATGGACAGTCCGCTGAAGTATTTTGCCGAATTGCGCGATCCACGGGTGGAGCGGACGCGTGAGCATCTACTGGAAGAAATCCTGTTAATGGCCATTGCGGCGGTGTTGAGCGGGGCCGGAAGCTGGAATGAGATCGAGGGCTACGGCAAGGCCAAACGCCCTTGGTTCAAGGGTTTTCTGCAATTGCCGGGAGGAGTTCCTTCCCACGACACATTCAACCGGGTGATCTCCGCGCTGGACCCGGCGGAGATGGAAAAAGGCTTTGCTGACTGGGTGGTTTCCATCGCCGAGCTGACCTCCGGCGAGGTCGTGGCCATCGACGGCAAGGCGTTGTGCGGCACGCGAGA
>Ga0302320_10005001_pt1 | contig 29889 bp, 22 predicted proteins | sample Bog_T0_3_FD_202130 | JGI IMG/M metagenome (GOLD analysis project Ga0302320, IMG submission 202130) | Peat permafrost microbial communities from Stordalen Mire near Abisko, Sweden - Bog_T0_3 | ecosystem: Environmental > Terrestrial > Soil > Wetlands > Peat | place: Sweden: Abisko, Stordalen Mire...
GTACCCGGACGACTCTCCATTTTCGGAGAGGCACTTAAATCTAGCTAAAAGCTATCCGGCTGAAAGCCGGAGGTTTCAACCTTGATGATGGTAATGAAATTACAGCCGCGCTGGTATGGCGATCTTCCGGGATCGGCAATAGAGTGAAATTTGCAGAGTCCACAACAGAACCGATCCGAACTCGCACTCGAAGCCGCGTTAGCCCGGCTCGATCTGGATACGGCTATCGCTGCGCTCATGACCGGCGCGCTTGAACGTATTGCCAATGGCACCTATGGCCGCTGCACGCGCTGTTCGGGGAACATCGCCGCGGTGCGCCTGCGGGCTCTGCCGTGGGTCGGGCGATGCGTCGATTGCCAGGACGCGACACCAAACAAAACACCGGGAGGAAGCGAGCGATGCAGAGACTTTGGGGAGTAATTCTGGCTGGCGGCGACGGATCGCGCCTGAAGACGCTGAGCCGATTTATATCCGGCGACGACCGTCCCAAGCAGTTTTGCGCCCTGTTCGGCGGTGAAACTCTGCTGCGCAGAACGCGCGGGCGCATTGCCCCGGCGGTCCCGGCCGAACGCACGCTCTTCGTCGTCGTGAAAGCGCATGAGCCGTTTTATCGAAGGGAACTGGCGGACGTGGACGAATCGCGCATCGTGATTCAGCCTTCCAACCGGGGGACAGGCGCGGCGATTCTTTACAGCCTACTGCGACTCACTCGACTCGATGCGGATCCGATGGTGGCTTTATTCCCCACCGATCACGACTATGCCGATGAACCGGCCTTCGCGGAGTCTCTGGGGACGGCGGTCCGGTTCGCGCGGCAGCATCCCGAACGGCTGGTGATCCTGGGGGCCAAAGCGGAGCGCGCGGAAATGCAGTATGGCTGGATTGAGCAGGGGACGCGCATCGAAAGCGCCGGGTTCCGCGGCGAGCCGATTTTTCGCGTGAATCGGTTTTGGGAGAAACCGTCATCGTGGGTCGCCGATGAGTTGCTGCGGACCGGCTGCCTCTGGAATACGTTCGTGCTGGTGGGACGTGCACGGAGTTTCCTCGACGCGCTGGCCTGCGGGGCCCCTGCGACTTATCGGGCGTTCGAGCCGCTTCGCTTCGATCCGGCCGAAGCTTCGCCGAGCGGGGTGCTGGAAGGCGAGATGGCGACTCAGGTGTATGACGGTCTGGCCGCCACGGATTTCTCCCATCAGGTGCTCACCGTTTGTACCGAACGTTTGGCGGTGCTGGGCCTGGGTGAGGTGGGCTGGAGCGATCTGGGCACTCCGGAACGCGTTCGCGCGGCGGCGGAAATGCGGGCGCATGCGTGGCTGCAGGGCTGCCGTTAACGTCTTGCTCTAACGCCGTTAACGTCTTGCTCTAACGCCGTTAACGTCTTGCTCTAACGCCGGCCGCGTTCCCACGAGAGCGCCCAGAACCAGGCAAAATTCAGCGAACGAATCAGTTTCTCGGTGGAGGCGGCCTTGGGAAGGATGTCGTAGCCGTTGTTTCGCACTACTTCCCGCAACAAGTTTTCGTCGGATACCGACGAGGCGAGCAGAACGCAGGGATGCGGCGGCAGGTCATTGAGACGCCGCACTGCAAATCGCCAGTTGCCGCGATCGGAATCGCCTTCATAGACGACGAGTGGAGTCGGTTTTCGCGCTACCATAGTTTCCGCCGCTTCGATGGTTGTCGCGCGCTCCAGGTTCCATCCGCATTCCCCGGCTATACGGCGAAGTCTCGCGTAAAACTCCTCGTCCGCGGAAATCACGACGAGGCTCAGCACCAGTTCGTCGTCCGTCGCGGGCCGCGGGGCTATCTGCTGCATATCCTTTTCACTTACTGTAGAAAACTATCGCGCCGGTGGGAATACTGCGGCCGGGGTATTTTCCGCCGGGTATTGCCAGAGCGAAAAACTACCGTAGCCGCCGTATGGTCAAGCGCTGCGGCTGACGGTATTCTGACTGTATGCCGCCCCGCGTTCGGGTCCTGATTGCCGACGATCATCCGCTGGTGCGCAGCGGGCTGCGCCTGCTGCTGGAGCGCGAAGGCGAATTTCAGGTGGTTGCCGAAGCCGCCGACGGCTATGAGGCCATCGATCTGGCGGCGCTGCACAAGCCCGACGTCATTCTGCTCGATGTGGGCATGCCGCGCCTGAATGGCCCGGACGCCGCGCTCAGCATTTCGCAAAAGGTGCCATCGGCGCGCATCGTCATGGTGAGCATGTATTCCGACGAAGCTTATGTTCTGCGGGCACTGAAGGCCGGAGCGCGCGGCTACCTGCTGAAGGCATCGCCCGAGAACGACGTGCTGGCGGCCGTGCGCGCCGTCGCCGCGGGCAACGCCTACTTCAGCCCGAGCATTACCAAACTGCTGGTGGAAGAATATGTCGTCGAAGCGCGCCGGCGCGGCGTGGAGGATAGCTACGACCTGCTGAGCGTGCGCGAAAAAGAGATCCTGCAATTGCTGGCTTCGGGGAAAAGCAATCGCGACATCGCCGACCTGCTGCACATTTCCATCTCAACGGTGGAAACGCACCGCAATAACATCTTCCAGAAACTGCACCTGCACAATCTGGCGGAACTGATTCTCTATGCCGTGCGGAAGGGCCTGATTTCCTGATATTCTTCCGGCGCGAGCGTGTCTACCGGCCGGTGGTCCGAGGGCAGCGGCAGTGAAAATGTGAGGATGGTTCCCTGGCCGCGCCGCGAATTCACATCCAGCTTCCCGGCCAGGCTCGTCACGCGTTCCTGCATGCCGAGGAGCCCGAGGCCTGCCTCCTGCGACGGATCGAAACCTTTGCCGTCATCCTGCACCGAAACGGCCAGCGTTCCCTCTTTTTCCCCGATATAAATCCGCACCTGATGTGCGCCCGAATGCCGGCCGGCGTTGCGAACCGCTTCCTGAACGATGCGAAACACGCAGGTGCGATGGGGGTCCGGCAGGTCGTCGACAAACGCGTCCGCCATTACATCTACCGACATGGGACCGGTGCGCGTGACCTCTCGCGCATACCACTTCAGCGCCGGAACCAGTCCCAGGTCGTCCAGCATGGTGGGCCGCAGCAACAGCGAAATATTGCGGACCACACTGGCATTGCGCTCCGTCATATCTTCCACCAGTTGAAGTTGCCGTAGCGCTTCGCCGGCGTTGTTGTCCTTCAGCGCCGAACGCAGATTGCCGAGGCCCAGCATGATCGCGGTGAGCACCTGCCCCACTTCATCGTGCAGTTCGCGCGAGATCCGTCGCCGTTCGTTCTCCTGAGCCGAAACCAGTTCCGTCGAAAGCCGCTTCAGCTCTTCGCGCGTACTGACCACCTCGTCGAAACGCGCCTGGGCCTCGCGTTCCAGCCGCAGCAAGCGCCACAGCGCCAGACCGGCCAGCGTCACACCCAATCCCACCGCCAGCAGCAGGAGTGCCAGCAGTTTCACGCGAAACGCCGAAAGAACCACGCTCACGGCGTTGCTGCTTTCTTCCAGCTGAGTCTCGCTGATCTGCTGAATCCGATCCGCCAGACTGAGGGCGCTCAGGCGCCGCGGCCGCAGTTCGTCCTGCACGAAGGCGGAGGCCCGCGTCTGGCGCTCACCCGGAGTCCAGCTCAGAACAGGGGCCATGGCGCTCATATACGAGGCCAGTTCCTCGGAGAATTGCCGGAAAGGCTGGGTGCTGCCATCGCCGACCAGAGATCGATAACGAACAATGCCGTCTTCGATCTGCCGCTGCGCTTCCAGAAACTGCTCGCGATGCTGCGTGACAAGGGCTTCGTCCGTATCGAGAAGAAAATCGCGGATATAGGTTCCGGAAATGTAGATTTCCGAACGCAGCGCCTGCAGCGCTCGGTCCCGCGCCAGGTAATCTTCGCGGATCTTTTCCTCATGTCCCTTAATCTGGGAAAGGAACGACATGGCGCTGATGCCGAGCAAGCCCAGCAGCAGCAGAAGTCCGCCGAACCCGAGGAAGAACACCAGCCTGGTCTGCCGATGCGAGGATCTGTCGCTGGCCATAGGGAATACAGTTTACCTAACGATCATAGACCCATCCGCCGCTGCCGCCCATACCGTGGCGGCGGTATTTTACTCCAGCTCAAAGTCAACTGTTCGCGCCACCATGTCCTGGCTTCCCGCGACGCGCGCCCGCACTTCCAGCCGGTAAGACCCCGCGGGAAGCTGCACCAGTTGCAGGCGCGTGGCAAACGGCACTACCGGATTTCCCGGCCGCACATAACTCCCGATCCCCGCCATGCCGGTTTCCGCCCTGGCCTCGCCTGTCTTGCCGTCGAGAATCCGGTATTGCATCTCAAGCGCTGGTGGATTCGTGCCCGCGAGGGCGGCATCGTAAATCTCGGTGTAAAAATAAAGGGGAGCCGAGCGCGCGAATCTATTGGCTGCCGCTGGAACGAACTCCTTTCCGCCCGCCATGAGCGCACCATGCCCTTCGAGAACAGGCCCGTCGGACTGCGCCGTTTGATCTGCCGCATGTACGTCGGTGCTGAACGCGATGCCACCCATCCCCAGGCTCGCCGCGGTCCAGGCATCTACCTTCAACGGCATCTCCGCCTTACCCACCGAACTGGGACCCGCGCCAATCGCCAGCTGCACCGTATACGTGCCAGCCGCCACGGTGAACTGGTGCTCATAATGGTACGGTGTGCGCGTGAAGGCATCGGCGCTTTGCTGGCTATCGCGATCGATATCGACCGTATCTGCAAAGCGCGCCGCAGTGCCGCCATCCGGACGCAACACGGTTGCGACGATATCGAGTTGGCCGTGCAATCCGCTCTTGTCCTTTTCAAACTTCATGCCCGTGGGCGCCATCTCAGCCGACAGCCGCACGCTGGCGCGATTCGTTCCCGTGTAGAAATACGGCAGTTGCATGGCGACACTCATCGTGCCCGCGCCGACGCTCGCCGCCCGCGCTTCGAGCGCCTGACCCGCGATCTTCCCTGCCACCACATCCACGGGCTTCTCCGTGCAGTATTCGTTTCTGCCGCGAGCATTGAGGCCTCGCGTGTTCATGGCGATTTTGATTGCGTGACAGGAGCCTTCTTTGGCCGTTGGCGGTGTGTAGGCGACGCGGTAATATTCGTCCTGCTCGCGCGCGACAGCCGCCAGCTGGCCGTTCAGGGCTGAAGTCAAGCCGAACTCTTCGCCGCCAGTCTGCTCGGCCAGATCGGACATCGGTACTCCCTGTCCCTCCGAAGAGATCACCATGCCGCGACCCGTGGGACGCGTGGGCTCGACTGCCGTGGACGAAAAAATGCCAATCCGATAGACGGCAACGTTGGCCCTGTTGCACGCGGTAATGGCGCCGGTATCTGTGTAGCTGGTCCCGAAAAGGAGCAATGCCTTGCGTCCTGTCGCGGGCGCCATCGACCGGCATACGGCGGTGAGCGAATCGGAAAGTGTGTAGCGTTGCGCGCCCACGCTCATCGCCGTCCTGGCGAGCGCAACACTCGCAACCGCTTTGCCTAACGCAGCGGCGGAGTTGGTGAAATCCTGCAACACCGTGGGGCCGAAGGTGGTCATGTTCACGACTGCGATATACCGGTCCGGACTGGCCAGGCCCTTGACAAAGTCCGCGGCCGCATTTTCGCTGGTTTGCTTATCGGAAGCCGACATCGAGCCGATATCGAAATAGATCACGAAGTGTTTGAGCGAAGCTTCCGGATCAGCCGCGACAGACGACACGCTGTTGATTTTTTGCTGTTTGCCGTCTTCCCAGACGGAAAAATCTTTGGCGGTCAGATCACCCGCGGCCGCGCCCTTTTCGCCTGTCACGGTCACGTCGATCACCACCTCCCTGACTTCGGTGCGAATAATAGTCGGGGCCTGCGCCTGCACTATCGGCGCAGAGGCAATGAGGGCGGCGATGATAGTTTTCCTCACTCTGTTACCTCGAAATCAATGGCTCGCGTGACGATGTCGGGCTCCGTCGGATGTGCCGCCCGAACTTCCAGCCTGTACGAGCCCGACGCGAGCTTCGTCAGCGGCAGTACGGTCGCGAACGGAATCACCGGATTTCCCGGCCGCACGAAACCCGCTACCCCGGCCATACCCGAATCCAGTTTCACCTCTCCTGAATTCCGTTCGACTACGCGATACTCCATGGTGAGTCCGGCCGGATCGCCCGGCTCATAAACTTCTGTGTAGAAGTAAACTCGGTCGGATACGCGAAAGCGATTGCCCGCCGCCGGCACGAACTCCTTGCCACCCGCGATCAGCGAGCCTGTCGTCGGCCCCTGCACCGGTCGCGCTTCCGTGCTCAGCGCGATGCCGCCGATCCCGAAGCTCGCCGCGTTCCACGGCTCAATCCGCAGCGGCACTTCCTTCTGACTCACCGTGCCCGTGCCCGCCCCAACTTCCAGCCGAAAAACATAACTTCCCGCGCCGATCATGAACGTATGCGCGTAATGGCCGTCGGCGCTGGCCGTATCCGCAAAGCGCGCCGCCTCGCTGCCATCCGGACGCGTTGCAATCCCCACGATCTCTATCTGCCCCTGCATGCGGGCCCGCGATAAATCCGCAAGCAGATGCACGTTCGCGCGATTCGTCCCCGCATAGAAATAAGGCAGCCCGATATCGGCATCGAGCGGCGCCGTATTCCCGCTGGCCGCGCGCGCTTCCACCGTCTGTCCCACGATTTTGCCCGCCACCAGATCCGCCGGCATCTCCGTGCCACCGGCATAATAGCCCTGACGGTAATAGAGCTGCAAGCCCGGCCGATCCACTGTCACCTTCAGCGCGTGATATTGTTTATCGCGCTCGTCATCGGCCAGATGGAAGCGCAGCGAGTACGTGGTACGCGAAGCGGCAATGCCTTCCGCAATCGCGCCATCCACATCGTTGCGATTGAAATACGTATTGCCTCCGGTACCTTCCGATACGTACCGCATGAAACCCACAGTGCCTGTGACCTGATCAGAACAACAGTAGAGACCGCGCGAATCCACCGTATTCACAGCGACGTCGGCCTCATTCAAGGCCGTGATCGTTTTGTCCCAGCCGATATCGAGCCCAAGTTCCTTCACAACCTTCGGAGGCAAAGCGTTGGTCACCCAGAACACGCTCTTACGTCCCGGCACCTGGGCAAGTTGCTCGGCCAGGGCCTGCAGAGAGTACCGCGCCATGTCGGAATTCTCCCGCCAGAATAGTTTCGCCTGGTCCTCGGTGGCCGGTTTGTGAGGATACGGCGGACTGGGTTGGTCGCCGCCGCCCCCGGGCCTCATCAGGGTCGGTGTGTGTTTGGTCAGATTGCCCCTGAGCGCATCGCGATCCGTCGTGTAGTCCTGGATCAGCACGAGCCCCTTAAACCGGACAATGGCATACAACGCGATGCGCTCATCCGGCGGCAGTTTGCCCATCAGGTCCACCACATAGCCTCGCGCCTGAAACGCATCTTCGAAAAAGCTGTTGACCTCGTCGAGAATAATAGCCGTCGAGTGCCCCGTCGTCGCGGCCGCACTCATGGCGGGCCGCAGCGGAGCCGCAGGCAGCGCGGTTAGCGGAGGCTGAGTGCTGTTTACCTCGAATCCATCGATCACGCGAGGCTTCCCCTCGTCGAGAATAATGAAATCCCGCTTCTCCAGATCGCGCACCGCAGCGTTCTTACTGTCGGTAACCGTGACATCCACAATCACCTCGCGCGTCTCCACGCGAATCACTCCGGCAGTTTGCGCACTCAGCACCGGAATCGCCAGCAGCGCGAACGAAGCTCTCACCATGGGATTTCCACCCCTGTGCTCTGTGCGGCCATCGAGTGCCCTTCGGAATCCTGCACCACCAGCCGCACCAGATACTTGCCGGGCTTCACGCTGAAATCGGTCGAATTCTCAATTCCCGAGCGCAGCCACGCGCTTAGGGTCTCATCCTTCAACCGCATCTCGATAATCTTCCGATAAGCCGAAACCGAATTGCCATTCTGATCGAACAGTCCGACCACGAGCGTCAGGTTGTCGTTATTCCTGCCGTCTTCTTTGCGAAACGGCAGCTTCGTCGCATCCACGCGTGTGTTTACTGTCAGCGTGGCGTTATCGCCATCTTTAAAGAACTGTGTCTGGAGCCGCACAGGCAGCCCGTTCATATCCTGATTGGAGAAAAACGCGTCCTGAATTTGCTGCTTCACTTCATCGGCCGGATCTTCCGTATACCCATCGGCGAAATAACTCTCGCGAGCCTGCACCGTGTAGCCGCGCGCATTCTTCAGCGTCACTTTGAGCTGATGCCGCTTGCCATCTAACTTAATATCGGTTGGCGAAAACGCCAGCAGATAGATATATTCGGGAACGGCATCGGCGCGCTGTAATCCTTCCTCGATGCCATTGTTGCCGTGATAGTAAATCCCGCCCGTCCCCGCGGTCAGGTCTTCCATGAACGTCTGCCGCTCCTGTTCCTCCGCCGTCTGTTGAAATTTGTCGCCTGCCGGACGTTCAGCGCCGCCGGCAACCATCACGCCGCTACCCAGCACTCCGCGCGGATCGATGCCGCTGATCACCACCTTCGCGCGAATCGCGTCCGCCAGCACGCCGGTCAGTTGCCGCTGAAATCGCTTTGGCACATACATGCCGGGCGAAGCCAGCAGAATGGCACGTTGCCCGGGCATGGCCGACATCTTTGCGATCAGATTGCTCAATGCCCGGAAGTAACTCAGGTCGTCGGGATCGCCGTATTTGGCGAGAAGATCGTTGGCCTGCCCCGCCACAATTCCCTCATCGCGGCAACCGGTCTGACCGTGACCGCTGTGGATGATCTCGTCCGCCACATAAGGTGAAAGCGGACACGGCTGCAGCTTTTCGTCCGTCACGCTGTCATAGAACTTTTTCCGCCCCAGAGAGTTAACGCTGAGCAGAATCTTACGCAACAGGTCACGGTCATTCGTGAAGTCAACTGAGATATTTCCCGAGGCGGTGAACACGGCCACGCGTTCATTGGCAGGAAACGTCGCGACGAATTTCATCGCCGCATTGCGGCCAGCGATGAAATCTCCCGGCTCCAGGTTGACGTCGTCTATCAGCAGCGCCACGAACCGGTCCGGCAGCGGTTCCGACATCATCGAGGCGGCTACGGCGGCGGTATTTGCGGGCTTCGGGCTTTGACCCGCGGCGGACGCCTGGGAAATCGCCGTGGTCTCGAACGCTTCCAGGGAAAACCGCGAAATCACCTGCGGCTTACCGCCATCGGACAACTGAAAATCCTCAGCCCGTAACGTGCCGACGGCGTGCCCGCTCGCGTCGCGCACCACTACCGGCACCTGCACAAGATTGGTGGATGACTTAAACACCGCGGTGGCGGGACCCACTGCCACTTCCGCCGTCTGTTGGCCGGAACACGCACCGACGGCAACGAACACCACAACTGCGCGACTACTGAGTCGAAAGCGCATTCCCATCTCCATTTCTTCGGACCTTTGCTGGTTATGTTAACGCGTGCCGGGCGAAAAAAGTATCGTACAATACGACGAAAGTCCGAAAATCAGGCCAGTTACCGACCGTTTTACCGTCGCCAGGGGATGCCACTCCCGCCGCGCTCCGCTACCTTGGTGCCATGAGGATCGGTGCATGAGTATCGGCTGGCCAGCGCTGCTTGTCCTGATTGTTCTGCTCGCCGGTCTCCGCTGGCAGATGGGAAGATGACAATAGCCAGGCCTTTTTCACCCAAAAATCCGGTAGGTACTGTATTCCTTATTACCCGCAACGATGTTAAATTTGATCGGGGTCTCCTATTAACCTGTGACTGAAACACACCTTTCGGCTTCCGATCTTCAAAAACTGAGTGAGCTCGATTCGTGCACGGTGTCGAATGCCATCGAACACCTGCAAGTGCGTTTACGCAATGAAGGCTTCATCGTTGACGCGGTGAAATGCCAGTTCCCGGAACGACCGCCCATGGTCGGCTATGCCGCCACCGCGCGAATCCGCACGGACAGCGCTCCCATGGACCGGCGCTGCTACTACGACCGCATGGACTGGTGGCGGTACGTCGCGTCCGTGCCCGGCCCACGCGTGATGGTTCTCGAAGATATGGACCACCACACCGGAGTGGGCGCGTTTGTGGGCGAGATTCACGCGGCTATCGGCCTCGCGCTGAATTGCATCGGATGCGTGACCAATGGGGCGGTTCGCGACCTCAATCAGGTCAGGGCGCTCGGGTTTGCCCTTTTCGCGGGCAGCGTTTCGGTATCGCATTCGTATGCCCACATCATCGAATTTGGCGAACCTGTCGAAATCGGCGGCCTGAAAATTCAGTCCGGAGACCTGATCCACGGCGATCTCAACGGTGTGCAGACGATTCCATTGCCAATCGGGGGCGCCATCGCAGCGGAGGTTTCCAATGTGCTCGCGGAAGAGCGGGAGCTCATCGATTTCTGCAGTTCGCCGGATTTTTCGCTGGACGAACTGGCAAACCGTCTGCAGAAAAACGCCGCGCACTGCGATCTCCCCTGGAGGGGCCTTTGAAACAGGACTGCGCCTTTGCGGCCGTTATGGCTGTTTTGCTTCTCTCTTCCTGCGGTGACAAAAAGCCCGCGCCCGACGCTGCGTCCGCCGCTGCGCCGGATGTTTCCGTCGCGGTCGCGAAAGTCGCCAGCAAGAACCTCGTGCAAACGCTGACAATTTCCTCCGAACTGGTCCCCTTCCAGGAAATCGATGTCTACGCGAAGGAATCCGGCTACGTCACCGATCTCCGCGTCGATTACGGCTCGCACGTCAAAGCCGGCGACATCCTGGCAGTCCTCGAAATCCCCGAACTCCAGTCGCAGTTGAAAGAGGACGAAGCCTCCATTAAGAATGCTTCGGACCAGATCACGCACGCGCAAAACGAACTCGCTCGCATCCAGGCCACCTACAAGGCGCTCAAAGCGAACTCCGACAGACTCAGTGCGGTCGCCAAATCCAACCCGGCCCTTGTCGCCCAGCAGGAAGTGGACGATCAGGAAGCCAAGACCGACGCCTCCGCCGAGCAGATCGAAGCGGCCAACTCGAATATCGCGGCGGCCCAGAGCCTGCTCGCCGTCGCTCAGGCGAAGAAGGAACACGATCAGGTGCTTTTCGATTACGCCAAAATCACCGCGCCCTTCGATGGCGTGGTCACCCAGCGTTACGCCAATAAAGGTACTCTGCTGCAGGCCGGCACGAATTCCAGCACGCAGGCGATGCCGCTCGTGAAACTTTCCGAAGACGATCTGTTCCGTCTCGTGATCCCCGTGCCGGAATCCGACGTTCGCTTCATCCATCTGGGCGATCCGGTCAGCGTCATTGTCCCTTCGCTCAATAACCGGGCCTTCCCGGGAACCGTCGCCCGTTTTTCGGAGGACGTGGCCGAAGCTACCCGCACCATGCATACCGAAGTCAACGTGGCGAATCCGAAGCGTATCCTGATTCCCGGCATGTACGCGCAAGCGACTGTCGTGCTCGAAAAGAAAAATAACGCCGTTGCAGCGCCGCTCCAGGCGCTCACGCAAAACGGCAATGAGTCGACGGTCGATGTGGTCAACTCATCGAATCAGATTGAAATTCGCCAGGTGGTCACAGGCATCCAGACGGCCACGGACGTCGAAATCGTCTCGGGCCTTCAGGATGGCGACACCGTGGTGGTGAGCGATCGCAGCAGCCTGAAAGCGGGTGAAACGGTCCGGCCTCAGGTCACCGAACTGATGCAGTATCACGGGCAGGAAAACCAGAAGTAACTAATCTAGTCCCCATGCCGCGCTTTTCCATCCGCAACCCTTACTTCATCGTCGTCATCTGCATGGCTCTGGCGGTAATTGGCATCAACGCCTTCACGCGGATGCCGGTGGATCTGTTTCCGCCCATTAACCTTCCCGTGGTGGTGGTGGCGACTTTCTACAGCGGCATGCCGCCGCAGGACATCGAAGTCGATATCACCAACCCTCTGGAGCGCTTCTTCACGCAGGCCAGCGGTATCGATCACATGGAATCCCGTTCGCTGCTCGGCGTCAGCATCATCAAGGTCTATTTCCAGGCGGGAACCAGTTCCGATGCCGACGTCACGCAGCTATCCAATCTCGCGCTCGCGGATCTGAAACGCCTGCCGCCGGGCACGCTGCCCCCGCTCGTTCTCAAGTCCGACGCCTCCAGTCTTCCGGTCTGCCTTGTGACGGTTTCAGGCAAAGGTCTGTCGGAGACACAGCTTCACGATCTCGCGCAGTTCCAGATCCGCAATCAGATCGCCGTGGTGAAGGGCTCCGAGATTCCGGCGGTGTTTGGCGGCAAATACCGCCAGGCCATGATCTACGTGGATCCCTACAAGCTGTTTTCGCGGCAGCTCAGCCCCATGGACGTGGTGAGTGCGATCAACGACAGCAATCTCATCCTGCCCGCCGGCGATGTCAAGATCGGCTCCGGCGACTATTACGTTTATTCCAACAGCCTGGTGCAGAATGTCCAGGACCTGAACAATGTACCCATCAAAACCGTCGGCACGAGCTCGGTAACGATCGGCGACATCGGCGAGGCCAAAGACGCCAGCCAGTTGCAATACAACATTGTCCGGATCGATGGCCAGAAATCCGCTTATATCCCCATCATGAAATCCGGCGGCGACAGTAACACGATTCAGGTGGTTGAGGATGTCCGCAGACTGGTCGCGAAACTGTTCGATATGCCTGCTCAGCTGAAGACCGATATCGTCTTCGATCAATCGGTATTCGTCAAGAATGCGCTGAGCACCGTGCTTCACGAGGGGGCCATCGGGCTCTTGCTGACCAGCCTGATGATTCTGATTTTTCTCGGCAGCATGCGGGCCACCGGCGCGGTGCTGCTGTCCATTCCGATTTCCATTCTGGCTACGCTTGTGGTTCTCTACATGATGGGCTCAACCATCAACACGATGATCCTGGGCGGCGTCGCGCTCGCGCTGTCCCGCGTCATCGATAACTCCGTCATCTCGCTCGAAAACATTTACCGGCATCTGGAAATGGGCTCCTCGCCCGCCGTCGCGGCCGAACAAGGCGGAGCCGAAGTAAATCTCGCGGTGCTGGCCGCCACTCTGGTCGACGTGGTCGATTTCTTCCCCGTCACCCTGCTCTACGGTGTCAGCAAGTTTCTGTTTTCGGCGCTCGCTCTGGCGTTTTGCCTCGCCCTGATGGCGTCTTTCGTCGTTGCCATGACGGTGATTCCGCTGTTCTGTTCCAAATTCCTGAAGGCCATGCCGGCCGGCCATGCGGCGGGCGAACACGGTGATGAGCACGGGGGCTTCAACGCCTGGTTCAACAGGCAGTTCAATAAGCTGCTCGATGTTTATGAATCCGCCGTGCGCCGCGCTCTGAAAGTTCCCGCTCTCACGCTCGTGGCGCTGCTCGGCGTGTTCGCGGCCAGTCTTCTGATCTATCCCGCTCTCGGCCTGGCATTTTTCCCGCGCACCGATGCCGGGCAATTCACCGTGAATCTCAAAGTCCCCACCGGAACCCGCATCGAAGTCACCGACGATTACGTCGCGAAGATCGAGACCCTGATCCGCACGGTTGTTCCCGCCAAAGATCTCAAAATGATTCTTTCGAACATTGGCGTGGTCAACGATATCTCCTCGCTCTACACCACGAACGCGGGCATGTACACCGCCACCATACAGGTCGCGCTCAACGAAGGCCACGCCGGCAGCAGCTTCGATTACATGGACCGCGTGAAGGCGAAGATGAACGCCGACTTCCCCGATGTCCGCACTTTTTTCCAGACCGGCTCCATGCAGGACGCCATCCTGAATCAGGGCCAGCCCGCTCCCATCGACGTCCAGGTCAACACGCGCGATCTCGATCTGACCTACGCCACCGCGCAGAATCTCGCCGAGCGTATTCGCAAGCTTCCCGGCGTCGATCAGATCTACATTCCGCAGGACATGAACTATCCCTCTATCCGCATGGATATCGATCGCGTCCACGCCGCCGAGCTCGGCCTCACCCAGAAAGACGTCGTGGATAACGTCATTACCGCGCTGAATTCCAACATCATGATCGCGCCCAACTACTGGGTGGATTACAAGACCGGCAACGACTACTTCCTCAGCGTGCAATATGAGGAACACGGCAAGAACGCGATTCACAATCTGGTCGATCTGAAGCAAATCCCCCTGCGAGCGCCCAATCTGAAAGAGCCGACCACTCTCGATTCCGTCGTTAAGCTGGTGAACCTGATGTCGCCGACGGAAGTCGATCACTATCAGATCCAGCGCGTCGTCGACATCTACGTCACTCCAAAAGGCGAGGATCTGGGCAAGCTCCGCGATGGCATCAACCGCACCATCGCCGACGCCAAACTGCCTTCGAACATCCGGGTCACCCTGCGCGGCATGGTCAACAGCATGGACGAATCGTTCAAGAGCTTCGGGCTCGGCTTTATTATTTCGTTCATCCTGCTCTTCCTGATTCTGGTGGCTCAGTTCAAGTCGTTCATCGACCCGTTCCTGATCATGCTGGCCATCCCGATGGGCTTCGTGGGCGTGCTGATTATCCTGCCGCTCACGCACACCACGCTGAACGTGATGTCGCTGATGGGCGTCCTCATGCTGATCGGCATTGCCGATTCCAACAGCATCCTGATCGTCGATTTCGCGCACAAACTCGAAGAGCAGGGCCTCTCGGTCCTCGATGCGATAGTGACCTCGTGCCGCGTGCGCCTGCGGCCAATCCTCATGACTTCGCTTGCCACCATCATCGGCATGATTCCGATGGCGATGAAGATGGGTGAGGGCGGCGAACAATACACGCCGATGGCCCGCGCCATCATCGGCGGCCTGACGTCGTCGGTACTGCTGACGGTCTTTATAGTCCCGGCAGCTTACTTGCTGGTCTACGGCAGAAAGGATCGACATGCACTTCAACAACCGGATGCGCAGCTTTAGCCGCGTCTCTTCGCTGCCATTCGCCGCAACGCTGCTCTGCGCGTTGGCGCAAGTCACTCACGCGCAGACTCTCACGCTCCAGCAGGCCGAAGCCCTCGCCATCAAGAACCATCCCCGGATCCAGGAAGCGCAAAACGAAGTCAACTTTGCCAACCAGCAAATCATCGAGAACCGCGCCGCATACTACCCCACTATTACCGGCGACGTCACCGGCAGTCAGGGCAACGATCTCTCGCGCATCGGCGCGGGCGATCTCTCCGCTTCCCGCCTCTTCGATCGCCAGGGAGAAGGCATCGTCGCCAGGCAGCTGATCACCGATTCCGGCCGTACTTCGAATCTGGTTTCCAGTTCGCGCCTGCAGGCCCAGGCAACGCAGCAAGGCGCCACTGCCACCCGCTACGATGTGCTCCTTCAGGTGAATCGCGCCTATTTCGGGGTGCTCCACGCCCAGGCTGTTGTCAAAGTTGCGGAGAAAACCGTCGCCACGCGCCAGCAACTGAGCGATCAGATCACGGAACTCGGCAGGAACCAGCTCAGATCGCAACTCGACGTCAGCTTCGCCGAAGTGAACGTGTCCCAAGCGAAGCTTCTGCTGCTCCAGGCGCAGGATGCCGTGCAGAGTGGAATCGCAGAACTCGGTCGCGCCCTCGGTTCGGACGTGCCGGCCAACTATCAACTGGCCGATGAGCCACTTCCTCCGGGACCACCGATAGCCACGGATCAGCTCATCGCGCAGGCTCTCGCCAATCGCCCCGAATTCGCCGCCCTCCGTCTATCGCGCGATTCCGCTTATAAGTTCGCCGACGCCGAAAAGGATCTCTCACGGCCCACCGTGGATGCCGTGGGCGTTGGCGGAGTGATTCCTTATATCAATACGCCCGCAGGCTCACCTATCCCGAAAGAATACGAAGGCGTCGCGGTGAATGTCAGTGTGCCGATCTTCAACGGCCATCTTTACGCGGCCCGCCACGAAGCCGCCCTGCAGCACGCCATGGAGTCGGATCAGCGTATCCGCGACGAACAACAGATCCTCGCTCGCGATGTCCGGGTTGCGTGGGCGACAGCGAACGACGCATACCAGCGCATCGACGTGACGGCGCAGTTTCTTCGTCAGGCCACCCTCGCGCTCGAGCTCTCGGAGGGCCGCTACAAACTCGGCTTATCTTCCATTGTTGAGCTTACCCAGGCGCAACTCAACCTCACTACTGCCGAGATCGAGAACCTGAACGCAAAATACGACTACCAAACGCAGAACGCGGCTTTGCAGTACACAATCGGCTTGTTGCGCTAGCTTCTGCCCCCGCCGGAATGTGTACGAACGCACAAAATTCGGCGAAATATTTCTGTAACACTCCCCTTCCCGGCAGCTCTAACCTCTAAGACATCGAATTCGATGACGATTCTGTGCTGAGGACGGAGCTGCTCATGTTCAACATCGCCGAAGATATTTGTTCCATGACGGAGTTCAAGCGCCGAACCGCGAATGTGGTCCACCGGCTGCGGGACACCGGTCGCGCCGTGATCCTCACGACGAACGGAAAAGCTGATATCGTAGTTCAGGATGCCGCCTCTTACCAGCGGCTGCTCGATCGCGTACAGGCCTCCGAAAACGCCCGGTTCCGGAGCAGCGACGGTCACTGAGTCTCGCCGGCCCGATATCCGACCGCGACATACTCCAATGACCCAGCAAGTTGCCACCAGCCATATCCTTCTGGCCGAAGACAATGCCGCCGACGAGGCTCTCGTCCGCGAGGCACTCCACGAGCACGGCGTCGCCTGTACCCTGCACGTCGTGAAAGACGGCGAGAAGGCCATTGCTTTTATACGCGACATCGACACCCGTCCCGGCCATAACGACAAGACCAGGCCGCACCTCGATCTTCTGCTGCTTGACATGCATCTGCCCCGATACGACGGTCCCGAGATCCTCCATGCCCTCCGCTCAACCGAGCACTATGCGCAGAAGCCGGTCATCGTCATGACCTCATCCGCCTCCCCCGGCCTTCGCGAGGCCACGGACGGGCAGGGGGCCATGCACTACTTTCGCAAGCCTTCCAGCCTCGATGAATTCCTGCTGCTCGGCGGCATCGTCAAAGCCGTGCTGGCCAGCCGCACTCCACGCTACGGAGACGCCGCATGATCGCCGCAGACCGCCAGATGCAGACCGACTTCCTTTCCGGCACCGGCGAGATGGGTGCGCTCATCCGCGATTTCGACTGGAAACACACGCCACTCGGCCCTATCGAAGCGTGGCCCTCGTCTCTGAAAACATCCGTCAGCCTGATCCTCAACTCCCGTCATCCCATGTGGATCGGCTGGGGCTCCGAGATGACGTTCCTCTATAACGACGCCTATCTGCATGTGCTCGGCGCCGCCAAACACGGCCGCGCCCTCGGCCGCGCCGCATCGGAAGTCTGGGCTGAAATATGGGACGTCTGCGGACCTCTCGCCGACAAGGTTTTCCAGAAGGGCGAGGCCACTTTCGTCGACGATGTGCGTCTCATTATGGATCGCGGCGACTTCCTCGAAGAGACATTCTATTCTTTCTCCTACAGTCCCATCCGCGACGAATCCGGCCGCGTCTGCGGGCTCTTCTGCCCCTCGACCGACGTCACTCCGAGAGTGGTGAACACGCGCCGCATCCAGACCCTGTCTCAGTTCGCCACGAGCGGGCTTGCCGAAAAAACCACGCTTCGCGCCTGTGCCGCCGCAGCCCAGACCCTCAGCGCGAATCCGGACGACATTCCGTTCGCGCTCCTCTATCTGGCCGATGCCACCGGGACCTCAGCGTCTCTCGAACAGACCGTTGGCTATCTTCCTGCCGGTGTCGCCGTCAAAACAATCGATCTCAGCCGTGCCTCGGAAACCGGGCCCTGGTCCGTCGCGGAGGTTTACCGCGCCGACGCCCGGCGGGTAGTGCATGTGGAACGCGTCCACGGAATGCCGTTTGCCGTCGCCGACCAGCCCGTCTCGCAGGCCGTGGTTCTGCCGGTCACTTCGCGCGGGCAGCATAACCCGTACGGTGTCCTGATCATCGGCGTCAATCCATGCCGCCCTCTCGACTCCGATCATCTGGCTTTCTTCGATCTGATCGCCGGGCAGGTGGCAACATCCATTCAGAACGCCCGGGATATCGAGGAAGAAAGAAAGCGCGCGGACCTGCTCACCGAGATCGACCGCGCCAAGACCGCCTTCTTCTCCAACGTGAGCCACGAATTCCGCACGCCGCTCACGCTGATGCTGGGGCCGCTCGAAAGTCTGCTCGCGAACCCGGATGGCCTGACCGCCGATGGACGCGAACACCTCGCCATCGCTCACCGCAACAGCCTGCGGCTCCTGAAACTGGTCAACTCCCTGCTGGACTTTTCCCGCGTTGAGGCCGGCCGAGTGCAGGCTTCGTTCGCCCCGGCCGATCTTTCCGCGCTCACCGCCGACCTCGCATCCGGCTTCCGGTCCGCCATGGATGCCGCGGGCCTCAGGCTCATTGTCGATTGCGCGGCGCTCCCGGAACCCGTCTGCGTGGATCGCGACATGTGGGAGAAGATCGTCCTCAACCTTCTCTCCAATGCGTTCAAGTTCACTTTCGAAGGCGCAGTCACGGTGCGCGTCGCCACCGACGCCGACGGCAGCCACGCGATTCTCACGGTCTCCGACACCGGCACCGGCATTCCCGAGAGCGAACTGCCGCGTATCTTCGAACGCTTCCATCGCATCGAAGGCGCGCAGGGCAGAACTTACGAGGGCACCGGCATCGGCCTCGCCCTCACCCAGGAACTGGTGAAACTACACGGCGGCGAGATCTCCGTGGTTAGCCGGCCGGGCAAAGGCAGCGCCTTTACCATTTCCCTGCCCTTTGGCAGCGCGCATTTGTCGCCGGCGCTCGCGGCACCGAAACCGGGCGACAAACAGGCCCGCGCCGAGGGTCTCGCCGTGCGCAGCGATGCCTTCACCGGCGAGGCCATGACCTGGCTTTCTCCCGCCGGTCGCGACCAGGATGCCAGTTCCGATCGACGCGCGGATCGATCTACTGTGGATTGCTCCACCGCGCGGCCGCGCGTGCTGCTGGCCGATGACAATGCCGATATGCGCGACTACATCACGCGCATCCTCGGCGACCATTACGACCTTGTCGTCGCCAACGACGGGCACCAGGCGCTCGACATTCTCCGCCGCGATCCGCCGGATCTCCTTCTGACCGACATCATGATGCCGGGTCTGGATGGCTTCGCACTGCTGGGCGCGGTTCGCTCCGATCCCGCGACGGCTGCTCTTCCCGTCATCTTTGTTTCCGCCCGCGCCGGCGAAGAAATGCGCGTGGAAGGTCTCGAAGCCGGCGCCGACGATTACCTGGTCAAGCCCTTCACCGCCAATGAACTCCGCGCCCGCGTCCGTGCCCACGTGCAAATGGCCATCGCGCGCCGCCGTGCCGCGGAGCGCGAGGCCGAACTGCGCGCCGAAGCCGAGGCCGCCCGCGACCGCGCCGTCAACGTCCTTGAAAGCATCACGGACGGTTTTGTGGCGCTCGATCGCGACTGGCGTATTACCCAGGTCAACGCCGAAGCCGAGCGCCTCAACGGCATGCGTCGCGAGGATATGCTCGGCAAGAGCCACTGGGATCTTTTTCCCGCGGCTGTCGGAACGGCAATACATCGCGAACTGCTGCGCGCCGCCAGCGAGCGGGTGCCGGTCGATTTCGAAAACTACTACGCTCCCTGGAGTCGCTGGTTCCACATCAAGGCGTATCCCGGCGCCGAGGGCAGCCTGTCGGTGTTTTACGAAGACATCACCGATCGCAAGGCCGCCGAAAAGCGCGCGAAGGAGAGCGAACGCAACTTCCGCGAGATGATCGACGCCCTGCCCGCCGCCATCTACACGACGGATTCCGAAGGCCGCCTCACGCACTTCAACCCCGCCGCCGTAAAACTCTCCGGGCACATCCCGGAACTGGGGACCGACCGGTGGTGCGCGTCGTGGAAATTGTTTTTAGCCAATGGCCGGCCGTTGCCGCACGATGAGTGCCCGATGGCGATCGCGCTCAAAGGCGGTGCCATCGACGATGGCATGGAATGTATCGCCGAACGCCCGGATGGTTCGCGCTTCTGGTTCACTCCCTACCCCACGCCTCTGCGGGACAGCGAAGACCGCATTGTCGGCGGCATCCATATGCTCGTCGATATTACTGCGCGCAAGATGTCGGAAGAGGCCCTGCGTCGCAGCGAGGAACGCTTCCGCGGCGTGTTTGAATCGTCCGCGGTCGGCGTCGCGATCCTCACTCTGGATTACCGGTTTATCCAGACCAACCATGCCTTCTCCGCCATTACCGAATACTCCGCGGAGCAGCTGAGCGATCTGGATTACGCCGGCATCACGCATCGCGACGATCGCGGAGTCATGGAAAATCTCACCGGCCAGCTGATCTCCGGAGAGATACCGGCCCTGGTTCTCGAACAGCGCTGTTCCACTAAAAGCGGCCGCACCATCTGGGTGAACAACAGCATCTCCATCATGCGCGACGCGCACGGGTGGCCCGAATACCTGATCCTGTTGTCCGCCGACGTCACCTCCCGCAAACAAGCCGAGGCCGATCTCCGCGAAAGCGAGGAACGTTTCCGCGCCATCGTCGAGACCAGTCCGGATTGCGTCAAACTGGTGGCCGCCGATGGACGCCTGCTGCTTATGAACTCGGCGGGCCTCACCATGCTGGGCGCCGGTTCCGCCGAGGCCCTTGTCGGCCAGTGTGTCTTCGACGTCATCGCTCCCGAATTCCGCGACGTCTATCGCGCTTTCCACGAAACCATCTGCGGCGGCGAAAAAGGCACGCTGGAGTTCGATGTCATCGGTCTCACCGGACATCGCCGGCATCTGGAAACCCGCGCCGCGCCACTGCGCCAGCCGGATGACACCACCGTTCATCTCGCCGTCACTCATGACGTGACCGAACGCAAAATGCGTGAGCGCGAGATGAAACTGCTGGGCGCTATTGTCGATTCCTCCGACGATGCCATCGTCAGCAAAGACCTGAACGGCATCGTCACCAGCTGGAATCGGGGCGCCGAACGCATGTTCGGCTATACTGCCGAAGAGATCGTCGGCGAATCCATTACTCTTCTCGTGCCTCCCGATCGGCTTTCCGAAGAACCCGGCATTCCCGATCGTATGAGCAACGACGATCGCGTCGATCATTTCGAGACCGTCCGTCGCCGCAAGGATGGCTCCCTGTTCGACGTTTCGCTGACCGTCTCTCCGGTAAGAGACGAGCACGGTCGCATCGTCGGTATTTCCAAGATCGCCCACGATATATCACAGCATCGCCGCGCAGAGAAAGCCATTCAGGAACTGAACGCGCAGCTGACCTTCGAGCTCTCCGCCATGGAGCGTATCCAGCGCGTCAGCACCCGGTTCGTGCAGGCCGACGATTTCGCCGAATTGCTCGACGACATCGTGGAGGCTGGTATCGGCATCACGGGCGCCGACATGGGAGTTATACAGTTACTCGAAAACGACGTGCTGAGCATCGTTTCTCAGCGCGGGTTTGAAGCGCCGTTTCTCGATTTCTTTCGCGTCGTGCAAAACGGCGCGGCGCCGCGCCAGGCGGAGCGTGTCATCGTCGAAGACGTCGCCACCAGTGCGCTGTTCGACGATGACACGCGCTCCGTGATGCTTGCCGCCGGAGCTTTAGCTGTCCAGTCCACGCCGCTCATCAACCGTTCCGGTCAACTCGTGGGAATGTTCTCCACCCACTACCGCACCCTGCGGCGCCCGGGCGAACGCGAATTGCGGCTCCTCGACGTCCTCTCCCGCCAGGCAGCCGATCTCATCGAACGCAAGCGCGCCGAAACCGCCCTGCTGGCCAGCGAAAGCCGCTTCCGTCAGCTCGCCGATTCCATGCCGCAATTTGTCTGGACCGCTCGTCCCGACGGCTATATCGATTACTTCAACGACCGCTGGTACGAGTTCAACGGCCTTGTGCGCGGCAGCCTCGACGACATCGGCTGGAGACGAGCCATGAATCCCGACGACCATGAGCGAACCCTCGCCGTCTGGCACGAAGCCGTTGTCACCGGAGAGCCGTTCCAGATCGAATACCGCTTCTGGGACCGCGTGGAAAGCCGCTGGCGCTGGTTCATGGGCCGCGCTCTGGCCGTGCGCGACCATGCCGGCATTATTGTGAAATGGTTCGGCACCTGCACCGATATCGACGAACAGAAACACGTGGAAGATGAGCTTCGCCGCGCCAATCAGGATCTTGAGCAGTTCGCTTACTCCGCCAGTCACGACCTGCAGGAACCCCTGCGCAGCATCAAAATCTACGGCGAGTTGCTGACCAAACGCTACGGCCACAAGCTCGACGGGCAGGCGCTGGATTTCCTGGGCTATTTGCGCACGGGCGCCACACGCATGGAAGTCCTGGTGCGGGATTTGCTCACTTACACCCAGGTGACCAGACTCGATGGCCCTGCCGAACCCGCGGATGTGGACGAGGCGCTGTCCGGCACTCTGGCCAGTCTCAAAGGCGCAATCGAGGAAAGCGGAGCCAGCGTGACCTTTGGCCCGCTGCCGTCCGTGCGCGTGCACGACATCCATCTTCGCCAGTTGTTTCAAAACCTGATTGGCAATGCGATCAAGTATCGGAAACCGGATCTGCCTCCGCTCGTCCATGTGAGCGGGGAAAGGCAGAACGGTTCCTGGGTTTTCTCGGTGCGCGATAACGGTATCGGCATCGAACCAGAATATAAGGAGCAGGTTTTTGGCTTATTTAAACGGTTACACACAAGCGATGAGTATTCCGGCACGGGTATTGGCCTGGCCATTTGCCAGCGGATTGTGGAACGTTACCACGGCCGGATCTGGGTCGAATCCCCACCCGGCGGGGGCTCGGATTTCCGCTTCTCCATCCCGGTCTGAAGAACCGGCCGCCCAGGGCCATCCTCACATTCTGATCGTGGAGGACGACAGCGCGGATGTGTTTCTGATTTCCGAAGCCATCCAGACCGCCAATCCCAACGTGGAACTGGAGATCGTCACCGATGGCGAGAAAGCCATTCGCTTCTTTGAGAAGGTGGATAGCGACGACAACCTCGCGTGCCCCGCCCTGGTGATTCTCGACATTAATCTGCCGAAAAAGCACGGTGGCCAGGTCCTGCAGCAGATGCGCCAGACGCGCCGCTGCTCAGGAGCGCTGGTCCTGGTAGTCACCTCTTCGGATTCCGCACGGGACCGCGAAACCATGGCCAAACTGGGTGCAAACGGATATTTTCGCAAGCCCTCGGACTACGAGCATTTCATGAAACTGGGCGGCGTGGTTCGGGAATTACTGAACGAAAAAGCCGCTGGCCCGACCGAATAAGCCGGCTCCGTCAAAATTCAGCCTAAAATCCTGCCCTCCCGGTATTCCCCTGGGGCCCCGATCGCCGTACTGTGATGTTGGAGGCAGTAATTCAGTGGATGGTGCGCGAAGACACGATTTGGTTCGGCGCCTGGAACTCTATTCTGCCGCTGGCGCGATCAAACGCAGCACAGGCCACTGGCAACTCTACGCAGCCGTGACCGGTTCCGCCCTGGCCATGGCCACCGGCGTCTCGGCAGCCGCCATAGGCAGCGGAGCCGGAGAGATCGCCGCGGCCTCCATCGCCAGCGTTCTCGCAGCCAAACGAAACCCGGCCAGTTCCCAGAACCTTCCACAACTACGCGCCGCCGGGCTGGCCGTCTCCCGCACGCGCGCCAACACCGCTCAGGCAGCGCAGACTACCGGCCTCCCGGCCATTACTCCCGGCGGCATCGTACCGCTTTATGGCTCCGTCAATACCATTCAGCCTGGCGAATGGATCTCCATCTATGGCTCCAATCTCGCCGCCAGTACCGAGACCTGGAGTGGCGATTTTCCCCAATCGCTCGCCGGAACCAGCGTGCAGATCAACGGCAAGCCCGCGTATCTGATGTTCGTCAGCCCCACGCAAATCAACCTGCAGGCGCCCGACGATAGTGCGACGGGCTCTGTTTCTGTGGTAGTCACCACTGCCACCGGCAGCGTCACCGCAGGCGTGACGCTCAATCAGTTTGCGCCATCATTCAGCCTGGTAGAGACATCGGACGGAGTGAAATTTGTATCCGGCATCATCCTCCGGTCGAACGGTTCCGGCGCGTTCGGCGGAGGCGCTTACGATGTGCTGGGCCCTACGGGAAGCTTCTTCGGCTATCCGACAGTTGCCGCCAAAGTGGGCGATACCGTGGAACTTTATGCCGTCGGCCTCGGGCCCACCACTCCGACGGTCCTGGCCGGACAGGCATTTTCGGGAGCGGCGGCCATCGACGCTCCTCTGACGCTTTACATTAATAACATCGTAGTGAAACCGTCCTTCGCGGGAATTTCAAGCGCCGGACTTTATCAGATCAACCTGACCGTTCCCCCCGGTCTCGGCTACGGAGAGGTGCCTATCCAGGTCATGATCGGCGGCATGCAGGGCCAGGCGGGCGTATTGTTTTCGTTGCAGTACAATCAGTCGGGCGGCGGCCCGATCAGCTCCGGCGGACCGATTGTCTCGGGTGGTCCGGGGTTCGGTTTCGGCACCAGCAGCCCGGGCTTTGGCGGTGGCACTTTCGGGGGCGGCGGCTCCGGCGGCGGTTCCGGCGGCAGTGGAGGTTCGGTGCGCCGTCACAAAAAGACCTGGCACCCCACTCTCAAATTCACAACAGAGTAACCAAGGGAACAATAAGCGAACAAGTGGCTTCGGCGGGGCAGCCTTTGTTATATTGAAACCTGCAAACGCAGGTTGCAACCCGTCCGCGGAAAGGGACTATCCCACCTGTATGAACTCCTCGATCAGGACCGCAACTTCTCTTCTGCCCGTCATAGCGGATATCGGGCGCACACAGAAAGAGGAGCTATGTCTCGTCAATTACCCGCTCATCCGAATCTTCAACATCTCAGGAAGCAGGCCAAAGAACTGTTGCGCAACATGCAGCAGGGCAAACTCGCCGACGCCCAGCATCAATTGGCCAAAGAATACGGTTTTGCCGCTTGGGCAGATCTGAAATCGCATGTTCAGTCCCTGGGTCTCACTCCGGCTGAAGCGCTGCGCGAAGCGGTGCGCAATACCAACGCCGCACGCGTCCGCGAACTAGTCCAACAATTCCCGCAATTGCGCTCCACTCTGGACGCTCCACTGCCCGGCTACGGCTTCGGACAAAACGCGCTGTGCGCGGCCGTACAGCGGAGCGATCGCGACACCATTGACGTGCTGCTGCAGGCTGGCGCGAGTATCTCGAAGCGCACCGAATGGTGGGCCGGCGGTTTCGGCGTGCTCGATGAATGCGACCCTTCCCTGGTGCCCTTTCTGACTGAACGCGGCGCCGTAATCGATGCGCATGCGGCCGCGCGTCTGGGAATGCTGGTAAAGCTGCAGGAACTGGTCGCTGCCGATCCCGCCGTGGTCCACGCGCGCGGCGGAGACGGGCAAACACCGCTGCACTTTGCATCCACAGTCGAAGTGGCCGGGTTCCTGCTATCCGCCGGGGCCGCTATAGATGAGCGCGATGTCGATCACGAATCCACCCCCGCGCAATACATGCTGCGGGTGGATCAGAAACGCCACTATCCGCACGATCGCCAGGACGTCGCGCGTTTCCTTGTCGCGCGCGGCTGCCGCACAGACCTCCTGATGGCCGCGGCGCTCGGCGATTTGCCCCTGGTGCGTCGCCACCTCGATGCCGACCCGGCCCGCATCCGCATGAACGTTTCCGAAGAATGGTTCCCGAAACAAAACCCGCAGGCTGGCGGCACGATTTACATCTGGACGCTCGGTGCCCGCCGCACCGCCCATACCGTGGCACGGGAATTCGGACATGAAGACGTGTACCAGCTGTTGATGGAGCGCACCCCGGAGGACCTGAAACTCTCGCTCGCCTGCGAATTGGGCGACGCCGCGGCCTTTCGCGATTTTCTTTCCCGACACCCCGATGCCGCAAAAAACCTGACGGAGGCGCAGCAGCGAAAGCTGCCGGATGCCGCCCAGTCCAACAACACAACGGCCGTGCAACTAATGCTCACGGCGGGCTGGCCGGTTGATACTCCCGGCGAAATGGGAGCGGCAGCGCTCCACTGGGCCGGCTTCAACGGCAATGCGGAAATGGCCCGCGTGATTCTGCAATTCCATCCGACGCTCGAACTTCAGTCGCGGGAATACAAGAGCAGTGCGCTGGCCTGGGCCATCTTCGGCTCCGGCAACGGCTGGCGGCGTGAGACAGGCGACTACGCGGGCACGGTCCGGGCGCTGCTCGACGCCGGGGCGAAGGCGCCACTCAATTCGGAAGACCTGGAACCCAGCGACGCCGTGATGGAGGTGTTGCTGTGACACGCCCACTCTCGGTCACAATCGTGTCGTGGATCTACATCGCGGTAGGCGCAGTCAGCTTCGCTTACGGCTTCCCGCGGCACTCCATCCACGCCGACGACTTCCTGGCTGAATGCGTCCGCTTGTCAGGCATCGTCGCCGGAGCTTTTATGCTGCGGGGCGAGAACTGGGCGCGCTGGCTCGCGCTGGCCTGGATCGTCTTCCACGTCGGCCTGAGCGCCTTTCATCTGTTGGGCGAACTTGCCGTGCACAGCGGATTCTGTATCGTAATTGCCTTCATTCTCTTTCGCCGCGATGCCTCGCGGTACTTTCGCGATAGTCCCGGAAGGCGAACGACAACAAAGAGAAATCGCCAGCCGCCGTCTCGCGTTTTCCAATTCAGGGGGGAGCGAGTCGCCGGGACCGCAGGGCGAGCGGTTGCTTTAGGCAATCCAGGCGCGATCACGACTCGATGGCAACAGTACAATGTGCGCTGGAGGCTTGAAATGCGAATCGATTGGTATACGAAAGGCGTTCTTACGGTGATTGCGGTGCTGCTGGGGGTGATCGCCCTCAGGCCGTATGTCAGCCCGGATGCGGTTCAGGCGCAGGGGTCTTTCGCGGGGGTGGACTATGGAGGCGGGGAAACCAACGCCAACGCCGAGTTTTTCGACACCCGAACGGGAGAAATCTGGCTCTACTACGGTGGGAAGCCGAGCCGCCGACTTCGTCTGACTAAACTTGGGGAACCCCTGGTCGAAATGCGGTTGCAATAAAAAGCCGGGCAACCCTTGCAGGCGGCCCGGCTTTTTATCATTACTACGTGCTAACTACTCAGCCAGCGTTTCTTCCGGCCCGGTCTCGCTCAGCCCACCGGTATACGTCAGACGAGCTTCGTCCTCATACCCGGCCAGCGCATCGAGCGTCGGCTCCGGAATCGGCTCTTCCACAATGTCCTCGCCCGCGATCTTCACACCGCGGTAGAACGTCATACCCGTACCGGCCGGAACCAGACGGCCCATGATCACGTTCTCCTTCAGGCCGCGCAGGTAATCCACCTTGCCGTTGATCGCGGCTTCGGTAAGAACCCTGGTCGTTTCCTGGAAGGATGCGGCAGAGATGAACGAGTCGGTTGAAAGCGACGCCTTCGTGATGCCGAGCAATACTGCTTTGCCTTGTGCCGGACGCCCGCCCGCTTCTTCTACCTTCTGGTTTTCGAGGCGGAACTTGAACTTGTCCACCACTTCTTCCGGAAGGAATTCCGAGTCGCCGATATCTTCCACACGAATCCAGCGCATCATCTGGCGAGAGAATATGTCATATTAGACATAGACTGAGAATGCCAATCCGCCGAGACAAGCCGCTGGTTTGGCTAAAAGGGGAAGTTAAAACGCCTCCATTCAGCGAGCCCGCTCGCATGGAAGCTGGCTTGCTCCTCAGGCAACTTCAACAGGGGCATGTTCTGGGCCTGCCGCATTCGCGGCCGATGCCGGTGATCGGTGGACAATGCCATGAGTTGCGAATCAGTGACCGCGACCAAGCGTGGCCAATTGCTTATCACATCGCGCCGGATGCAATAGTAATCCTGGACGTCTTCAGCAAGAAGACTCAAACAACTCCGGCAAAGACATTGGAAGTCTGCCGGAGACGCCTGACTGCTTATCTGCAGGCGATAGATGGTAAGGAGTGACTATGAACAAAGATAAAAAGAAGCGGCTGGAACTTGCGGGCTGGGTGGTTGGTGACGCTGCCGGATTTTTGCAACTGAGCGACGAGGAGAGCCGTTTTCTGGAACTGAAACTGGCGCTCGCCAGCGGCGTTCGTGAACTTCGGGAGCGCAGTGGGCTGACGCAGGCAGCGCTCGCCGAACGACTGGGCTCGAGCCAGTCTCGCGTGGCGAAGATGGAAGCGGGTGACCGTTCAGTGTCGCTCGACCTAACCATGCGGTCGCTGCTCACCATCGGCGCCACCACGAGTGAAATTGCGAAGTGGATTCGACGCGCTGAAGCCCATCGAGCCGCGTAGGTCACCCCAGATTAACCGTTTCGTATTTGATGGCAAGACCAAATCTACCGTTGAGCAATTGAAGGTACTCCGTACCCTCTTTGTCTAATCGTCTCCTTCCGACGACTATCAACTCAATCTGATCGGGTCGGCCCGGCCCGAAGAATGCATACTCCAACAGTTGCCCGATAGCCTGGCGAAGACATACACGCGGCGAAGGATCGGTCTTGATCTCATAAAACCGATATTTATCGTCCTGCTTTACCACCAGATCAATCCGCGTCCCGAGACAAGTGCAATTCTCGCAGCCGACATGATTCTTGCCGAATTCTAATTTCAGCAGATCATACAGGGCACGCTGCATCGTGTTGTGCTCAAGAATCATTGATCGCTTCTTCGCGACCATCTGAACCAGTGCGGACTCAGATAGAGCAGACGGGGCTTTAGCGACAAACTGGAAAATACTCTGCCCTCCGGGCTGCGGGCCGGACTTCGCATCTGGGTTGAGAACCTTCCAGAGACTCAGAATCCTTGAAAGATCGGCGTAAATCGTGGCATCCGGCGGAACCGAGTTGGCATCGTAGCGCAAGGCATAAATATTGCCGGCCTCATAATTCCGCACGGTACTGCTCCGATGCACAAGGTCAATTCCTGTTACCAGATTACCCAATTCGCAGTTCTGCTCTTGTAACTTTACTCGGGTGGCTCCGCTACTGCTCAAGATGGCGGTTCTCTTAAGTGGTATATAGTTCTTGCCCTCTCGCTCCGTCGCGCCCTGATTGAGTGAAAGAAATACCGCAGTGCCCTTGGCTGCAAACAAGAAGACGGCATACGTGCCTTTAGTTGCGCTCGGACTCGTAGCTCTATGGAAGACTCTCACCCAAGGCACGTGGCTCGGGAGACCCATGGCATTGCTGCCCTCAACCTCAAAACCATTTATCCGCTCGTATCTCCGCACCAAATCCGGAATCTCGTGCTCGATGAGATCGCCACGCCGTTTCATTTCTAGAGTCTGCGCAGGCAGACTACTATAGTGCTTCTGTAGAGCCAGTACTTCTTCAATCGCCTCTTTCAGCATTCTGCAGGTCCCGTTTCATCGTAGTACGCTCCAAAGTAAAAGCCGGGCAACCCTTGCAGGCGGCCCGGCTTTTTATCCTCACTAAGTGCTAACTATTCGGCCAGCGTCTCTTCCGGCCCAGTCTCGCTCAGCCCACCGGTATAAGTCAGACGAGCTTCGTCCTCATACCCGGCCAGCGCATCGAGCGTCGGCTCCGGAATCGGCTCTTCCACAATATCCTCGCCCGCGATCTTCACCTGACGATAGAAGTGCATGCCCGTACCGGCCGGAACCAGACGGCCCATGATCACGTTCTCCTTCAGGCCGCGCAGGTAATCCACCTTGCCGTTGATCGCGGCTTCAGTAAGTACCCTGGTCGTTTCCTGAAACGATGCGGCAGAGATGAACGAGTCGGTTGAAAGCGATGCCTTCGTGATGCCGAGCAGTACTGCCTTGCCCTGCGCCGGACGCCCGCCCGCTTCTTCCACCTTCTGGTTTTCGAGGCGGAACTTGAACTTGTCCACCACTTCTTCCGGAAGGAATTCCGAGTCGCCGATATCTTCCACACGAATCCAGCGCATCATCTGACGAGAGATGACTTCCAGATGCTTGTCGTTGATATTCACGCCCTGCAGGCGATACACTTCCTGAATTTCGTTGACGA
>Ga0302320_10005004_pt1 | contig 29885 bp, 32 predicted proteins | sample Bog_T0_3_FD_202130 | JGI IMG/M metagenome (GOLD analysis project Ga0302320, IMG submission 202130) | Peat permafrost microbial communities from Stordalen Mire near Abisko, Sweden - Bog_T0_3 | ecosystem: Environmental > Terrestrial > Soil > Wetlands > Peat | place: Sweden: Abisko, Stordalen Mire...
CTGATCACGATACAGATTGATTGAACATTCGGCCGATCCCGGCCGGCTGCAAACCACACGGAGAATCAACATGGTTGAGAAAGCCCTGAAGCATCTCGCACAATTTGTTTCGATACGTAATCAATACGACAATTACATCGGCGGCGAATGGGTGCCCCCGGTGCTGGGCCGCTACTTCGACAAGGTTTCCCCGGTGAACGGCAAGGTTGTTTGCACGGTCGCCCGTTCGAGTGCCGAGGATATCGAACTGGCGCTGGACGCCGCGCATGGCGCCCGGGAGGCCTGGGGCCGCACCTCCTACGCCGAACGGTCGCTGGTCCTGAACAAGATCGCCGACCGGATGCAGGAAAAACTGTCCATCCTGGCAATGGCCGAAACGCTGGACAACGGCAAGCCGATCCGCGAGACGACGCATGCAGACCTGCCGCTGGCGATCGATCATTTCCGTTATTTCGGCGGCGTGATCCGGGGCCAGGAAGGCAGCACCTGCGAAATCGACCACGACACCGTGGCCTACCATTTCCATGAACCGCTCGGCGTGGTCGGGCAGATCATTCCGTGGAATTTCCCGCTGCTGATGGCCGTCTGGAAGCTGGCCCCGGCGCTCGCGGCCGGCAACTGCATCGTGCTGAAGCCCGCCGAACAGACTCCACTGAGCATTCTGGTGCTGATGGAACTCATCGGCGACCTGCTGCCGCCCGGCACGCTGAACGTCGTCAACGGCTTCGGCATCGAGGCCGGCAAGCCGCTGGCACAAAGCAAGCGGATCGCCAAGATCGCTTTCACTGGCGAAACGACCACCGGCCGGCTGATCATGCAGTATGCGTCGGAAAACATCATTCCGGTGACGCTCGAACTGGGTGGCAAGTCGCCCAACATCTTCTTCGCCGACGTGATGAATGAAGACGACGCGTTCTTCGACAAGGCGTTGGAAGGCTTCACCATGTTCGCGCTCAATCAGGGCGAGGTGTGCACCTGCCCAAGCCGAGCGCTGGTGCATGAAAGCATCTATGACCGGTTTATGGAGCGGGCCTTGGCGCGGGTGGCGGCGATCAAGCAGGGCAACCCGTTCGATCCGTCCACCATGATCGGGGCCCAGGCGTCAAACGACCAGCTTGAGAAGATTCTGTCGTACATCGACATCGGCAAGCAGGAAGGGGCCAAGGTCCTCGCCGGTGGTCACCGGAAAATCCACGAAGGCGATCTGGCGGAAGGCTATTATGTGGAACCGACCGTGCTGGAGGGGCACAACAAGATGCGCGTCTTCCAGGAGGAGATTTTTGGCCCGGTCCTGTCGGTGACCAGGTTCAAGGACGATGCGGAGGCGCTTTCGATCGCCAACGATACGCTGTATGGGCTTGGCGCGGGCGTGTGGACGCGTGACGGCACCAGGGCTTATCGTTTCGGGCGGGCGATTCAGGCTGGCCGGGTCTGGACCAACTGCTATCATCTGTATCCGGCGCATGCCGCGTTCGGTGGCTACAAGCAGTCGGGCATCGGGCGTGAAAACCATAAGGCGATGCTGGATCACTACCAGCAGACCAAAAATATGCTGGTCAGCTACAGCCCGAACGCGCTGGGCTTCTTCTGATACCGGCAGCCCGCAAGGCTGACCGGTATGCGCGCAGGGTTGCCAGGGGGAGGCGGCATGCGGCTGCGCGCGAAATCAATATGCGCGCAGGGTTGGAGTGGCGGCTGCGCGCGAAATCAATAAAATACCGGGCGGGCCGGGGTGTCGGAAGGCATCCCGGTCCGCCGGCTAGGGGGGTTCAAGACGTGACGGAACGGGTCCTGATAACGCCTGAAGCGGCCGCGCTGGTGGACCGCTTGCGCGACGTGCATGGGCCGCTGATGTTCCACCAGTCCGGCGGCTGCTGCGACGGCAGCGCGCCCATGTGCTACACGCTGGGTGAATTCCGCACCGGCGCGCAGGATCTCCTGCTGGGCGAGGTCGCCGGCTGCCCGTTCTACATCGGCGCGGCACAGTTCGCTTACTGGCAGCACACGCAGCTTATCATCGACGTTGTCAAAGGGCGCGGCGCCGGATTCTCGCTCGAGGCGCCCGAGGGGTTTCGCTTCCTCACCCGCTCCCGCCTGTTTACCGACGCAGAGGTTGCCGAACTGGAACAGTCTGGGCCGCTGCCATGCGGCGCCGGATAGCGGCTGTCCGCCGAGGCCTCGGCGTCATGTCACCGAACGTTGCGCCGCGGACATCACGTCGGCGGGCTGCCATCGGCACCCTGCTGTGCCTGCTGCTGGCTCGGCCGGTGGCGGCGCCGGCAATGACCGCCTATGTCAGCAACGAACGCGACAACACAATCAGCGTCGTGGACCTTGACGCGATGAAGACCGTCCGGACCATCGACGTCGGCCAGCGCCCGCGCGGCATCGTGCTGACCCCGGACGATAAATTTATCCTGGTCTGCGCCAGCGACGACGACACCGTGCAAATCATCGACCGCGCGACCTCGCAGATCGTCGGCGAACTGCCGTCCGGCGGCGATCCGGAGACCTTCGCGCTCGGACCGTCCGGCGACAAGCTGTTCGTTTCGAATGAAAACGACGAGATGGTCACCGTCATCGACGTGCCCTCGCGCACCGTGCTGGCGAAAATCCCGACCGGCGTGGAGCCTGAGGGCATCGCCGTCAGTCCCGACGGCACGACCGTGGTCAACACATCCGAAACGACCAACATGGCGCACTTCATCGACATCGCGACCCACAAGGTGGTCGCCAATGTGCTGGTCGATGCACGCCCTAGAATCGCGCAGTTCAAGCATGACGGATCGGAGCTCTGGGTGTCGTCCGAACTCGGCGGTTCGGTGAGCGTGATCGACCCCGTCCGGCACGTGGTGCTGAAGAAAATCACCTTCGAGGTCCAGGGGCTGCGGCCGGAGGTGATCCAGCCGGTGGGGATTCGTTTCACTGCCGACGACAAAACCGCGTTCGTCGCGCTGGGTCCTGCCAACCGCGTCGCCGTGGTGGACGCCGCGAGCGGATCGGTGGAAAAATACCTGCTGGTCGGGCAACGGGTCTGGCAGATGGCGTTCACCCCGGATGGCAAAACCCTGCTGACCACCAACGGTTTGTCGAACGATATTTCGCTCATTGATGTGGCGTCACTGAAGGTGGTCCGGTCGATCCCGGTTGGCCGGCTGCCCTGGGGCGTGGTTGTGTCACCGCAATGAACAGCGCCGCCCTCTCGGTCGATCGCGTCAGCCACGCTTACGGCAAGACCCGTGTCCTCGACAACGTCTCCCTGACGGTGCCGCTAGGCCGCTTCGCCGCGGTGCTGGGCCTCAATGGCGCCGGGAAGACGACGCTCCTGTCGCTCATCACCCGGCTGTTCGACACGCAAAGCGGAACGATCAGCGTGCTGGGTCACCGCATCGACCGGCAACCCTCACAGGCGCTGCGCCGCCTCGGCGTGGTGTTCCAGGCGCGCACGCTCGACCTCGATCTGTCGGTGATGGACAATCTGCTGTTTCACGCCGCCTTGCATGGCATCGGCGGACGCGACGCCCGCCGCCGCGCGACCGCCGCCCTGGCCGACGTCGACCTCTCCGGCCGAACCCGCGACAAGGCGCGGAATTTGTCCGGCGGACAGATGCGGCGGGTGGAAATCGCCCGAGCCTTGTTGCACGAACCAAGCCTGCTGGTGCTGGACGAACCGACGGTCGGCCTCGACATCGAGTCCAAACGCGCCATCGTCACCCATGTCCGCAGCCTGGTGCGGGACCGTAACGTCGGCGTGCTGTGGACCACCCACCTGCTCGACGAAATCGAGCCAACCGACCACCTGCTGATCCTGCATCAGGGCAGGCCGCTCGCGCACGGGACCGTGCAGGATGTGATCGCTGCGTCCGGCAAGCCGGATCTGCGCGCAACGTTTTCCTCGCTAACGCAATGAACGAAACCGCCGCCTTCACCGTGCCCCAGTACCTGATATGCCTGCGCGGCATCATGTGGCGGGAGGGCCTGCGTTTCGTTCATCAGCGCGAACGGTTTGTCTCCGCGCTGGTGCGTCCGCTGGTCTGGCTGTTCATCTTCGCTGCCGGCTTCCGCCAGATCCTCGGCGTCTCGATCATTCCGCCCTACGAAACCTATGTTCTTTACGAAGTCTATGTCACCCCCGGCCTGATCGCGATGATCCAGCTTTTCAACGGCATGCAGTCCTCGCTGTCGATGGTGTACGACCGGGAGATGGGCAACATGCGGATGCTGCTGGTCAGCCCGTTCCCGCGCTGGTTCCTTCTGGTGTCGAAACTCCTTGCCAGCACGACGGTCTCGGTCTTTCAGGTCGCCGCGTTCCTGGTGATCGCCGAACTCTGGGGCGTCGATCTGCCGCCGTGGTCGTTCCTGACCGTGTTGCCGGCCCTGATCCTATGCGGCTTGATGCTGGGCGCGCTCGGGATGCTGCTGTCGTCCCTGATCAAGCAACTGGAGAATTTCGCCGGCGTGATGAACTTCGTGATTTTCCCGATGTTTTTCGCCTCGTCGGCGCTTTATCCGCTTTGGCTGGTGCAGCAGTCCAGCCCGGTCGTTTACACGATCTGCCGGCTGAACCCGTTCACCTACGCCGTCGAGCTGATCCGCTTCAGCCTGTACGGCAAGCTCGATCTCGTTGCGCTGGCGGTGGTCGCGACGGTCACCGCCCTGTTTTCCGTCGGCGCCATCCTGGCCTACGATCCTGCCCGCGGCCTGATGCTCCGCCGCGGTGGAGGACCCGCATGAACCGTCGAACCTTTCTGGCCGCCGCGCCGGCTTTCGCCGCCACCGCTGCCCGCGCCGCCCCGATCGTGCGCCTGGGAACGTTGCAGTTCGGCACCGTCCAGTGGGTCGCCGACGTCATCCGCCGGCACGACCTCGACGCGCGGCAAGGCTTCGCGCTCCAAACCACCACACTCGCCAACACCGATGCCGGCCGCGTGTCGCTGATGGCCGGGGCCAGCGACATCGTTCTGTCCGACTGGCCCTTCGTCGCGGCCCAGCGCGCCAGTGGCACGAAACTGTCGTTCGCAAGTTTCTCCAGTTCGTCCGGCGGCGTCATGACGCCAGCGGACTCGCCGATCCGCACCCTGGCTGATCTGCGCGGGACCAGGCTTGGCATCGTCGGCGGTCCGGTCGACAAATCCTGGCTCATTCTTCAGGCCGCCGCCCGGCTGCAAGGCATCGACCTCGCGACCTCGGTCCATCCAGCCTACGGCGCGCCGCCGCTGCTTGGCGCAAAGCTGCAGCAAGGCGAACTGGACGCGGTGCTGACGTTCTGGAACTTCGCCGCGAAACTGGACGCCGCCGGCTTTCATCAGGCCATTTCGGTTGCCGACTGCGTCAAGGCGCTGGGCATCGCACCCGATATCGCCATGGTGGGTTTCGTTTTTCACGACGACTGGGCAACTGCCAATCGTACAGCGATCACCGGCTTTCTGGCCGCGGTGGACGATGCGCAACGCCTGCTCGTCGCATCCGATACCGAATGGAGCGCCATCCGTCCCCTGATGGACGCCGGCGATGACGCTCTGTTCAACCGCCTGCGTCAGCGGTTTGTCAGCGGGATCACCTGCGCGAACGCGGACGACCAGCTTCGCGGCGCCACCCGCCTGATCGCCGTCCTGCGCGAAACCGGCGGCACCCAGGCCACCAGCGGCCTCGATTCGCTGCCCGAAAACGTTTTTTGGCCGGTTCAGCATGGGGCGGATTGACGCCGCCGCCGCTCGCGACCGGCTGCTGTCGCTGCTTGGTTTCCTGACGGTCTGGTGGGCCGGCGCGCGCATCGCAACCGCCCCCGCACTGCTGCCGGGTCCCCAGCGAGTCGGCCGTTTTATCTGGCAGGAATGTGTCACGGGCGCCCTGCCGGCCGCATTCGCCGCCACCCTGACCCGCGTCGCCATCGCCTTCATCCTGGCGATGGCCGTTGGCGGCATCATCGGCTACCTCGCCGGTCGCTCCCCGCGCGCCAACGCCTGGATCGATCCCTGGCTGGTGATCGCGCTCAATCTTCCCGTCCTGGTCGTGATCGTGCTCGCCTATATCTGGGTGGGACTGAACGATGCCGCAGCGATCCTGGCCGTCGTGCTGGCCAAAGCGCCAACGGTGATCGTAACGGTGCGGGAAGGCGCCCGCACGCTGGACGCCGGATGGGCCGAGATGGCACGCGCCTTCGAGGTTCCGCTGCGGCGCCGACTGCGCTTCGTGGTGTTGCCGCAACTGCTGCCGTATCTTGCGACCGCCGGTCGCAGCGGGCTTTCGATCACCTGGAAAATCGTTCTGATCGTGGAACTCCTGGGCCGGCCCAGCGGTGTCGGCTACACGCTCAATCTGCTGTTCCAGAATTTCAACGTCACCGGCATCCTTGGCTACGGACTGGCCTTCGCCGCGCTGATGCTGGTGGTGGAAACAGCATTGCTGCAGCCGTTCGAACGCCGCGCGACAGCCTGGCGATCCCTCGGCCGTTCCGATGGGCGATCGCATGCTTGAGGTCCGGATCGATCGCAAAATATTCGGCACCGAACCCGTGCTGCGCGACATCGGCTTCACCATCAGGGCCGGCGAAGTTGTCGCCCTGCTCGGCCCGTCCGGCGCCGGCAAAACAACTTTGTTACGTATTCTGCTGGGTTTGGACAGTGCGTTCCAGGGCCAGGTGCGCCGCGATCACCGCCGCGTCGGTGTGGTTTTTCAGGAACCCAGGCTGCTGCCCTGGCTGACCGTTGCCGAAAATATCCGATTTGTGATCACCGGCGGAATGCCGCCGCCCGACATCCAGGCCCTTCTGGAATCGGTCCAGCTCGGCCACGCCGGATCGTTGCATCCGGCACAACTTTCGCTGGGAATGGCCCGCCGCGCCGCGCTGGCCCGAGCGATGGCGATCTCGCCCGATCTGCTGGTGCTTGACGAACCGTTCGTTTCGCTCGATGCACAACTCGCCACCGGCCTGGCCGATGCCGTCGCAGCCTACGCCCGCTCCACCGGCGCCTCGGTCATTCTGGCAACCCACGATCTCGCCCAGGCCGTGCAACGGGTTTCGCGGTTTCTGGTGCTCGCCGGCCGCCCCACCACCCTGTGCGCCGACCGCCCGGCCGCATCCACGTCACCGGCAAACCTGTTGCGGGATTTTCCGTTCCTGCGCGCCGAAAACGCCACAGCCGAGGCGTTGCCGCTGGCCGCCATCCCGGATTATTGTCATCGCAACAACAACCAGAGGGGGGAATGCGATGCCAGTCCGGCTTAAGCCCCGTTTCTGGGCGATGATCGGCGCCCTGTGCGCCATCAGTCTGCCCGCCAGCGCCGCGGATCGGTTCTTCGCCTACAACCTGACCGAAACGACCACCTTCACCGGCGTTTTCCTGGCCCCCGAAGGAACCGGCCGCTGGGGCGCCAACCAGGCCCTGAACGACAAAGACAAGGCGATCGACCCGTCGGAACGGTTGCCCATCAAGGACATCACCCGCGGCACCTTCGACGTGAAACTGATCGACCGGAAGGGCCATACCTGCATCGTGCGCGGCGTCGATCTGCGCAACGACACCACGTTTGAAATTCGCGACAGCGACCTCAAGGACTGTGTCTGAACCAAGGGAGAAACCGATGATCGTTTCCGTCATTTACCGCCTCGAACCGGGCCAGAAATTCGACCTCGACTACTACCTGAAGTCGCACATTCCGCTGGTGGGATCACTGCTTGGACCGAACGGACTGAAACGCACCCAGGTGCTGCACGGCGTCGGCGCACCGGGCGGCGCCCCCGCTGCGAAACTGGTGGCCCTTCTCGAATTTGACTCGACCGAGGCGTTCGGCGCGGCGATGGCAAAGCATGGCGCTGCCATCCTGGGCGACATCCCCAACTTCACCGATTCGCAACCCTCGATCCAGTTCAACGAGCAACTGGTATAGGCTGACCCGCGATGCAGGAGGCGATCGGCACGTCCGAAACGATGTGCGTGCCTGTCGCACCCTCCGCCGCGTCGCAAGTCCGGTTCGGCGATGCGCATGACATCCAGATACCAGCCGTTACGATCATCGACAGCACGCCGTCTCGAGGCCGCAGGCCCGTCGGGGCGTTTTGCGTCAGATCAAGGCGGCCATCCCAGATTTCGGATTGGTTATCGCCGTGACCATCAGGGATGATCCCATGCGCTACGCCATACCGCTTGTTGTCCTTATGATTTCCGTGGCCCCGGTTGCCCGGGCAGCCGACGTCGCCGCGGGCCGGGCAATTTTCGACACGACCTGCGGGAACTGCCACTCGCTGCGTGTCGGGGTGAATGAGGTGGGTCCGAGCCTGTGGCATGTAATCGGCCGTCCGGCGGCCAGCGTGCCCGGATATATGTATTCCAACGCGATGAAAAGAATGGACACCAACTGGACAAAGGAAGCGCTGAACGCCTATCTCGCGGAGCCACGCGCAGACGTCCATGGCGCGGAGATGTTCTTCAAAGGCCTGCCCAACGCGCGGGACAGGGCAAACATCATTGCATATCTACAAAGCCAGCAATAAGGCCCCATCTGCGAACAGCCGACGGGCGATCGCTCGGGTCATTAGCTGATTCGGGCATTGAACGGTGCCGCCTGCAGCGCCTTGGTGAAGCCGCGCTGGATTGACCTCTGCTGTCATCAGAAAATCGCGGCAGAGCCGGCTGGCCACCGGTCATCTCCAGTCTCAGCCCATGCCCCATTGTCGGGGGTGTAAGGCAAAATACCGGAAACTTCCGTCAGGCCAAAGCCGGCTCCCCACGATCGTATCCAGCATGCAGACCAGATATCCCGCCGACGGCGCGAAGCCGAAGCTCAGGATGGCACGGACCGGGGACGCAGGCTGGAAGCGGGCTTATGCCATCTTTAGTAGATAGAGGACGGCGGCGGCTGAACCAACCAAAATCCAGCCCCAGAGAAAGAGTGACATGTCTTTTCCCTCCACAGTTGCGCAACAAGTATACGGTCAGGCGACTCCCATTGCAACACAAACACGCCAGCGCGAGCCGGTTTGTGTCAGGAGGCTCGCGCCTGCTTGCCGATTGCGCCGTAACGGCCATCCGGTCGCGGCCATCTAACCTGCGATTGGATGGACTCTGACGTCATCCGCCGCACCCATTCCAGGGACCGCCGACATCAGTCCTGCCACCGATCCACCACCCCACGGTCTGGAGGCTCGGTCACGCCATCCGTTGCACAGGCCGACGGCGCCGACATCCGGGTCCGCGATGTGGCCATCAGCGACGACGAACCGACCGTGGCCTGATGGACGGCCACACCCTCACCGCGCCTCTGGCCTGGTACCCAAAACTGGCCGGCGCGACACCGTGCAGCGATCCCATTGGCAGACGGTCGGCGTCAGCTATGGCATCCATTAGGCGGTCCTGATCTGCGACGATAACAGCTTAAACCGACACAGTAAGACATGAGCATCATGCAACTATGGGTTGCCAAACGAACGGTGCGCACCCGATCCAACCGCCAGCGAACCTGGGAACTGGAGCAGGCGAGCCAGTTTCGTCAACCGTGCGATCACATGCTTTGATCGCTCTATACTGTATGAATGCGGCGGGTTTCCGGTAGATAAATGCTGGACGGGATCGAACCACCGCCTCCCGATCCCATCATCGGATTTATGCATACTGTGGATGTAGTGTGCGGTCAGATACTGTCCGAAAATGCCGCGATACTGGCTGCCGCTTTCAGGGAATACGCGATTGGCTTTGCGACGCGCAGACGGCTTGGACTTTCTACGGAACAAACACAACAGCAACGAAAGCGCTTAAAGGACAGACTTAGCGCAGAAAATTATTGGGACAAAAGAAAGCTGGTCGATATAATCGATACATTGGTTGATCTTACCTTTCCGATGCCGTCGGAGCGTTAGAGCAATATCACCCTCACTTGGATCGCGAAGCGATTCTCACGTTGAAGGCTTGGTCCGAACATCCTCGATGGTCCTTCGACTGCGTCCGCGGTCCATCGAACATCGTGCATATGACCCGGCGACGGAGCCATAAAGCCCCCAAATCGCAGCGCCCAGGAATGATAGAACCGGCGACCCGGAGCCTTGACGGGAAAGAAACAGCCAAACGCCGCACACGGCCATTCCAGTTCCAATAATGGCAGTGACAGCCGCGCTGATCTTATCCGGGGTTAATGATCCCCGAAACGCCCTCAAGCCTTTCTGGCGTGCCGCGCTGGATGAGCCAGGCAAGCGCCCCCGGAATGAGAGCTGTGAGCGCGGAAACCAGCGCCAGTCTCGCCATCACCGGCATGGGCACACCCCCTGTCACGCGTGCTGACGCGTTTATAATATAACCCCCCCACAACCCCACCGCGACCAATCCCCCATCCCCTCGACCAAACCGCGAGCCCAATGATAGCCTCCCCCCCAGACGGCCACCCAACCGGCCGCACCGACGGGGGACACCACCCATGCGCCACATCAGCCGCCTCGCGGCCGCCGCCCTTGCTGTGCTCGTTCTTGCCGCGGCCGCCCGCGCCTCCGAACTCTGCGCAGACGAGCAAGCCACCGAACAGCTTCCCCCGCAGGACCCGAAATACTGCCACGACCTAGACGACGCCATGCGCCATCCCAGCGCCCTGCCGCTCGACCAGTACGAACGCAAGCTCGACGATTTCATCAGCCACTACTGCCATCGCCGCACCGCAGAGCACTGGGGCATGGACAAGACCGTCCGCGACGCCGGCCCCTTCATCGCCAACCTCGCCGGCGGCACCTGGAACTCCTACGACCGCGCCACCCACATGCCCGTGTTGATCTGGTACTCCCCGGACATGATGGACTGGCTGAGGCAATACCGCACCGAGGGCCATGAAACGCCCAACCCCCCGCCGATCCCCGACGGCGCCATCATGGTGAAGGAGATGTATAACTCCGTCCCCGCCTCCGCCTGCCGCGTCCCCGATCTGCTGAAACTCAAACCGGTCGAGCAGGGCGCCGCGGTCATGGTCCGCGACAGCAATGCCGCCAAGGACGGCTGGTTCTGGGGCTGGTACGGCTGGCCCAACGTCAACAGCGGCTGGCACGTCGATTACCCGCCGGTCGACTCCAGCCCGCTGCCGTTCATGGGCTTCGGCCAGTACTGCCTCAACTGCCACGCCTCCGCCAATAACAACCAGACTTTTGCGAGTCCCGCCAACATCGCCGGCTTGCCCGGCACCTACATTTCGTTTCTCTCCCAGGACTTCTACCAGACCCAAAGCTTTGGCATCCAGCCGCCGCAGGAAGGCCCGCCTCCGGAAGCCGCCATCCCCTCCGAACACCTGAAGGTCCTACTCGCTTCCAGAGCACCCAACTCGGTCTCGCTGATGCGGCTGCTGCCCAGCAGCCAGACCTGGCTCGCCGCCATCAACCTCCGCCAGTTGCCCCAGGTCCCCCCCGAACCAGCCATACGCATGCCGTCGCAGACCTACGACAATGTCTGGGTCCCCGGCCATGATGACACGCCGGACCACACGTTCCTCACTTCCGATCAGTGCGTCGGCTGCCACAGCGCCGGCGGCACCGGCCTCGGCTACGAAATGACCGCCCCGTTCGGCACCGCCGACACCGCCAACCGTTATAACTTCTCCCCCTACGGCACCTGGCGCACCAGCCCGATGGGCCTCGCCGGCCGCGATCCGGTCTTCTTCACCATGCTCGCCAGTGAGACCCAGACCTTCCACAACGACGAATCGCCACTGGTGCAGACCGTCTGCCTCGGCTGCCACGGCATCCAGGGCCAGCGCCAGTTCCTCATCGACACCGCCAAGCCGGACCAGGCCTGCCCGGACTTCTCCCGCGACGTGATCAACGCCATCCCGTTCCCGGCCGACACAATCCAGTCGCATTTCGGCGGCCTCGCCCGCGACGGCATCTCCTGCCAGGCCTGCCACCACATGGTCCTCGGCAAGGCCGATACCGCCCGCTATGCCGGCGAACCGCAGAACCGCTGCATCGAGCAGCGCCAGGCCCTGCTCAACCCCGAAAACAAGGACTTCGCCCGCACCTTCACCGGCAGCTTCTTCGTCGGCGACCCTGACAAGCTTTACGGCCCGTTCGACAACCCCAAACAGACCCCGATGAAACACGCCCTGGGCATCGCCCCCGAACACAGCGACACCATCAGGACCTCGGAAGTCTGCGGCACCTGCCACACCGTCCACCTGCCCGTCTTCAGCGGCACCAACACCGTCGGCCACAGCTACGAGCAGACCACTTACCCCGAATGGGCGTTCAGCGCCTACCGCACCGGCACCACCCCCGATGGCCCGCTGCCCTTCGGCGCCGGCTCGCTGGCCGAATCCTGCCAGGGCTGCCACATGCCCAGCGCCGACGCCGCGAAAACCCCCTTCCGCAGCAAGATTGCCGGCATTCAGGAGCACAGCACCTTCCCCGCCGTCGAAAACGGCCTGCCCGCCACCGATATCGACCTGGAAGTTCGCAGCGGCTTCGCCAAGCACACTCTGGTCGGCCTCAACGTGTTCCTGATCGAGATCGCCAAACAGTTCAACGTCACCCTTGGCATTCCCACCCTCGATCCGATGCTGGTCACCAAGGGCGTGCCGCCGCTCGATCTCACCGAACAGTCGATGCTCGACCAGGCCGCCAGCACCACCGCCGCGATCAGCCTCGCCGACATCGCCGTCACCCCCACCGACCTCCGAACCAGCGTGACCGTCACCAACAAGACCGGCCACAAATTCCCCTCCGGCGTCGGGTTCCGCCGAGCCTTCGTGGACTTCACGGTGACCGACGCCGCCGGCAACGTGATCTGGGAATCCGGCCGCACCAACCTCGCCGGCGTCCTGATCGACCAGAACAATCAGCCAGTCGCCGGCGAGCTATGGTGGAAGGACGACTGCTCCGGCCCGGTCAACGGCCCCGGCAACAACCCGCACCAGCCGCACTACCAGGTCATCAAGCAGCAGGACCAGGTGCAGATCTTCCAGGAACTCGTCACCACGCCGCTCTCCGCCACCGCCCAGTGCGGCCGCGACACCACCCCCGTGGGCCAGCTCACCACCAGCTTCCTGTCGATCTGCGGCACCCTGAAGGACAACCGCCTGCTGCCCGCCGGCTTCCTGCCGATCGACCAGCGCATCCAGATCAGCCAGGCGCTCGGTGCCCAAAAGGACATGGCCGAGGACGCCGGTTCGGTCGGCACCGGCGACGATCCGGCCTACCAGACCGGCGGCAGCGACACGTTCAGCTACCAGATTCCCCTGGCCGGCCTGTCCGCGCCACCTGCCAAGGTCGCCGCCACGCTCTACTACCAGGCGATCCCGCCCTTCTTCCTGCAGGACCGCTTCTGCACCGCCAAAGGCACCGACGCCGACCGCCTGCGCTACGTCACCAGCCTGCTGCGCCTTAACGGCCCCGCCGCCAACTGGAAGCTCAACCTGGTCAGCACTGGCCCGGTTGCCGTGCCCTGATAAACCCTATGCGACGACGCCGCCTGCCCCACGCCCGCACCGCGTTCGCCGCCATCCCCGCCGAAATCATTTTCTGACCTTGCAGCCCACCTCCCCACTCGGCAGCCTCCTCAACGCCCCGATGCGCCCCGGACGCGTGACCTGGATCGGCCTTCGCCCCGCCCGCCGTGAACCCCTGATCGCCGTCGCCAGCGCCGACCTCACCCCAGAGGACGGCCTGATCGGCGACCACTACCACGGCCGCACCAATCGCAACCGCCAGGTCACCCTGATCCAGGCCGAACACCTCACCGCCATCGCCGCTTACCTCGGCCGCCCGCCCATCCCGTTCGGCCAACTCCGCCGCAACATCGTCGTCACCGGCATCAATCTTCACGCCCTCAAGGGCCAGCACATCACCCTCGGAACCGCGCTGCTTTTAGCCACCGGCGAGTGCCATCCCTGCTCACGGATGGAGGAAACCCTCGGCCCCGGCGGCTACAACGCCGTCCGCGGCCACGGCGGAATCACCGCCCTGATCGTCCGCGGCGGCCGGGTCTGTCTGGGCGACCCCATCGCCCGCTCCGACAATTCGATACCGCCCGGCTGATCCCATGGAAATCGGGGCCGGCTTCGAAGACATTCTCACCACGTCCGCCGCCGCGCTCCTCGGCGCGGCAATCGGCGCGGAACGCGAGTGGCGCCGTCATCCAGGCGGCCTGCGCTCCTGCGCTCTTGTCGCCGCCGCGGCCTGCGTGTTCGCCCGCATCGCCGTCATCCATGGCGGCAGCAATCCCGGCGCGGCACTCGGCGCCATCGCCACCGGCATCGGCTTCCTCGGCGCCGGTGTCATCCTGCGCCAGGGCGGCCAGGTCAGAGGCCTCTCCACCGCCGCCACCTTCTGGGCCGTGGCCGCGATCGGCACCGCCACCGGCGTGCTGGAATGGGCGCAGGCGGTCGCACTCACCATCGTCGTGTTCTTCGCCCACGTCGCGCTCCGCTCCCTGTCCGGCTGGATCGAGCGCGTCGCACCCCCCGAAGACCGAGGCCCCCGGTAGAGGCCCGCGAAAACCCAGCTAAAGCAGCCCCTTCACCCGCAGCAGCCCGAACGCCGCCAGTGTCATTGCCTCGCAGATCGTGCCGTCACCGATCATCGCCTCGAATTCGGCCAGGCTGAAGCTGCGGCAGATCATGTCCTGTTCGGTGATCTCGCGGTCGGTCTCGCCCTGCGTCAGGTCGGTCGCCAGAAAAATATGGCCGCGCTGGTTGCAGTAACCCGGCCCCTGAAAAATCTCCCCCGCATGCAGCATCTGGCCGGCGACCAGCCCGGTCTCCTCCCGCAACTCCCCCGCCGCAAGGTCCGCAGGATCGGTGCCCAACGCGGTCTCCCACATCCCCATCGGAAACTCCCACACCCGCAGCCCGACCGGGTAGCGGAACTGCTCCACCAGCGTCAGCCGCCCATCCTGCCAGGGCACGACCACAGCGAAATCCGATCGCTCGACCACCCCGTAAATCCCGTCGGTTCCATCCGAACGGCGGATCTGGTCCTCCCGCAGGCGGGTCCAGCGATTCTCGTAGGCGATGCGAGTCGAGAGCGTAACATACGGATTAACCATCGTGTCGTGCTGCCTGGTCCTGTGACGGGCCGCAGTGTAGCACGCCCCGTCCCCACAGAAGCCAATGCCATAATCTGCCATGCCCTGGCATCACGCCGCCCGAAACGGCACGTGCCGACCGGCAACGTGGTGCTGACAACGCACCATGAAAGCGTCATCGAGGCGCTCGTCAGTTCAGGCCGCTGCCAGAACGCCCGCGAAGTCCTGTGTGAGGGTTTAGGGCTCGTCGAAGCCCGCGAGGCACGCGATGCCGCAAGGCTAAGAGCGCTTCAGGACGTCGCTGCGGTTGGCTTCACCGACCTCGACGAAGACCGTTACCGTGCCATACCCGACGATAAGATCGACAAGGTCATCACCATGCTCGGACACCGAACCGCTCAGGCCAGCGGCGGATAACGGCCCCAATCATGTCAAAACTCACCCCCTCAGACCGCCGCGCCGCCGCCGCACCCACCCTAAACCGCCAACAGCAACACCGATGATCGCCATCGATCCCGGTTCCGGCAGACCCGACGGGTTGGTCGTCGGACCGCCCGCATTCGTCGTCGTCCCGAAGTCTGTCAGGAACACCGCGCTGTCCAGGTCCTGATCGTTCGTATCGGCCACCTCGAAGCTGATCACATGCGCCCCGGCCGACAGCGTGCCCGATTCCGTCGTCAACACCCCGATCAGCCCGTGCGGGTCCGAAAACGCCGTGTTCTGGTCCTCCGTCGTCAGCGTGCTGGCAAACGAATTCCCCACCTGAACCGGATTGCCCTGGCTATCGAAGGAAATCTGCGTCCCGTCGAGAAACGCATAAAACGCATCGGTATAGGTGCTGGTGAACGCCGGATACTCGACCGATCCGAAACTGAACGCAAATGACACCGCGGTCGGGGCCGCCAGCGTAAAGTGCAGCGTCAGCTTGGCGGCGTCGTGCGATGAGCTCCAGTTGGCCACATGTCCGGCCGCATAAGCGTCGATCTCAGGCGTCGACCCGCCGGACGTCGCCGTGACCGGCAGTTCTGTGCTGGGCGAAAACCCTGTCGAGTGATACGCTGCCGTCGTCTGTGCCGCCAAACCGGTGGACATCACCACCCCGTTCGGCATCGTCACCGGCGGCAGGTTGAACCCCGTATAGGTCCCGATCTGCTGCGGATCGCCATAATCGTAACTGGCGCTGATGCTGCTGAACGCCGACGGGTTCGCCACCAGCGCATCCAGCAGCGCCGTCGGATCCGTCGTCGGCGTCACCACCATCGCCCGCGCCCCGCCGCAGCCGGCGCCAAGCACCCCGGCAAAAACCGAGACCGATACAGCCACGTGGCAAAACCGCTTTGCCAGCTTCATGATCATTTACCCCATTTTGGGACCATTGATTACATTGAAGCAAAAATAATGCCATACGACGAATCCGGGATAAACGAGGCACTTAGCGGCAGATATTCGCGTCACCCGAACAAAATTGTAAAATGCCCCGACATCTCTTTTTTATTCCTGCGTCGTCATGCATCGATACCCACGCGCCGCTGCCCATGACTGCAACGACACGACCCGCCAACCGACCCTCAACTGCTGTTCGGAAAACACGCCGACGCCGGCACCACGAACCCGTGCACCAGCGATGCCAGCAGGCCCGGCGCGACGCTGACGAAGTCATAACTGATCGATACCTGCGAAAAACCGCTGGCCCCGCCACAGCTCGCCGTATTCGACAGCGACACCACCCCAGGCGTGATCACCACCCCACGCGACGACGCCAGACCGACGACATAGCTCGTCGTATCGGCGGCGTTATACGCCCCGCCCGACGCGCAGGACGCCGCCCGCAGCCCCATGCAGCGCGCGCCCTCGGCCGCGGCCTCTTCCAGCACCTCGAAACTCCACACCAGCCGGCCGAATTCAATGAAGCCGATGATGATCAACACCATCGCCAGCGCGCAAACGGCGAATTCCACCGCCGTCGTCCCCCGCCGGTCCATCCCGAACCCGCCCGCCGAACCGGACGCCCGCCGCCCCGTCATTGCACCTGCACCATCGTCCCCTGGTGCAGCGTCATGCTGCTGATCAGGCCGTACTTGCCGAAAATCGCGCTGAACGCCCGCGTCCCGCTGATCGTGACGAACTTGCCCGCAAGGCTGCCGCCGGTGCAGCCGGAACCGCACGCCGCCGCACTCCCCCAGGTCGGACTGCCCGCCGAACCGGTCGGGCACCAGCAACTGTTGGCATTGGCAGCCGTCCCGCCCGCCGTGGTGCTGCCCCCGCTCGCCGCACTGGTCGGACCGGCGTTCACCGTCACCGTCGCGCCCGCCCAGGCCGCGCCGTTGGCGTTCGCGACGATGCCGCTGAGCGTCGCTGCCAGCGCCGCGCCAGCACTGGAATTCACGCTCGCCGCATTCAGCAGCGCATATTCCGAAGCAGCGGCAACCGCCGACGAAAGCGCGATCTCATCGTGATACACCCGGGCGAAATCAATGATCCCCGCCATCATGGTCAACAACAGCGGCGAAATCAGCGCCAGTTCCACCGCCGCCGTACCCCGCCGCCCCAACCTTCGCCGCCCCAACCTTCGCCGCCCCAACCTTCGCCGCCCCAACCTTCGCCGCCCTAGCCAACCGCCGAACCGCCGCCGAACCGCCGCCGCGTCAGCCCGCCGGATCATTGCACCAGCACCACCGAACCGCCGCTCGAGCTGCCCGCCAGCCCCGAACACGTCGATGCGGCGGCTGAACCGCCGCGCAAGGTGATGTTTTCGCCAATCAGTTCCAGGCACTGGCCGCTGCCGTTGCCGATACTGCCGGCCCCGCTCAGGGTGATCGGCGCGACCGGAAAATAGAACGCGCCGGAAATCGAGTTGCCGCTGGCGCCCTCCGCGAAACTCGCGCCACCGGTCCCGTTGCTCGCCACCACAAGGTCCTGCAGCGTGCCTGACGTCGGCGCGGTCAGCGTCACGCTGGTGTACCCGGCGGCAACGTTGAATGTGCCGGACGGGATGATCGTCACGCCGGTGCCGCTGACCGTGCCCCCGCCGCCGCCCGATCCCAGCGCGAAATTGCCGGCGATCGTGTAGGTGCCGGACCCCAGCGTCGCACTGCCTGCCAGACTGAACAGGCCGTTCAGGTCATGCGCCGGCGCCGATCCCAACGTCAGCGTGGTGCCGCCAGCGGTCGAGATCTTGCCCACCGCCTTGAACGTGCCGCTGGACATGTTGCCGAACGTCGTCGTGCCGCTCAGATTCATCGCATAGCCAGCGCTGCCCGACCCGATGCTGAAACTGTTGCTGGAACTGCCGCCACCCAGGCTGAGCGTCGCACCGCCGTTGTTGTAAATCCCGCCGGCAATGGTGAAGCTGCCCGCCCCGAATGTCAGCGACGACCCGGTGTTGCACAGACTGTAGAACGACCCGCTGCAACTGACCGTTCCGGCACCAATATTGTAAGTGCCGGCGCCGAACGTCGTGGTCGTGCCGCCGCCCGTATAGATGCCGCCCGCCACGTTGTAGGTGCCCGGTCCGAACGTCGCCGCACTGCCGCTGTTGTTGATCGCACCGCTGAAGTCATACGTGTTGCTTGGTGAACCCGAGGTCGCGAAATTCAGCGTGATGCCACCCCCCAGCGAAATGCCGCCGAAATGATAGATGCCGCCGGGCGGGCACGTCACCGTCCAGGTCGGCGACGCAAAGCTGCCGGTGCAGCCGATCGCCGTAAGCTGCGCCTGCGTCGGACTTGTGCTATACGCGAAACTGATCGTCGTGCCCGCGGAAACCGTCGGCCCGGCCGGACTGGTCATCGCCGCAACACTGGTCACATGCGAAAACGCCGCCGCCACGGCGCTGTTGGACGCCAGCGGGTCCGGCGTCGTCACCTTGACGATGTTCACCGAACTCGTGCCCGTCGGCGGCTGAATCCCGGTGCACGGCTCGCTCGGCAACGCAGCCGAATTGTAGTCCAGAGTCTTGGTCGTGATCGTCGTCCCGCACGGCACCGAAACCGCCGCATCCGAGGCGACCGTGCAGCCCGGCGCGCTCACGCTGGTGCCGCCCAGCAGGATGATCCCGGTGGAACTCGCGTTCAGCGCGATCACGCAGGCCACCGCGTTCGGCTTCACCTCGGCATACGACGTCGCCGTCACCGGAATCGTCGTGTTGCTCTCGAATATCTCCGCCAGATGCAGCGGCACCGTCGTGCTGACCGTCACCTTCACGGCGTTGTTGCCGTCACCGCTGGGGGAACTGACGAGGCTCGCACTCGCGGCGTTGCCGGCCAGCCCGTTCAGCGTCGCCATGTTCTGCGCCGCCGCGGTCATCGTCGTGGTCGAACTGCTGGCATTGTAAGCGAGCGCGCCGGAGAACGCCGCGCTGTCCGCCGTGCGCTGGTCGGACACCTTCGCCAGATACGCCGCACCCAGATCGACCGCCATCGCGGTCAGCCCGCCCAGCATGGCAATCACCGCCACGCCGACCAGCGCGATGCTGGCGCGTCGCTGCCGCGTGACGCCGGGACCCATGCAGCGGGCGAGCCGCCGCACGCGGGTGATCAGGTCAGCCGGAATGTCATTTTTTGCTTGCATCGAGGGCTTGGTATCCCACCAGCGCCGCGGCGGCATCGCCGGGCGAAAGATCGTTAAGCAACAGTTTCTCCGCCTCCGCCGTCGCGCCCGACAGCGCCAGCGCAAACGCCAGGTCTTCGCGCACCCGCGGCGTGGCATCCGCCCCCGACGCCGGCCCGCGCAGCATCGCCACCGACCGTTCCGCCTGCCCGCTCAGCGACAGCGAAAGCGCCAGGTTGACGCGCGCACCGCGGTTGTTCGGCGCCAGCAGCAGCACCTTCGCATACACGTCCTGCGCCTCCTGATGCCGGCCCTGCAGATCCAGCGCGACCCCAAGGTTGTTCAGCACCGCCGTATCGTTCGGCGTCAGCGTCAGCAACGTGCTGAAATGCCGTTCGGCATCGGCCGCACTGCCATGCGACAGCTCCAGCCGGCCAACACCCAGCAGCGCCGGCACCGAACCCGGGTCCACCGCCAGCGCCCGCCGGTACGCCTCCAGCGCCGCATCCGGCTGGTTCAACTGCGCCAGCGCCGTCCCCTGCCGCACCAGCGCGCCGACATTGCGCGGATCGGTCTGCAGGATCGAGCGTGTGATGTTCAGCGCCGTCTGCGGCATCCCGCCATCCAGCGCGGCGTCCGCCATGTTCACGCCGGGCATGCCCTTCCTCAGGTCCGGCGTGCGGTTGCCCGCACCGCTCACCCTCGCACCGCCCCCGCCGGCACAGCCGCCAACCAGCAATACCAACGCCAGCACAAGACAAACTCTATGGGTCATTTCATCATCGTCCGGTACACGTCGACCATCGCCGGCCCCGCCACGATCAGGAACACGCAGGGCAGGATGAAAATGATCATCGGAAGCGTGAGCATCACTGGCAGCCGACCGGCCCTGGCCTCGAACTTCGCCAGCATCTCCTGCCGCTGTTCGGCGGAAAGCTGTCGCAAGGCCTGGGACAGCGGCGTGCCGTACTGCATCGACTGAATCATCACCGTCGCCAGCCGCCGCGCGCTGTCCAGCCCGGTGCGCTTGCCGAAATTCACCAGCGCGACCCGTGTGTCGGCATTCACCTGCATCTCGTGCGCGGTGCGCATCAGTTCGGCGGCAACCGCGGGATGGGCGTGACGGATCTCGATGCCGACGCGTTCGATGCTGGCCTCCATGCCGAGACCGGCCTGGCCGCAGATCACCATCATGTCCAGCGCATCGGGAATGCCGTTCTCCAGCGCGCGCAGGTAGCGCTTGCGCAGCGACTGCACGACCTTGTCCGGCGCCAGCAGCCCGACCGCGGCGGCCACCGCCAGAAAGATCGGCTGCTGCGGCAGGGTCCGCCCCAGCAGCAGCGGGACAACGAACGTCGCCGCCGGGAGCCCGGTGACCAGCAGCAGCTTGGTGCCGACGAACAGCCCCAGCCCATGCGGACCGTGAAACCCCGCCACATGCAGCGTCTGGCGCAACTCCTCCAGCGTCTTGTTGGACAGCGCGCCCGACCGGGCGATCGCCTCGCCGATCGACGTGATCAGCGACAGCACGGGCGGCAGACCGTCGCCCCTGGCCGCCACCGCCACACCCGTATCGTGGCGCACCGCCCGCAGCCGCGCCGCAATCCGCTCCGCATCCCGCATTTCACGGTACAGCAGCAGACCCAGGCACAGCAGCCCGGCAAACCCCGCGGCCAGTCCAGGAACCAGCAACGTACTCATGACAGTGCCTTGCGGATCATGCCGCGCATCACCAGCAGCCCGCTGCTCAGCATGATGATCGCCATGATCAGCACCTTCTTGCAGCCGGGATCGACGAACAGGCGGCCGATGTAATGCGGATTGAGCGCCGCCAGCGCGCCCCCCGCGACAAACGGCAGCGACGCCAGGATGATGATCGAGGTCTTCGCCTCGGCCGCCAGCGCCTGCCCGCGGTCGCGCAGCGCCAGCCGCCGCCGCATCACGTCGGCCAGCCCTTCCAGCGCCTCGGCCAGCCCGCCCCCGGTCTGGCTTTGCAGCGACAGCGCCGTGGCGAAGAAACGATATTCCTGCACCCCATTGCGCGCCGCCATCTCGTGCAGCGCATCCTCCAGAGTCACGCCGATCGCGACGCGGTCGGCCAGCGCGGCAAATTCCGGCATCGTCGGCGCCGACGCCTCCCGCGCCACGCTGCGAATCCCCTCGCTGATCGGAATGCCGACCCGCACCGCCCGCACGATCATCGCCAGCGCATCGGGAAACTGCTCGAACAGCTTGGTCCGACGCCGCTGCTCGCTCCAGTGAAACACCCCGCGCGACAGCATCACCCAGACCACGGGCTGCGCCAGCACCGACCAGTCGCCGAAGAAGATCGACAGCATCGCGGCAAGACCGCGCGCCACCGCCATGGTGAGGCTCAGCACCACCCACCAGCGCATCGGATAGTATGCCGCGTGCAGCGGATTGTAGCCGACCAGCCGGGCCGCCGCCTCCACCACCCGCGTGGTCGGAGCAGCCCGAACCGTGCTGCTCGGCGCCGCCACACTCAGCGGATTGACCTTGTTGTACGTCGCCGCGACCTTGGCCAGCCGGTCGCGGAACCGCCGCCGCTGCTTCTGCTCGTTCATGATCGCGCTGACGCCCAGCGCCGCCGCAACCGCCACGCACGCCGCGCCGACCAGCAGTTGCGGCAGGATCGGGCTCATGCTTCCGCCTCATCCAGCGCCGCCGCCCACACCCGGTCCAGCCCGAAATACGCCAGCCGCTGATAAAAACTCGGCCGCGACCGGTTGATCTTGTAACGCCCGACCAGCCCGCCGCCCTGCGTCTCGCCCTCGACCTGATACAGGAAAATGTCGTTCAGGATGACCGTGTCGCCCTCCAGCCCGCATACATCAGTCACCTGCGTCACCCGGCGCTTGCCGTCGCGATGCCGCTCCACCTGCACGATCAGGTCCACCGCACCGACGATCTGGGTGCGGATCGAGCGTCCGGGCAGGCCCATATTGCCCATCTGCACCATGTTCTCGATCCGGGTGACTGCGTCGCGGGTGGTGTTGGCATGCACCGTCGACATGCTGCCGTCGTGGCCGGTGTTCATCGCCTGCAGCATGTCGAACGCCTCGGATCCGCGGACCTCGCCGACGATGATGCGGTCGGGGCGCATCCGCAGGGCATTGCGGATCAGGTCACGCTGGTTGATCTCGCCGCGCCCCTCCAGGCTCGACGGACGCGTCTCCATCCGCACCACATGCGGCTGCTGCAACTGCAGTTCCGCGGCGTCCTCGACGGTGACGATGCGCTCGCCGTGATCGATCAGGCGTGACATGGCGTTCAGCAGCGTCGTCTTGCCCGACCCGGTGCCGCCCGAAATCACCACGTTCAGCCGCGCCCGCCCGGCAATCTCCAGCACCCGCGCGACCGGCGCGGTCAGCGAGCCGAACGCGATCAGCTTGGCGAAATCGATCTGCTGGCGGGAGAATTTGCGGATCGAGATATACGGCCCGTCCAGCGCCAGCGGCGGAAACACGATATTGACCCGCGAGCCGTCCTTCAGCCGCGCATCCACCATCGGGCTCGATTCGTCGATCCGCCGCCCGATCGCCGAGGCGATCCGCTGCGAGATATTCGCCACATGGTTGGCGTCGCGGAACTTCGTGTCCGACAGCGTCAGCTTGCCGCGCCGCTCCACGAACACCCGGTTCGGCCCGTTCACCATGATGTCGGTGATGCTGTCATCCTCGAGCAGCGGCTCCAGCGGCCCCAGCCCCAGCATGTCATCGACCAGTTCGCTCGCAAGCTGCCGCTGCTCCCGCGCATTGAGCTGAAAACGCCGCTCCGTCGCGATCTCAGACAGCACGCGCTCGACCTCCAGCGCCAGACGGTCCGCCGGCATGTTGGCGATCGCCGCCGGGTCGAGCTGCGCCAGGCACGCCATCCGCAGTTGCGTGGACGGCGCGTTCTGGTCGGCCGCTTGACGGGCCGCGGCGGTTGGGCTGACCGCCGCTGTCGCCGGAGCCGGTTCCGCCGGCTTCGGCACCTCCAGCGTCTTCGCGCGGTGCCGGCCGAACGCGGGAGTCAGCACGCTCATGATTTCAGGCCCAGCCACCGCCGCAGCCGTCCGGCGCCGCCGCTTGCCGACGCGCCGCCGGGCGCACTGGCATCCAGCAGCCGGACAAACGCCACCTCCTTCGCCAGTTGCAGCATTCCGTTGCGAAATCCGCCGCGCACCGCAATCGCCGCCTCGCCCATGTTCGCGGCGTGCAAAACCACCTTCGGCATGTCGGGAATGATCACGTCGGGCTTCATCTTCAGCCCTTCTTCCAGTTGCCGGTGATTGAGCCCGCCTGGAATACCGTCCCGGTTCAGCACCAGCACCCCGCGCCGCGGCTGCAGCGGGCCGTGCGGCAGCGCCAGCAGCCGCAGCATGTCGCGAATCGAGGCCAGCGTCGGGTCCATCACCAGCACCCGCTGGTGCGCCAGCATCAGCAGATCGGTGTGCAGCGGCAGCGGCGAGCACGGCACGTCGATGACAACGAAATTGTACCGCTTCCGCAGCGCATCCACGAGACGGGTCGCGGCGTTCGGCGCGTAGTTCACCGTGTCGGTCAGCTTCTCCTCGCTGGCCAGCACATGCAGCCGCTTGTCCACCGGCTGCGCCGCCCGCTCGACGAACAGTTCATCGATGCGGTCGGGCGCTTCCAGCGCGGTGCGCAGGCCCGAACCGGTCTTCGCACCCAGATGCATCGCCGCGGTGCCCCGGTGCAGTTCGGCGTCCAGCAGCACCGTGTGGCGACGCGCCTCGACGCCGAAATACCACGCCAGGTTGGCCGCGACCGTGCTCGCCCCGGTGCCGCCCCGCGCGCCCGTCACCGTGACGACACGCCCGCCCAGCATCGCCTCCATCACCGGCGCATTGTGCAGGATCAGCGGCCCGAAATACCGCGCCACCATGTCCCGAGCCAGCGGCTGATACAGATATTCCAGCACGCCCAGCCCGCGCGTCACCTGCCGGTAGAAATTCAGGTCGTCGCGATCGCCGATCACCAGCACCCGCACATCCGGCTCGACCACGTCGGACAGCTCGCCCAGCGCCGACAACGGCTGGTCCTCGCCCGAAACGTCGACGATCAGCGTGTGCGGCGTCGCCATCTTCTGCAGCGCCGCCATCGCCGCGTGCACCGAACCGCGGCGGATGTCGAAGCCCTGCGGCAGCACCTCCACCAGGCCCTCGCGCAGCGCGGCCTCGGTTTCCTGCGACGCCACGAACGCGACGATGCGCGGCCGGTCCGGCCGGTCCGTTCCGGCCGGCGGCGGGTCCGCGTCGATGATGCCGTCGGGCGGCATCAGTTGCCGGTTCCGGCCGGTGCTGCTGCTGCGGGCTCCGCCGAGCCGCCGCTGGCAACCGGAGTGACCTGTGCCACGCCGCTGTCAGGCAGCTTGCGAACCCGGTCATGTTCCAGCCGGTTGAGCGCCGCCGCCGCCAGCCCCCCGTCCGCCGGCGCCGCCGGCGTCGCCGAAACCAGATCCGACGGCACCACCACCATGGCGCGCAGGTTCGCGGCATTGCTGTCGTGCGGCCGCCAGACCCCTTCGCGCGCATACGGGTCGGTCTGCTGGCACGCCGCCAGCATCAGCAGCAAAACCACCGCGATCGCGCCCCGCATCGGCATCACTGCACCACGAACCCGGCATCACCCGGGATATGCGCCGCCGTCGCCGCAACCCCTTGCCCGCGTGCGTTCTGCCGCAGCAGCAACAGCCGCTCCAGGTCGTTCGGCGGTTTCCAGTTGTCGGTCGGCAAACTTATCTGCGCCGGATTCGACACCCCGTTCACCAGATACGGCGTGATCACGATCACCAGCTCGGTTTCGTTGCGCTGGAAGCTGTCGGAGCGGAACAGCGCCCCCAGAATCGGCAGTTCGCCTATGCCGGGCAACGCATTGCCGGTCAGCGTGGTGCTGTCCTGCAGCAGCCCGGCGATGGCAAAACTCTGCCCGCTGGCAAGCTCGACGGTGGTTTCGGCGCGCCGCACGGTCAGCGCCGGAACCTGGATGGTGCTGTTGCCGGCGCCGATCTGCACCGCGCCCTCGGTGGACAAGGCGCTGACCTCGGGACGCACCTTCATGTTGATCCGCGCCTCGGAGATCACCGTCGGAACGAAGGCCAGGCTGACACCGTACTGCTTGAATTCGATGGTGACCTGATTGTTCTGCTGCGCCACCGGAATCGGGAACTCGCCGCCAACCAGGAAGCTCGCGGTCTCGCCGCTGATTGCGGTCAGGTTCGGTTCGGCCAGCACATGCACCAACTGATCCTGCGCCATCGCGTCGATCATGGCATTCAGGTCGGCAACATGGCCCGGCGTGTTGAACGCGTAAGCGCCGCCCAGGGTACTGGCCGCGACCGTCGAGTTGGCCAGCGGGTTGGCGGTGGCGATGCCGATCTGCGCATAACGGCCAAGATTGGCCAATCCTGACCAGTTGATCCCAAGCTGGCGGATCACACTCCGGCTGACCTCGGCGATGCGCACCCGCAGGTTCACCTGCACGCTGCCCTGCACCGACAGCCGGCTTTCCACCGTCTGCCCGGCGCCGGCATAATCCCGCGCCGTCTGCATCGCCTGCTCCGCCTCGGCCGCGGATGACAATGATCCGCTGACCACCAGCCCGGTGGGCCTTGTCGCCACATGGATGTCACGCCCGGGCAGTTGCCGTTTGATCGCACTCTCCGCCTGAATCCCCGCATAGCTTGATGGCTGCACGAACACGTCGAACTGCGCGATTGGCACGCCGCTGTCGTCGATCGCCGCAATCGAGGTGCGCCCCGCCCCGATCCCAAGCACGAACAGCGATGTCGGCGATGCCGGCCGCACCTCGGCGACATGCGGATCGGCGGCGAACACACTCGCCGCAGGGGAGTCAAGCGACACGATCCGGCCAGTCCCGGCTTCCAGCGACAACCCCTGGGTGCGCACCGGACGCACCGGAAGCCGCGGCGCCGGCGCCGCAGCGCCCCCCGAGGCAGACGTCCCAGCGGCGACCGGCGTGGTCACCCGCGGCATCGGCACGACCATCGGCCCGCTCGCCGCCTCGGCCGGCGCGCCGGGTGGGGTACCCGTCGCACCCATCGGTGCCAGCATGCCCGCGGCGATACCGCGCGCCATCCCCGCTGCCGCCTGCGCCGCCTCCGCCGGCGGCGACGGCTGCGCCCGAACCGAAGCCGTCAGGCAGACCCACACGCCCAGCCACACCAACCCGGCAAACAGTTTCGACATCAGAACCGCAGCTCCTGGCCTTCGGCGGCCCCGTGATACACACGCATGATCCGCCCGGCCGCGGGTCCCTGTTTCAGCGCCGGCGAGACATCGCCGCCCCAGGTCGTCGCCGGCCTCTCCTCCGCCGACACCGGCCCCGCATCCGCCGCTCTTACAATTAGCGACAGATGCCCAAGCCGCGCCGCCAGCGCGACCCGTTCGGCCTGTTCCTCGGTCACCTCCAGCGTCACCGTGTGAGTGTTGCCGCCCTGTTCGGCACTCGCACCGGTGCCGCCCTGCATCAGTTGCTGGTCGATCGCGATCACCCGCACGTCGCCCATCACCGTCTCGGCCGAGGCGCGCCGCGCCGCCGGCACCGACTGATCCTCATTGATCTGGGTCAGAATCACATCGACATGGTCGCCCGGCCAGATCAGCCCCGCCGTGCCGCTCACCGCATCGACGCCAACCGTGGTGGCCCGCATCCCGGTGCGCAGCACCGCCGCCAGAAACCCATGATCGCCCGGCCGCAGCAGGTCAGCCGACAGCAGCACGTCCTGCGGCTGCAGGCTGCGCCGCACCATCGACCCCGCGAGTTCCGCGCGCGCCGGCGGCGTATCGATCCGCGCCCCGGCAGGTGCCTCCGACGCCAGCATCTCTTTCGGCTGAATATCGTCGTATTTGATCAGGCTGCCCGCCCGCAGCGGATGCGCCGCGGCCAGAACCTGAATCCTGACCGGCGGCGGCGGCGCAACCTCCGCCGCAACGGTGGGCTTCGGCGGCAGCCGCATCCCGATCCACCCGACAATCCCCAGTCCTCCCAGACCGAGCACGATCGCCGCTATCAGGGCAGAACGGAGCGACATGGCACGCCTAGCCGAAGGGAATGGGTGAGGCGAGAGTCAGCAGAACGCCCGCGGCGATGGCGCAGGCATAGGGCAGCGAAACCCGCCGTCGGATGCGGCGGCATTCGGCACGCCAGACCCGCACGATCAGCACGGAACGGCCGAACCGAACGCCAGGGACACGCCGTGACCGCGCGCCACGGGCACGCCGCGACCGCGCGCCAGGGGCACGACGCTCGCGCGGCAGCAGCCGGCCAAGCACCAGATAGAGCGCCGCCAGCACCCCGCCCGCGATCGCCGTCGCCAGCAGCAGTTCGGGCACCGCGCCAGGCGGCACCAGCAACGCGCACGCCGCCAGCAGCTTCACGTCGCCGCCGCCGATCCAGCCCCGCCGCCAGCATTGCCAGGCCCCGGCAAACACCAGCCCGGCGCCAAACAGCGCGGCGAGCAACTGCCCGGCCAGCGCGTTCAGCCCAAGCCCTGATACTGCGACGATTAGCGATACGCCGTTCGGAACGATGCGCACCGCAACGTCGTTAGCCGCGGCGAACAGCAAAGCCATTGCCGCGGCGAACAACAGTACCGAATGTAACATGACCGGATCGGTCATCAGCATGCGCGACCTTTCCTGGTTGGAGGGACAAATCAGTCCGGGCCAGGCGGCCGCGGATCACGGCAGTGCGGTGACGATGGTGGCGAAGGTGCTGCTCAGCTTGGTGCCCAGCGCGGTCACCGAACCCACGATAACCACCGCGACCAGACCGGCGATCAGCCCGTATTCCAACGCGGTCACACCACGCTCATCTTTGACTAAAGAGCTGAGGTTGTTAAGAAAACTAAGCATCGGTCGACTCCTTGCTTTGTGCGCGTGGCCCCACATCGGCGCCTTTGCGCGTGGCTGAATGTCCTGATGCCCGCATATTGCCGGCCCGCTGACGGCCACTTCGCCCTGACGGCGGCTCCGTCCCGAGGCTGGTGAGCGCTCCGGTTAACCCGGCATCGCCCGCCATCTCGCGTGGACAGAACCATAGGCCGAACAGGTTAATGAAAGGTTGACGCAGGGGTATTTGCGGAACTTTTTCTTGAATACAGGAGTGTTGCTAATTCGTTCTGCTAATGTCTTGACAAATGCCAGACCGGGCATGCCTATGCTGAAGACAATGCCGACCGCCGATCAGGACAAATTACGCTTTACTTGCAGATGCCAGCAGCCAAAATCCCCGCCACAAGCGCGCCGCCAAACCTCGCCCGCGGCACCGTTTCACGATCCGTCACCCCGCCTTAACCCGAATTCACGCTGCGCCACGGTCCCGCTCAGGCAAAACCGAAATCCCCCACTTCCACTCTGGGATCACGCGCCAAACCACGATACAATCGCCACGATCGCGCCGGAGAACGGGCCTTGGTGAACTCCCCTGATGAAATGGATTGGCGCAGGGCGCTCGACGCCAAGGGCCGCGACTGGGTCATGGCGGAACTCAAGCGTCGCGCCGGCCGCCCGAACGACGTCGTGCTCGATGTCGTGTTCTCCGAACCCTATCCGACCCGAGCCTTCTGCGAGCGGTGGTGCGCCGAACAGGACAATCGCATGTTTCATCTCTCAGGACATGCGATCGCCATCATCGTCGCCTCCATCCTGCTCTTCGCCTTCGCGATCAAGGCCGTCGTCAGTTGGAACAACCTCCCCGAGGCAACCCATCAGACCGCCGGCTGACACAAGCCCCGCGGCGCTCTCAACGGTCCTCGGACGCTTCTTCCGCCACCACCCAGTCGTGGCCGATCGGAGCCTCCGGCAACGGGTGGCCGTGCGGCACATGCACCCTGATGCCGGTGGGTGAACCGAAGACGTTCACCTGCTCATAAATGGCAGAGGCCGGTGCGGGATGACCGGCCGCATGGGTAGGCCGCTGCGCCATGGTGCCACTCCGAATCGTCAGACGTCGTGATGGCGGAAAATGTAACCGCTACAAATGATCTAAGTCAAACCACAGATCACAACGACGCCGGCCCATCCACGGCAAACCTGGCCAAATCCTGGTGGAGGGGGTTGGATTCGAACCAACGTAGGCGCACGCCAGCGGATTTACAGTCCGCCCCCTTTAGCCACTCGGGCACCCCTCCGCGCCGGGATGCGCGGGTTAAAGCCAAACCCAGCCCGCTGTCAACGCGTCCGTCAACAAACCGCCCCACCCGAACCCCTTGACCCCATCGCCGTTTTCCCCGCACCTCTACACCCAACAAACCCGACCGGGGACGACGTTCATCCACATCAAGCCATAAGACCCAAGTCCG
>Ga0302320_10005007_pt1 | contig 29865 bp, 30 predicted proteins | sample Bog_T0_3_FD_202130 | JGI IMG/M metagenome (GOLD analysis project Ga0302320, IMG submission 202130) | Peat permafrost microbial communities from Stordalen Mire near Abisko, Sweden - Bog_T0_3 | ecosystem: Environmental > Terrestrial > Soil > Wetlands > Peat | place: Sweden: Abisko, Stordalen Mire...
CGCCGAGTCGTCGCCCTTCTTGGCCGCCTGTACCAGGGTCAGCTCATCAGTAACAGGCCCTTCTAGTTTGTTTTGGATGGTTCCCATTCTCTCGGCGATGCAGTATTTTGACTACGAATTAAAGAAAGTGTGGCACACGATGGTAACGATCATTCTACTTGCAAGGCGGGGATTTAGGCGAATCGGGGACGACTTCACCTCATAAGGACACGAAGGGGGTTGGCCCAGCCGTGCCCTGACACGAAACTGGATGCCCCACCCGTGGCACTTTCACGGGTGGGCTGCTACGAACTCTCCCTGTCATGTTCATTGGTCACAGCTAAATCGCCGCGTCCGTGCTATATCGTTTCAATGCCGACAAACCTGCATCGCTACTACGGTGCTGGATACTCCCACTTTGTTACCACCAGTTGCCTTCAGCGCCCGTCCCCTTCTCGGCACACCGCATTCCCGCGATCTCTTTCTCGAAGTCATGGAGGAAATCCGCCAGCGCCATCAATTTTGTAGTTGTCGGTTACGTGGTCATGCCTGAGCATGTCCATCTTCTCTTCACCGAACCGGAGCGCGGCAATCCTTCGCTGGTGATGGCCGCGTTGAAACAAACCTTCGCCCATCGCCTGCTGCGCGAACTTCGCGCCCGGACCGATGCCGTAGCAAATCAGCTTTGGAGTACACCCGTCGCCGCAGGGCACATTTGGCAACGCCGCTTCTACGATTTCGTCGTCTTTACCGAGAAGAAACGCGTGGAAAAGCTGCGCTACATGCATCGCAATCCCTTGCAGCGCGGTTTAGTTCTGAAACCCGAGCAATGGCAGTGGAGCAGCTTCCGCCATTACGCCCACCGCGAACGCGGCCCAGTTTTGGTCAATGAGACGGGGAAAGCCGAGCTTCACGTCCGCAAAATCTCCTGATCCCATCAGCATCGCGGCCCACCCGTGAAACTGCCACGGGTGGGGCATCCAGTTTCGTGAGAGGGTACGGCCGGGCCACCCGCCCGCAGCGCAGCGCCCGAACGCCGATGTCCTCTGCAAGGCTTCCAGCCAGCAGCAGTCCCCGTTCGTCCTAGAGGATCCTCTTCAAACCGTTGGTGTCCAACGGCACACAATTGTGCTGACCCGGATGGTGTCCAATGGAGTACAATAGAATTGTGCAGACGGTTGTCGAAACTCCTACTTACCTGGCGACCGCCAACAAGCTCTTTAGCGAGGAGGAGCGTTCGGACATCGTGGCACTCGTTGCCGCTGACCCGGAGTGTGGAGACGTGATCCGTGGAACGGGCGGTTTTCGAAAGGTCCGCGTCGCACGCAAAGGAATGGGGAAAAGTGGTGGGGCGCGGGTTGTGTATATATGGCGCAACGAGCGCTTTCCGCTTTTCCTTATCGCGGTTTTTCCGAAGAATGAGAAGGAAAATCTGTCGATGGCGGAGCGCAACACGCTGAAGAAACGGGCCGATAGTATTTTCGAGAGCATTTTATAGACTCATGGGGGATAGCATGAAAACGCAATTCGAGCAGATGATGGATGGCCTTAACGATGTTGAAGCTTTTCTTGCTGGGGAGCGAGAAGGTTTCAATGCACATGTGCCCAAGCAAGTTGACGTGAAAGCCATCCGAAATCGGCTGGGTATGACCCAAGCCAGATTCTCCAACACCTTTGGCTTCAGCCTGGATGCAATCAAGCACTGGGAGGGCGGGCGGAGGACCCCAGAAGCTCCGGCTCGCACTCTACTCACTGTCATCGACAAGAATCCGGCTGCCGTGCTCACCGCGCTCCGTTCCGCTGGGTCCGCTGCTGCCGTCGGCTCTCCAAGACCCAGCACCGTCCACGTCAGGGCTGTTGGAAAGCGGACGTCCGGTGCCTTTACAAAACGGGAGAGCAATTTTGCCGAGGGTAGAAAGAGAATCACGAAGTGAGAGAACGAACCGCTCCCGGGGGTTAACTGGCCCACCTTTGATTTTCTTTACCAACGCCACCCCAACTGAGGCTGCCGCGCCTTTCGCGGGGTTCGAAAGGTGCGCACTCCATCAGCCAATCGCTGGAGGGTTTTTCTTCGCTCTTTCTCCAACCTGTCACAGTCGCCTATTCCTGGCCCACGCGGGATTCTAATCCGCCCGATAAATTTTGGATAGCGTGAATGTTTTTGCAAACGTAGGCAGTCTTCAAGCGACGGGGCGTATTTTCATTTCGGCCATGACCAACTCGTTCACCAGCACTGGGCCATTTTCTCCCTGAAGATAGTGAGGGGCGCTGCTCCACCGCCATTGCCACGCTTCGAGCACCAGCGAGGCTCTCACCGGGTTCTGGTGAATGTAGTGAAGTTTTTCCTGACGCTTCTCGTAGGTGCGGACTACGAAATCATAGAAGCGGCGCTGCCACACATGCTGTGCGTCGAAGGATTGATTCCTCAAATCGTCCGGGGGAGGGATGCGGCCTGCACGAAGTGCTGCCAGCAGGCGCCGTGCGAATCCCTGCTTAATGGCCTGCATGACAACGGATGGGTTGGCACGCTCAGGTTCGCTTAATAGAAGATGCACGTGATCGGGCATCACGACGTAGCCGACCACGATAAAATGGTAGCGCTGGCGCACGTACTCAAGCACGTCGACGAATAAATCACGGTTGGATTCGTCGGCGAACCATGCACGCCGGTGATAGCAACTGCTGGTGATGTAGTGCAGGTGGCCTGAGCCATAATAGCGATGAAGTCCGGGCACGAGAAAGAGTTATCACAGATCGATATCCGGCGGCTGTGATGGATGAACATTCAACGTTGTGCATTGGTGTGAGGAGGCGCTTAGGGTCTGAGCGTCGCGACCGAAAGCCTCAGGCTGCCGGCTTCTGGGGTGCGCACCTTTCGAAACCCGCGAAAGGTGCGGCAGCCTCACGTGTGTTGTTGTGGGAACAATCCTGAACACCTCCTCCATACTTTGTTCCCTCCGCAATTTGCGCTACAGTCGAAGTCACCCACTGACGCGGTTGAACAGGTACCGAAGTACTCTGGGGCCTTGCGACAAGTGGCTTATAATCAGCGCTTAGGGCTTGGTCCGGCGCGCGCTGACCGGACCGGTTTCGAATCCCTGGGGATCATGGTTCTCTGAGCATGGCTGAACACGATAAACAAAATGAGATTCGGCAAGCGGTGGAGCAGGCCGTAGCGCAGGCGCTGCAAGCGCAGTTGCCGCAGATGCAATCGGTGCTGCAATCGGAAATTGTGCAGCAAGTTTTGAACGCGCTGCCGGCGCAATTGTCGCCCGATGCAGACGCAGCTCCGGCGCAAAGTAATTCGAGCGCGCTGGTGGAAGCGGTCTCGAATATTCATGCGGGGTCCACGCAAAAAGAAATTCTGCGCGCGCTGCTCGATGCCGGCAGCGGATACTGCTCGCGCATCGCACTCTTCGTCGTGAAAGCGGGCGCGGCCACGGGATGGCAATCGCGCGGCTTCGACAACGACGACGCAACCAAAGATTTTCCTCTCGATCTATCGGCTGGACCGGCCGCGCATTCGTATCAGCATCGAACCGCGACTCCGGGCAACATCACGGAGATGGGCGCGCCCTTCGCCGAACATTTCAGAAGTCCTGCAAACGAGCAGGTGCTGGTGCTGCCGCTCGCATTAAAAGACAAGGTTGCCGCGCTGGTTTATGCCGACGGCGGCGATAGCAACCACCTCGATCCGGCCGCGTTGGAGTTGCTGGTGATCGCAACCAGTTCGTGGCTGGAAGTAATTTCGCTGCGCAAGCAGGCTGCGGCAAAAGAAGATGCGCCCGCGATGAGCCGCGCGGAGGTCGCTCCTCCGGTGCGAACCATTTCATCGTTCTCCGATCCTTTTGCATCGCACGCGCCCAAGCATGTCCCGGCTCAGTCTGTGCCCGAGCCTGAACCTGCGGCTGAAGTTGTAGAAGTGGCTGCGGCGCATGCAGGCGCGGCGGCGGCTCCGGCAACGGCGACCGATCCTCTGGCTGCACTCTCGCCCGAAGATGCTGACATGCATCGCAAGGCGCAGCGCTTTGCCCGCCTGCTGGTGGATGAAATCAAGCTTTACAATCAGGCAAAAGTTGCCGAGGGACGGCGCAACAAAGATCTCTACGATCGGTTAAAAGAAGATATCGACAAAAGCCGCGGGACATTTCAAAAAAGGTATGGCAACACGGCGGCCGCCAGCGGCGACTATTTTTCTCAAGAGTTGCTGCGCAGCCTGGCCGAGGACGATATTACGATTATGGGTTCGAATTTTCACCGGTAAGGATTGTCATCCCGAGCACAGCGAGCGCAAGAACCAGGGTCCCTCGCTTCGCTCGGGATGACCAACCTAAGGGTCTGTGGCAGTAGCGTGGCTTCGCGAAAAATAAAAGTAGTGCGATCGGGTTCGATGAAGTGGTGGATGCTGGTGGCTGCCACCGTTTGCGGCGTTGGCGCGTCGGTTGCGGCGGCAAACGCCCGGCCTCAAACTGCGCCGGATTCGCAGACTAGTCCCGCAGCGACCGCCGCACCCGCGCAGAGCGAACCTGCCGCGGCACCGGCAAAAACCTCCGCTCCGGAAACCAAGGCAAAAACTTCCGCTAAGACTTCAACTTCTGGCAAGACTCCAGCGAAGAAGCCAGCGACCGGAGCGGCCAGGCATTCCGTCGCTGCACACAGGCGTCCCGTTTCTCCGCGCGTGCGCCGTATGCGGCAGGCTTTCGTCGCGTCGGAAAGCCTGCGTCCCATGGCGCAACAACTTTTGCAGGATCGGACTTTGCCCGCCTACGCCGGAGTGAACACTTTCGCGCGCGCCCATTCGCAAGACGATGCCGGCGCCCTGGCTTGGCTCGTCATCGGCTATGCCCATGTGCTTGATCGCGACTTCGCCAAAGCCATCGACCCGCTGAACCGCGCCAAGGTCCATGCCGGAGATCTCGGCGATTATGTCGCCTACTATTTGGGAAATTCTTATCTCCAGACCGGCCGCGTTCCCGAAGCTCTTGCGACGTTCGCCGACTTCGGCAAAGCTCATCCGGATTCCGTCCTGGTGCGCGATGCGCAACTGCGCTACGCCGATGCGCTGCTGCTGGAAAATCAACCGGCAGAAGCGGCGGCGCTGCTGGAAAAAATCCGCACGCCGGTTCACTCGGACGTTGAGTTTGCTTTAGGGCGCGCCTACGCTGCGTCAAACCAAAACGCGAAAGCCGCCGAGATTTTCGCCAATATTTATTACACGATGCCGACCGCAGCCGAGGCCGATGCGGCGAGCGCCGAATTAAGGAAGCTACCTGTCACGCTTGCGCCAACCGTTGCGCAGCGCCTCGCGCGCGCCGACGCGCTTATCAAGCATCACCGTTTCGCCGAAGCCGCGGAGGAATACCACACCCTGGCCAGCGAAAGCGCTCCAGCGGATCGTCCGGCGATGGAGATCGCCTACGCCGACGCTTTGCACCGCAGCGGCAGAAACCGGGAGGTCAAACAAGAGCTCGCGCTCCTCGGAAGTCAGAGCGGCGAAATCAACGCGCACCGCTTGTATCTGTTGGGACAAGTTGCGTTCGCGGCGAGCGATAATGACACGTTTTACCGCAGCGTAAACGAACTGCGGCAGGCCGCGCCGACGAGTCCGTGGCTGGAACAAGCTTTGCTCTCGTGCGCGAACCTGCATTTGGTCCATCACGAATACGACCAGGCGCTCGATTCCTTCCGCGAAGCGCAGCAGCGATTCCCCACAGGCGCGCGCGCCTCGTACGTTCATTGGAAGGCCGCGTGGCTTACGCTCCGCCAGGGGCGCAACGACGAAGCCAAGAAAGCTTTCGAAGAGCAGATTGCTTTATATCCTACGGGCGGGGAGACTCCCGCCGCTTTATATTGGCGCGCGCGCCTAGCCGAAGAAGACAATCAGGCGGCCATGGCGCGGGCGTTTTATCAAAAACTTTCCGACCGTTACCGCAACTTCTATTACGCCGAACTTGGCCGCGAGAGAATGAAGCATCTTCCCGCCGCTCCCGACGCGGTGACGCAATATGCCTTGCTCGACCACATTCCGGCGCTCGATAGTAACGGCAAGGTAGCGGATGCCGAACCTCCGTCCGATGAGTTGCATGTGCAAAAAGCCCGGCTGTTGGGCAACGGCGGGCTAGTTGATTTCGCTGTCCGCGAATTGCAGGCTGCGGCGGCGGCTGATGGTGGCGCGTGGGCACCGGTCGAAACCGCGCAACTTTACGATGAGACTGGACATTACGACCAGGCCATCGAGATCATGAAACGTTCGTCGCCCAATTATTTTGCGCTGGATATCCCTGACCTGCCGCGCAAATATTGGGAGGCGCTTTTCCCTAAAGCTTTTTGGACCGACCTCAAGCGCACATCGTCCGCGAATGGACTCGATCCTTATCTGGTGGCGTCGCTCATCCGGCAGGAATCGGAATTCAATCCGAACGCCGTTTCGAAGGCCAACGCGGTTGGCCTGATGCAGTTGTTGCCGAAGACCGGCAAACTGGTCGCCAAAGAAGTGAAGCTGAAGCGCTATACCGCGAGCCAACTTTATCAGCCTTCGGTCAACCTGCAACTGGGCACAAAATATTTTCGTGGCATGGTCGACAAATTCGGCGGATTCGAATACGCCCTCGCCGCCTATAACGCCGGCTCCGAGCGCGTGGACGAGTGGCTGGCTCAAGGCAAATATCGCGATCCGCAAGAGTTCGTGGAATCGATTCCCTTCACCGAGACGCGCGAGTACGTGCAGGCGATTATGAGGAATGCCAGCGTGTATAAGCAGCTGTATGGATCGCCGTAAGACTCCTTTCTCCCAGAAAATCGGCTGAAGTAAATACGCTCCGGTATCCGATGACCGAGCTATAATGCGCAAATGGAAATTGCCGCAATCGGCGCTGCCTTCGCAGCAGTGATCCTGTGGGATTTGGCGATGGTAGCTGCCCTACGCTTCGTCGGCATCACACTGCCGTTTTCGTTCGCGCCCCATTTCCTTGGTCGGCGAGAACGCGAGGTACTGGCGGCACTCAACGGGCGGTCTTCAGACTCGCACGTTCTGGTTGCTGGTTACCTGCTATTTGCGTGTCCTCTATTTGCCGGGATCACTGCGTACGAGTACATCGTTCGCCATTTCATTAAACACTCAACGATCGGCCTGGACTCGATCGTTGGATCGTTGGCGATACTGGTGATCACGGGGTATTGCGTCGGCGTGAACAACTGGAAGAAACGCGACAAAGTAATGCTGGCTTGATACAAGGGCCGCCACTTAGTGTGGGTGAGACCACTCCTTCCTCACTCCCCTTATGAAACAAAATCTCCAGCAGCAACCCCGCCCCAATCGCAATTGCATTTCCGCCAGACTAAAAAACTATCCAAACGGATTAACAATCCGAACACCATCGATTTCCCGGCGATCCTGCATGTCTTCCGATAAGAGCACCGTGCAACCCGATTGCTTGGCGGTACGAATGACGAGCGCGTCCCAGAAGGAAAAGCTGTGAAGCCGATGCAGATCGGTTGCGGCCAAGATGTCCGTCAGATTGGGCGCGGCGACGTCGAACTCCGCCAGCAGTTCCACCTTGCGGCGGGCAATCGCCGAGTCCAACCCCAATTTACGCGTGACGGTGACGAAATATTCCTGCAAGACTTGCATCGAGACAACGCCGGTGCCCGCCCGGCGATGCTCTGCCACTAATGCAATCGCTGTCTTCTGTTTACGCGCATCGGCTTTGTCGTCGGCGTAGATCAGGACGTTTGTATCAAAAAAACTACGAGCGGGCATTGTCTTGGCGAGAGTGAATTTCGTCGCGATTGAAGCGCCATCCTCGAGAGTGGCCTTTTCCCGAGAGTCGCTTAAATTCCTCGATGCTCCGGTCGGGGTCGTCAACTCCCGCCAGCGTCTGTAGATAGTCGCGGATCAATTGATTGAGGCTCTTGCCGAGTATCTCCGCCTTCTGGCGGGCACGATCCAGCAACTGCTCATCGACGGAAAGAGTGACGTTCATTAACACAGTATAAGTGAGCACATAACCTGTGTCAATTCTGAAATTCGAGCCGCAGCTAGCTCGGTTGCGTTTCCTCTTTCCGATTGCCCTTATGAAACAAAATCTCCAGCACCAATAACCCCGCGCCGATCACAATGGCGCTATCCGCCAGATTGAACACCGGCCACTGGTAGCGTTTGTAATAAACCAGCAGAAAATCGACCACGCGGCCGCGCGCCACGCGGTCCCAGAGATTGCCTAACGCGCCGCCCATGATGAGCGACAGGGCCACGCCGGTCGCGACTTGGGCATGATGATTTTTCAACAGCAGAACTGAAACCACGACCAGCGCGATTCCAGAGAATGCGATCAGCATCGCCGTCTTCCATGGCGCGGGCGAATCGGCGAAGAGGCTGAAGGCCGCTCCCGTATTTTCGGTGTGAGTGATCTGGAAAAATCCGGGGATTATTTGAATGTGCGAATAGAGCGAGATGCGCTGCGCCACGGCGTGCTTCGACCAGCGATCGAGGGCGACGACGGCGACGGCAATCAGCAGATAGAGGGCGCGGGCGGAGTTCTTGTTCATTGCGAAATTTTGGTCCGGTAAAACTGGACCTCGATCATCTTAAACTGCCCGGCTTCTCCGCGCACTCCGCGGCCGTTCTCCGCGATCTCCGCGATTAAGCTTTTGAATCAAAACCTTAAAACGCAGAGAACGCTGAGAACACAACGCAGAGGCCGCGGAGCTTTCGGATTCCGGGAAATTGCACCGGCTGCGGTTGACTCTTGCCATCCTCAGGGTATAATTCCGGCGAAATGGCAGATTCCAGCAGCGACGGCAGCGTAGGCGGTTGGCCCGGTGTCTTCGACCAGATCAATAAGACTTTCAACCTTGTGCGGGACGCATTCGGCTACGCCCTGCCCGGCGGCGCATTTCTCGGCATTGGCCTGCTCTCCGGACAATTTAATTTGTGGCAGGTTCGGAATCTTCTCGCCCCGTATCAATTGCCGGCCTGGGCAGCTTTCCTCGCCATCGTGGCGATCTGCTATCCCGTAGGAACCGTGATGGCGGCCTTGGCCTATATGCCGTTCATGCTCGTCAAGAACGGCTATTGGATCTGGAAACGCCACTGGGCAACCCCTGTTCCCGCTCCGGCCGCCACGCAGGCACCGGAGATACAGGGGCACATCGAGCATCATGACCGAACGGGCCGGGTCGACATCTCCGAAGACTTTATCGTGCGCCCACCTGCTGCGCCGGATCCGGCGGACCCCCCGGACGGATCATGGGCGGCCTGGTTGCTCTACCATCCCACCGAGGTTGCGCCTCGAACCATGGAGATTCGCTGCCAGACTCCTAAGCTGCTCGACACGCTCGATCGCCGCGAAACTCTTACCTTGCTCGCTGCTTCAATGAGCAGCGCGTTTTTCTATGGATGGGTTGCCTTCTTCTGGCTGCAATTACATTTTCGAACCATGATTGTTCTGGCCGCGATTGCCACCTACATTCAGTTTCTTACCGGCCTGCCTCATCTACGGCGGGTCACGCAAGCGACTTATGCTGCGGATAAAACCATTTCCAAGAAGGCCGCAAAAGATTCGACGGAGAGCCCGGATTTTTCTCAATTAATGGGTGCCCTGATTCAGGCAGCCACCGACGCGCTTAAAAAGATCGGCCAGACTTAAAAAGATCGGCTAGAAAAGATCGGCTAGACCCGATTCCGGCTTTCTTTCCCGTGCCTTCACTTTTCCTTTGTCGATCTTCCGCAAGTGCGTTTATCCTAGTGCGTCTTGTCTCACTTTTTGCAATCGCCGCAAGGTGGAACTTTCATTGTTTGAAACATCCGTCTTGGCAATATCTTTGTTGTGAAATGCGCGCATGAAATTCTGGAAACGATGGAGAGGCCGGACCCTGCTGTTTCTGGCCGTCATAGGACCGGGGATCATCACGGCCAACGTCGACAACGACGCTGGCGGCATCCTGACCTACTCGCAAGCCGGAGCGCAATACGGGCTTCTTCTGCTGTGGACGATGATCCCAATCACGCTCGCGCTGATCGTGGTACAGGAGATGAGCGCCCGCATGGGCGCGGTCACGGGCAAGGGACTGAGCGACCTGATCCGCGAAGAGTTTGGCCTGCGCATTACGTTTCTGATGATGCTCGGCATTCTGATCATCAACTTCGGAAACGTAGTCACGGAATTTATCGGCATCGCCACCAGCCTGGAATTATTTGGACTCTCGCGGTACATCACGGTTCCCATCTGCGCCGTCATCGTGTGGCTGATCGTGGTGAAGGGCCAGTACAAGAGCGTGGAAAAAGTGTTTCTGGCGGCATCCTTTTTTTACGTGACTTACATTTTTGCCGGCGCGCTCGCCCATCCCGTGTGGAAGGACGCGGCCATCGCAACTCTCAAACCGCCATCCATGCACGCGTTTCGCGAGCAGGCATACCTCTTCATGGTGATTGGCGTGGTGGGTACAACGATCGCTCCGTGGATGCAGTTTTACCTGCAGGCTTCCATCGTCGAAAAAGGTGTGACCGTGCGCGGATTGAGGGCTTCGCGCTGGGACGTGATCACGGGCTGCATCTTTACCGACGTTGTGGCATGGTTCATTATCGTGGCCTGCGCCGCTACGCTCTTTGTGCACGGATATCGCGACATCAAGTACGCCGCCGATGCGGCCCAGGCTCTAAAACCGCTGGCCGGGCAGTATGCGTATATCTTGTTTGCCGTCGGCCTGTTCAATGCGTCTCTTTTCGCGGCTTCGATTCTGCCGCTTTCGACGGCTTACACCGTATGCGAAGGGCTGGGCTTTGAATCCGGAGTCGATAAAAAGTTCAGCGAGGCTCCGTTTTTTTATTGGCTTTATACTTTGCTGATTGTTGCCGGCGCCTCCGTGCTGCTGATTCCCGGCTTGCCCCTGATCAAGATTGCGGTGCTGTCGCAGGTGGTCAATGGCGTCGTGCTGCCATTCGTCCTGATCTTCATGCTCTTGTTGATTAACAAGAAAGAGTTGATGGGAAAATACGTGAACACGCCGCTGTTTAACGTTGTCGCCTGGGTGACGACCATTGTGATGGTTGGGCTGACGATCGCCTGGTTTTGGACGTTGAGGAATGCGGGCTAAACAGTTTAGATATGTTTGCCTGCCGCCAGGTCTTTCACCAGCGACGCGTCGGCCTCCAAAAAATCGTACGAACCTAGGTCCTTTGGAACCGACCACTGCAAATCGCGGAAGATGCGGTTCTCAATTTCGCCTTCATATTCGCGAACGATAAAAAATCGCAACTCAACCATCACGCCATTGGGATAGCGGTGCTTTATGCGGACGATCTCATCGCCGATTGTGGCGTGGATGCCTAATTCTTCTTCGAGTTCGCGGCGAAGGGCAGCGCGTGGCTGTTCGCCTTCTTCAATTTTTCCGCCGGGAAACTCCCACTTCAGCGGCATAGTCTGGTGCCTGGTGCGCTGGCACACCAGCAGCTTGCCTTCTTTCTCGATCACGGCAGCGACAACGCGTTTCATAAATTACCCGCCGTGGTGGATTGCAAGGCGCTGGCCACGGGATCGACGCATCCCGTGAACGTAAATGCAAACGCCGCAACGCCTTCGGAACATCGCAACTCCAACGTGTGCTCGCCGAAATCGTGATTGTCGAGCAAGGAGTACATGCGAGCGGCATTCACGACGACGTAGCTGGCTCCGTCTGCGTGGAACTGCGTATCTTTCCCGGCGTGGCTGCGAGATAGTGGCTTGCCATCCTGAAGGACTTCAACTTCGGGTGACCCGCCGCGCGGCGAAGCCATCACTAAATTCACCGCCGAGGCTTCGTATTTCAAAAACAAAGAGTGTGGGCCAGCTTCGGCCGCTTCGAAATATTCAACCGTCGAAGCCCAGCGTCCCTTGGCATAAAAGAAATTCTCTTGCACCTCGCTGGCGAAATCGTAATCGGCGACTGCATCTTCTTTGAAAGCGCCTTCGTTACCGATTCGCCCGCGTTGATGGCCGAGGAAAAGTTCGCTCGTGGGGCGGTAACAAACCGCGCCAAGATGATCTTCTTCGCGCAACGGCGGCATAATTTCCGGCAAAGACAGACCGGGATCGACTTCGTGAAGCAGATCCTGAACCGTCTGTTCGCATTCCGCGTAGGCGCCTTCGCCGAAATGTCCCCACCGCAAGTAGCCATCTTTATCGAGCAGATACTTGGTGGGCCAGAAACGGTTGGCAAACGACTTCCAGATTTCGCGATTGCTGTCGACAACGATGGGATACGTCAAACCAAATTCTCGGATGCCGCGTTCGACATTCGACTCATACTGCGCGAAGGTGAACTCGGGCGTATGTACGCCGATGACAGTCAATCCTAAGTTCCGGTAGCGCTCGTGCCATGCCTGAACATAGGGCAACGTGCGAATACAGTTCACGCATGTGTAATCCCAAAAGTCGACCAGGACCACCCGTCCGCGCAACTGGCGAAAGCTGAGAGGAGTCGAATTCAGCCACAGCCGGCCAATCTCAGGCGCGCGGACCTTTCCCGGTTCCACCTTCACTTCGACTGCTCCAGCTTCTTCCCCACAATTTCGGCACAGTATTGCACCAGCTTTTCATCCTCAGATCCGAAAGCTGCGGAAAAATGACTGTCGATGTCGAGTTCTCCAGCCACTTGTCCCTTTACAAAAATCGGAACGACGATTTCAGATTTCGTCTCCAAAGAACATGCGAGATACCTGGGATCTTTCGCGACATCGTCGACCACAATCGTCTTTCCGCTGGAGGCTGCGGCTCCGCAAATGCCCTGGTTCAGGGGAATCCGAGTGTGTGGAGTCATGGCCCCCAGAAAAGACTCCAGCACCAGCACCGGCGGCTTGGCTCCGGGCTCCAGCATGTAGAACCCGACCCAGTTATATTTCAGCATGCGCTCGTGGAGTAGTTTGCAAACGCCCTGCATCACTTCCTGGGCTGTGGGCGCCGCTTGCGCGAGCAAGGATATTTCGCTGCGGACCTCTTCAATCCTGCTAGTGACTGGCATTCCAAAATCTTAACTCAGAGCGGCCCGTTCGCGGTTGTGGAAGGCGGAAAAGAAGTAATCTGCCGGATTCCTTCGGTGCGCGGAAATAGTTCGGGGTGGATTGCGGAAGCCAGTGCGTCCAGTCCGCGGAGGAGGGTAGGAGCAGGCGTATTCAGGTATTCGTCGCGAATGCAATAAACCTGAGCGGCGCGTGCGGCCCGAATTCCCAGCCAGTTGCGGTCGGCAATAATTTTCTCCAGAGGGACGCGGTCGCCGGCTCCGCACCAGGCTGCGATCAGAATGTCAGGATCCATGCGGGCGACCTCCTCGCTGGAAATTTGTTTTCCCGGAACGCCGACGAATTCGCCGCCGGCTGCTTCCACCAGTTCTCGAACCCATGGTTGCGAAGCGATCAGGGGTTTGCCCCACTCTTCGCAGAAAATCCGGGGGCGGGTCGCGCCGGACACGCGCCGGCGTACCTGTTCAATGCGCTGTTGCAGGTTGGCGATTATCTCCTCGCCGCGTTGGCTCACTCCGACGATGCCGGCGATGGTCGCAATATCAGAGTAAATATCGGCAAGAGTTTTCGGGGCCAGGCCAAGAAAGCGCACGCCCGCCCGCAGTATTTCGCTCACCGCTTTCTCTTGGTAAGGCACCGCCGCGACCACGAGATCGGGATGCGCGGCGATGATCTGGCCGGAATTGGCGGTCCATGAATCGGCAACAATAATTCGCGATCCGTTTGTGACTTCCGGCACCACATCGGCGCAATACTTCGTGCAGGCGACTACACTTTCCAACTTTCCGAGATCGGCGAGGATCACGGTTGCGCTGGGTTGCAGGCTGGCAATGCGGCGGGGAGCGTGGGAAGCGGTCATGCGATTATGGGACGCTCTTGAGGGCAGCGCAAAGGGCGTCGAGTGCCAACTGGGCGGCATGAGTGGAAGCTTGCGGCAGACCGCCTAGAACAGCACTCACATCTTCGCGACGCAGATTCCGGGCGTTAATCGGCGTCTTGCCGATGATCAACTCGGTCAACGCCGAGCCACAGGCGATCGCCGCTACGCATCCTTTGGCCTTAAACCGTGCGGCGGTGATTCGCCCGGCGCTGATTTTAAGAGTCAGCCGCAAGACATCCCCGCAGGCAGGATTCTCCATTTCTCCCGTGGCATCGGCGTCGGCCAGCTCTCCGGCGTTCCGCGGATTCTGAAAATGATCGAGGAGTTCCGCCGAGTACATCCAACAATTCTAAAGCCTGAGGCTGGTTTCGAAGCGTCAAGCGATAGCTCTAGCAGGCTGCTGAAAAACAACTCCCCATCCACAGCCGCATGTGTTACGAAGAAGCATGCGAGGAGCGGACGAGCAGCAAAGCCAGATATTCAGTTACTTATCGCCGGAGGCGCGGGTGCGGAAGGATCATCCGTTGCGCGCGATCCGGGCCATGGTGGACGAGGTGTTGGCGCGGTTATCGCCGCAGTTTGATGCGATGTACGCCAGCGTGGGTCGGCCGTCGATCGCGCCGGAGAAGCTGCTGCGGGCGCAGTTGCTGCAGATGCTGTATTCGATCCGCAGCGAGCGGTTGCTGATGGAGGAGATGGATTACAACCTGTTGTTCCGCTGGTTTGTGGGGCTGAACGCGGACGACGCGGTGTGGGACGCGACCGTGTTCACCAAGAACCGCGACCGCTTGCTGGAGGCGGATGTAGCCAAACTGTTCTTGGCGCAGGTGGTGGAGCAGGCGCGGGTCCGGGGTCTGACTTCCGACGAGCACTTCACGGTGGACGGGACGTTGCTGGAGGCCTGGGCCAGCGTGAAAAGTTTTCAGCCTAAGGCAGAAAAGAAAAGTCCGCCGGATGATGGGGACAACGACCCGGGCAATCCGACGGTGAACTTTCACGGCGAGAAGCGGAGCAACGACACGCACGCCTCGACCACCGATCCGGAGTCCTTGCTGGCGCGCAAAGGCGGGGGCAAGGAGGCGAAGCTGAGTTACAGCGGCCATCTGCTGGTGGAAAACCGGAACGGTCTGATCGTGGACGCGGAAGGATTGCAGGCCAATGGCACGGCGGAGCGCGACGCCGCGCTGCTGATGCTGGAGAGAGTTCCGGGCACCCAGTCGGTGACGGTGGGCGGGGACAAGGGATTCGATACGCGCGGGTTTGTGGGGGAGTGCCGGCATCTGCGGGTGACGCCGCACGTGGCGCAGAACCATGCGCGACCGGGCGGCAGCGCCATCGACGCGCGCACCACGCGGCACGCGGGATACCGGATCAGCCAGAAGAAGAGGAAGCGAATCGAGGAATGTTTCGGCTGGCTGAAGACGGTGGCGGGGCTGCGGAAGGTGCGCCATCGCGGAGTTGCGAAAGTGGACTGGATTTTTACCTTCGCCTGCGCCGCCTACAACCTGGTGCGCATGCGCAATCTGGCGGCCGCAGTTCCGGCGGTGTAGGCCGGGGCCGAAGTGTGTCCGCTGGGCCAGGAATCGCAGGGAAAGGCTGCGACAAAACGCTCTTTGCCCGTCGCCGGCACCACTCTCGATGAAAAAACGGCAAGCGCAACACCGTATGGTCAATTTTTCAGCAGCCTGCTAGGCAGCGCGATAGATGCCTAACACCTTGACGAAGTCGGCCACCTCACCGAGATGCTGCAGTGCGTTTCTCGCCGGTTCGTCGTCGCCGCGGAGGAAGTCCACGTAGAAAACGTATTCCCAAGGGCGTCCGCGCATAGGGCGGGATTCGATTTTGCTGAGGCTTATATCGCGCAGGGCAAAGACGCTGAGAGATTTGAAGAGCGCTCCGGGAACGTTTTTAACTTTGAAGGCGATGGACGTCTTGTTCGCTAAAGCAGGGATTAAGCCCTCGTAGGCGTGTGCAGATGTTCTCTTCGTCTTAGTCTTCCTATTGTTCTTACCCGCGAATTTGCGAATTAGAAAAAATCGAGTGAAGTTGCGCTTGTCGTCCTCAATGCCCGCCTGCAGGATCTTGGCGGAATATTCCTTCGCCGCGTGGCGTCCGGCGATGGCGGCCGCATCTTTCAATTGATCCGCAACCACGTGCTTCACGCTGCCGGCGGTGTCATAGAACGGAACCGGCTCGATGCCGGGATGACGGCGAAAAAAATCGCGGCATTGGTCGAGTGCCACTGGATGAGATAAAACAGTGCGAACCGCATTGAGCTTTACCCCCGGCGCAGCCATCAGGTTGTGAACGATGCGCAGCAGAAATTCGGCCTGGATAAAAACATCCTGCGTGACTAAGAGGTCAGCGTGTTCGGCGACGGTACCCGCCAGAGAATTTTCGATCGGAATCACCGCAGCGGTGACCGATCCGCGCTGCAAGCGTTCGAACACTTCAGCGGATCGAGCGCACGGAACAACGGAACAGTTCGGCAGCATTTTCTCCGCCGCTTCGTGGCTAAAGGAACCGAACTCGCCTTGAATGGCAACTTTCATCACTGGCACGTTAGCTGGAGCAAGGACGAAGTGCAAGTCTCCGGTTACGATCATGTCGGGTTACGATCGAAGGGCTTTTTCTGAGCCTACGCCGCTGACAAGAACATTTACGGCATCGGAGCAAACTTGACCACCTCTCCTTCGGTCGGAAGCTCCAGTTCGTGGTGAACCATGGCACCCTCCGGCTTCCAGCGCCCCTCGACATCGAATGTCGAAAGGGCGTAAGGAAGGCCTTCGCAGGCCAGCACGGAGTTTGCGTCACAGAGCTGAAAATGCAGATGAGGAGCGGTCGAATTGCCTGAATTCCCAAGCAATCCAATTTCCTCACCTTGATGAATGTGTTCTCCCAACTTGACGCGCAGAGATCCCGGCTGCAGGTGGGCAAAAGTGGCGTAAGCATTCTCGCCTATTTTCTCGATCACGTGATTTCCGGCAACTGTATCAAGAGTTATCTCGACCGCCCGCGCCACCGGGTCAGGAATGTTCTCTGGGATTCCATCTTTCACTTCGCTTACCACTCCATCGGCCACCGCGTAAACCGGCTGTCCGTAGCCGCGGTAATTCTTGTTGATGAGCGCATCGCCGCTGTAGGGCTGGCCGTCCGCGTACACCTGCGCCCAATCGATGGCGAAGCGCTGGCCAATCGCCGCGCGACCGCCCAAGGGCAAGACCGCGCGCCGGTGAACTGAGGAATTCGAAGGACCGTTCGCCGCCAGCCAACCATCCCCGCGCAGGGGTGGGCCGATAACAACCACAGGTTTGCGATCGACTGCCACCGCTGGAGTTTCCGTACTCAGTTCGTCGGACTCGTATGACGGTTTCAGGGTCACCCGATGGCGCAAGGATGCGGGAATCTCATCGAGCGAACTGGCGCTCATCCACATATAAATGGTCGTGAAGGTTCGGGGATGGAGCGTCAAGCCTACTGCTGCTCCCGCCTCGATGGAGCTTTTCAACTCTTCGCCTGAAAGCGTCACTAGTCTCTTAAGATTCGCATCGAGAATGTCCACGCGGAGCAGCGTGAGGTCGCCCGTGTCGGCAAAGCTGGCAATGCGCAATTCGTAAGTCAGATTCCAGCGACCGTCGGCTTTGAACGCAACGGGCGGCCCCGGGACCGAAACGGCGATCGGCACGATGGAAAAAGCGTCGGCACCTTTGTCCGGATTCGCATCTTCATTCGAAGCGGAGGATTTCTCCCGCTCGCGCTCGAACGAAAGCGGCTGCGCGGGCACTCCTGTCTGCGTCCACGTGCCTATGATTTCAGTGTGATCTTTGCTGATCCGTCCGACGTAGACTCCCCCTACCTGCTTAACTTCGAAGCGAACAGCATCGCCCTCCAGAGAAATGTTTTCCACCGTAAGCACGGCATGCTGATCCTTGCTGTTGAGTTGTCCTTTATAAGCTTTGCCATCCTCGCTAGAGAAGGTCAGGATCAGGTGCAAACGGACGGCGCCGGTCCCCAGCGCACCCTGCCACATGCCGGAAAGATTTTGGCCGCCGGCATCTTGAACCTCCGAGGCGGCAATCCCAACCATCGCAAACAACGTGAACATCCAGACGCAAACTTTTTTCATGAACATGCGGGTTCCTGCAATTGTTGAAATGCGAATACTCTACCATCGCATTACCGAGGCGGCGGCACAGTCGTTAAGTTTTTAAGTAGAACCAGCGCATCCACTCCGTTGGAATAGTATCGAGGGTAGGTCTTAACCACGCTGTAACCGTGCCGTTTATAAAACGACAAAGCAGAAATGTTGTCCACTGCGGTCTCCAGTTGCACGGAACGGCATTGAGCGTCGCGCAGACGGCTCTCAGCGGACGAGAGGAGCAGTGATCCCACTCCGAAGCGGCGGGCGGTGGCCACCACATCGATCGTAATAATGTGACCGGAAGTCCGGCCAGGTTCCGCCACGATAAATCCAGCGATGGCCGGCAGTGAGCCTGGCGTCTTTTTCTTGCCTTCCGACCCGACCGTCGCATCGTTGACCGCGACCAGGGTGAACGATCCCCGCCTTCGCATGTAGACCTTCAATTCAGTCCGCGAGTAAGAGATGCCAGGGGGAAAACAGGCCTGGTCGATATTCCACAAGGTATCGAAGTCCGCCGGATCGAAGTCGCGAATGGTGAAGGGCACGCGGTCATTGTAGCGATAAGGGATTGTTGCGGCACACTCATCTCCCGATCGCTGGCGCTCGTTTCTCCTAGTTTTCCACAGCGAACCGAGCCGCCTACGGCCCTAGGAACGAAATTCTTTCGGTTTGTCTCTTGCTTCGACACAGCCCCAGACGTAACATGAGCATCAAAGGTTTGCTGTGGGTCGCCTTCTGCTGATTGACGTGGCCGGTTCGGTCGCCGTTTTGGGGCTGTGGTACCTCGTGTTTTCTACCTACAATCGAAAGAAGGGGGCGGTCGCGCTGCGCTGGGTGCAGGAAGCCTGCGCCGGCAAGGGACGCATCCTGGAATCACACTGGGTGGGCAGCTCCCGCCTGCAGGCGCGGCTGCATTTCCCCACTCGCTGGTTTGAGAATGCCCGGGTGACGGTAAAGTTCCGGCCGCGCGCCCTGCCCATTCAATGGTTGATGAGTTGTTGGGATCGCCAGAAAGAGACTCTGACTTTCGAGGCTGATCTGGGTGGATCGCCCAGCTTTCATCTGGAAGTGGTGAGGCACCGCTGGTCGGCGCATAACCGCGGCGTGTCCCGCAAGCGCGACGAGCGCGAATGGGATCTCTATCAACCCGGACCGATCATCCTGACCACGCGCACGCACTGGAAAGAGGATCCCAGCGCCGAACTAAATGCGCTCATGTCGGCGCGCCGGCAGGATATTTTGCAGGTACATTTTCGTCCGGATTCCCCGCAGTTTTCCGCGACGGTACGATTGGACTCTCTGTCCGATCCCAACGCAGCCGCAGGATTCGTCAGCGCATTGCGCGAAATTGCAGCTGGCGCTTCCACCCACCGTCAGTAAGAACCATATTCTCCAGCTGGTTGCTTCCGCACCCATCGCGCCCTTTCCCGCACCAGACTGCAGAATCTTGCATACAGCATTAAATATGTGCAAAACGATTCTTTTTAGTGGACTAATTATTCTCAGAAGCGCAGTATGGTTGCCAACGTAGAAGCGATGAGCATCCCCCGCTCGATGGCTGCTTTTGCGCCACCCCCTTTATGAAGATTCCAGTTAGAGTGATTAGCTTTTTCGCGATTGTAGCGGTCGCTACGTTTGCCTGCGCTCAGCCGGCCGTCAGCTTATCCCCTTCGAGCCTGAGTTTCGGCAACCAGCAAGTCGGCGTCGGCAGTACGCCGCAGGTGATCACGCTGACCAATACCGGCAGCGCATCGTTGGCGATAACTTCCATCACTATTTCGACCGCCAACTCGGGAGATTTTTCGCAGAGCAATACTTGCCCTGCGAGCCTCCTGGCAAATTCCAGTTGCACCATCAGCGTAGTCTTCAATCCTACGAAGACGGGCAACCGCTCGTCGACGGTCAGAATCAACGACAGTGCGGCGGGGAGCCCGCAGAGCGCCTCGATCAGCGGCGTTGGTGTCGCGGCCGTGGCCACGCTGTCGCCGGTCGGCCTCAGCTTTCAGGGAGTGCTGGTGGGGTCGAGCAGCACTCCAAGCTCAATCACAGTCAGCAATACCGGCACGGCCCCGTTGACCGTAAGCAGCATCATGGCGACCGGAGATTTTTTCCAGACCAATACCTGCACGGCATCAGCGGTCGCGGCCGGATCATCCTGCACGATTACTGTCACGTTCACGCCCGCGGCGGTTTGGTCCCGCGGCGGAAGTATCGTGATCACCGACAACGCTTACAACAATCCGCAGCAAGTGGCGTTCCTGGTCGGCATCGGAAACAGCGGAGCGACCGCAAAAGTTTCCACGGCATCGCTGGGCTTCGGCAATCAAAATTTGGGAACAACGAGTTTGGGTAAGAATTTGACTTTGTCCAATACCGGTTCGGCGGCCTTGAACATTAACAGCATCCTCAGCAGCGGAGACTTCTCTCAGACGAACAACTGCCCTTCATCGCTCAATCCCAGCACCAACTGCACAGTCACCGTGACATTCGCCCCGTCCGCCACCGGCTCACGCCAGGGCTACGTCACGATTAACGACACGGACCCTGCCTTTCTACAAAGCGTAAAATTAAATGGCACCGGCACCCTGCCGAACGCTTTGATCAATATCGAACCGGAGCAAGCTTCCGTGACTCCATGGCAGACTCAGCAATTTACGGCAACGGTAAGCGGAACTTCCTCGCCCAGCATTTCCTGGGCAGTCGATGGCGTCACCGGCGGCAACACTACTGTGGGGACGATTTCCACCGCCGGACTCTATGCTCCGCCCGCGACCCCCGGGGCGCACATCATTAAAGCCACCAATGTAAATAACACGCAACAGATCGCGGTGGCATTTGCTGCGACCAACAGCTATCCGGGAACGTTTACCGGCAGGAACGACACCATGCGTACCGGACAGAATTTGAATGAGGTCGCGCTGACCACCGGTAACGTAAACCGCACTCAGTTTGGAAAGCTGTTCTCTTATCCGATCGATGGCTACGCTTTCGCGCAGCCGCTCTACGTGCAAGGCGTGAACATCCCGAGTCAGGGTCTTCACAACGTGGTGTACGTTGCTACGGAGGCCGACAGCGTCTTTGCTTTCGACGCGGATAATAACGGGACAGGCGGCGGGCAGTTATGGAAAACCTCGTTCACCAATCCAGCGAACGGAGTCACTTCCATCCCGCAGGCGGATGTGGAGAACGGCAGCGATATTCCGATCCAGATCGGAATCACAGGCACCCCGGTTATTGATGTCACTGCTGGACCGAATGGAACGCTCTTCGTCGTGGTGAGGACGAAGGAAGTCACGAATGGCGTCGCCAGCTACGTGCAGCGCCTGCACGCCCTCGACATCACGACTGGAGCGGAGCAACCTGGAAGCCCGGTAGTGATTGCGGCAACGTTGAGCGGTACAGGCACGGGCAGCAGCGGCGGCCAGTTGCCCTTTGACAACCTGCGTCAGAATCCGCGTGCCGCACTGCTGCTTTCGAACGGCGTCATTTATATCGGCTGGGCCTCACTTGAAGACATCCTCCCCTTCCACGGATGGGTGATGGGCTACAGTGAATCCACTCTACAGCAACTCAGCGCCTTCACCACTACGCCGAACGGTCAAGAAGGTGGCATCTGGCAAGGCGGGGACGGCACCACTGCGGATGCGGAAGGAAACCTGTTCGTCGTCACCAGCAACGGCACTTTCGACGCCAACACAGGCGGAGGCCTGGACTACGCCGACAGCGTGCTGAAGTTAACCGCAACGGGCGGAACGCTGGTGATCGGGGATTCGTTTACTCCTTTCAACCAAGCCATTCTGTCGAGTTTAAACTGGGACCTTGGGGCGGGTGGAGCGATGCTGCTGCCGGACCAGCCTGGACCTTATCCGCATGTCATGCTTGCCGGCGGAAAAGGCAGCAACGTTTACGAGTTGAACCGCGACTTTCTCGGTGGATTCAGCGCGACTGCGAACCAGAATCTGCTGACCATTCCCACGGTCCTCTCGGGCAATATGGAAGGCTCGGGAAACCGCGGGGGCCCCGCCTACTGGCAGGAGCAAATCTATTATTGCGGCTCAGCGGGATTCCCCATGCAATTCAGCCTGCAGGAAGGTCTTATCTCGACGACTCCCATCGCGCAATATAGCAAGACCTTCGGTTATCCGGGAGGGGCGCCAGTGATCTCCGCCAACGGAAACAATAATGGGATCGTGTGGGCGTTGCAGGTTGACAGGTTTTCCAATAACCAACCCGCCGTACTTCACGCCTTCGACGCCGCCAACATTTCAAGACAGCTCTATGAGAGCAGCGACGATGCCACGCGCGACACCGCCGGCCCAGCGGTCAAGTTCACCGTTCCTACAGTAGCCAACGGAAAGGTTTTCGTTCCGACACAAACGGAACTCGATGTTTACGGTCTGCTACCGTAAGGCGGCAGCCCTGAGAAGTGCTTATCGCAAAGGTACCGAGCAAACTTGAACAACAGGTTTTGTCATTCCGAACACGCGCGAAGCGAGTGCGATAAACCTGCTGTTTGCCGTATCCGCTAAATTCCTTTCCTCGCTCGCCCTCCCTGTGCTATCGTTCCGGCCCATGAACGATGATTTCGGCAATCCCGTTCCGCAGTTCGGTACCGCCGAGTACGCGACGGCACCGGCAAGCAATCGCTGCCAGTTCTGCCAGCAGCTGCTGGGCGGAACTTACTACCGCGTGAACGAGGCTCGGTCGTGTCTGGGATGCGCGGAAAAAATGCGCACCGAAATCGCCGTCGACAAGCACGCGGCCTATGTGCGCGCCCTGGCTTACGGCATCGGAGCCGCCGTGATCGGAATGATCGGCTACGCGCTGATCGCCATTCTCCTGCAAGGCTGGGTGATCAGTTACATGTCAATCGGCGTGGGATGGCTGGTCGGCACCGCAATGATGAAAGGATCGAACGGATTCGGCGGCAGGCGCTATCAGGTCGCCGCGGCTTTGCTGACCTATGCCGCAGTGTCCATGGCTGCGATTCCCATCTGGATTCATTTCGCGAGCGAGCACGAACAGAAACGGCAAACCCAACAGCAAAAACTTGAGGATGAGCAACGCGAACTGGAACAGGAATCCGGCCAGCGCACTTCCGATCCGCAGCCCGCGCACACGAGCAGACTGCAGATGAGTCTCGCGAACTTGGGCGCATGGCTGGGACGTGTGGCGATTCTCGGACTGGCATCTCCTTTTATTGAACTGCGCGGCAATCCGTTCTGGGGAGCGATGGGCCTATTGATCCTCTTCTGGGGAATCAGGATTGCGTGGAGGATCGCTGCCGGCCGGCCGTTTGGAATCTACGGACCATTTTCCGAGAATCCTTGAGGCTATCTATCAGCCCGTCCATAGGATCCCGTGAATCTAATCCCGGTGGCGTTTACACTGTCCTAGCCGTGTTTACAACCACTTCCAATCCCCCGCGTGCCTGTACCCGCTGCGGACACCGGCTTGCTCCCGGAGCGTTGGCGTGCGAAAGCTGCCACGCGCTGGTATATTCCGACGATCTCGACCGGCTAGCGGCCGAGGCCAAAACATTTGAGAGCGCCGGGCAATTACCCAAGGCGCGCCAGAAGTGGCTCACCGCCCTGCACTATCTTCCGCCAACCTCAAAGCAGGCGGAGTGGATCAGGCAACACACGCAGGCTCTTGAAATCTCCGCGACCAGCGAAAATCCAAAGGAGATAAACGCAAGTCAATTCACAAATCAGATGGGAGCAGCCGCAGCCGCTCCCGCCGTTCCCTGGAGAATTCGCTTCCAACTCACTTCCCTCTTGAGCTTTGCCGCTTTCATCGCAATCTACTGGGCTGCCTCCGGAGCGAAGTTCGGCATCGGTTTCGCCGTCTTGATTCTGATCCACGAGATGGGACATTTCATCGACATAAAGCGCCGCGGCCTGCCCGCAGATATGCCGGTCTTTTTGCCCGGCCTGGGAGCCTACGTTCGCTGGCAGGCAATGGGCGTGCCGCTGGAAACGCGCGCCGCAGTGAGCCTCGCCGGCCCGCTGGCGGGATTCTTCGCGTCGGTAGTTTGCGCCGCGCTTTGGTGGCAGACGCATGATCCGCTGTGGTCCGGACTGGCGCGTTCCGGCGCGATTCTCAACTTGTTGAACCTGATTCCAGTCTGGGTTCTCGACGGCGGCCAGGCGGCCTTGGCCTTGAGCAAAATGGAACGCCTCGTGCTGATCGGCGTTTGTATTGTTCTAGCGCTCGCCGTCGGACAAAACATTTTCTTCCTGGTAGCAATGGGATTCGCCTATCAAGCCTTCTTCGCAGGAAAGTTTCCCGACCGCCCCAGCCGCGCGACCACGATTTACTTCATCGTAGTGCTCGCTGCCTTGGGAGTGATCATCCGGCTGATGCCGGGGCAGGGCTTGGGATTGAACTGAATTAGGCCCGCACAATTAACTTTCCCCAATAAATCTCTTTTATACCCCGCATCAGCTTTTTCGATTGTCGCGACTCCTCCACTCGCGCTATGCTTCCCTGTTGAAACCCAGCCATTTCAATTGCGTTCCCGTGTTATTCATTTGCCGACCATTTTTCCGAATACAAATAGGAGACTGAAGGACATCCATGCCTAACGAACTTCGTAATTTTCTGGCGCTTACCTACGACGAACTGGAAGACCTGAATCTGGAGGCAAAGGAGCAACGCAAGAACCGTGTCGCGGTCGACAAAATCCAGGAGGGCCGCCTCAAATACCTGACCGACGAGAAGCGGATTAAAGCCGTGACCGTGATGTTCAGCGACCTCGAAGGCCGCCTCCACATGCTGGATTACGACAAGAAGTTCCTGATCAAGAGCTGGGACAATCTCACCTTCGACGGCTCCTCGATTCGCGGCTTCACCGCGCAACGCGAGAGCGATCTGCGCCTGGGCATCGACTGGTCGGCCTTTTACTGGGCGCCGGCGGATGTCTTCGGTTCCGGAAAAGTGCTTGTGTTCGGCGAGGTCATCGACAAGGGCGGCACACCTTATTCGGCTGACATTCGCGGCGTGCTCAAGGGATATGCCGCCGAGCTAAACAAGAAAAAAGGTTACACCCTGAATGCCGCCAACGAAATTGAAGGCTTCCTGTTTAAAGGAGCCGATGCGGAGCGCCGCTACCACGAGACCGGCAAGTTTGAGTACGTCAACACCGGCGGATATTATCACTCGCTGCCCGGCGACCCGCTGCGCACTTTCATTGATACTACGGCGGAAGTGCAACGTGCGATGGGCTTTCAGAACGAGAAGGACCATCCCGAAGTTGCGCCTTCGCAATTTGAAATTAACTATGGATACGGCGAAGTCGTCGCGGCCGCCGATCAGATTCAACTCTACAAACTGATCTGCCGCCAGGTCGCCACCAACATGGGATTGACTGCATCGTTTCTGCCCAAGCCGGTGGTCGGCGTAAACGGCAGCGGCATGCACACCAACGTTTCCATCAGCGAGGGTGGGAAGAACATTTTCTGGGACGCCAAGGGCGAAGAAAAATTGAGCAAGCCAGGATGGGCCTTCGTGGATCGCATCCTCACTCACGGCAACGATATTTGCCTGCTGCTCAATGCCAGCGTGAATGCTTATCGCCGTCTCGATCCGCACTTCGAAGCGCCGAATCAGATTAAGGCTTCCGCCGTCGATCGCGGATCCATGATCCGCATCCCCATCGGCAACGAGAAAAGTATGCGAGTGGAAGTTCGTTCGGTGGCTCCGGACGCGAATCCGTACCTGGTTCTCTATTCGATTTTCAAGACCGGGCTCGATGGCGAAACTTCGCGCATCAAAAATCTGCGCCAAGCCGAGCGCTATTTGCCCGACAACATCTACACTGCGCTCGAAAACTTCTCCAAGTCCGATTGGGTAACGAAAATACTGGGCGAGGACGTAAAGCAACGTTACGCAACTTTGAAAGAAGATGCCGCGGACCGCTGTCCACGCAAGCTGGGAACTTTCGTGAAAGCGCCCGAGGTGCAATATCACCACGACGTTTACAACCAGTTCCTCTGGAACCTGTTCTAGAGCACAGTCAGAGTATATCCGGGACAACGCCCTGGCTTAGGCCGGGGCGTCGTTGTTTTTCGGCCCCGCTAGCACTTGCGCGAGTTGCGTTCAATGCCTCCCGCCTCGTAGAATGCGTTGCTCGCTTGCGAGCCATCCTCTACTCACCCTGGAGAAAACATGAAAGTAAGAACAGTCGTAACGACGTGCGCAACGCTGTTTGTGGGTCTGGTTGTCGGTCTTACGATGTGCTTTGCCGCAGCGGCGAATCCCGCCATCGGCACATGGAAGCTGAACGAAGCCAAATCAAAACTTACTCCCGGCTTTCCGAAGAATTTGACCGTCAAGTACGAAGTCGTTGGGGATCAGATCAAAGCCACGGTCGACGGCGTCGACGGCATGGGCAAGCCCACTCACAACGAGTGGACGGGAAAGTTCGATGGCAAAGATTATCCCGTCACCGGCGATCCGACCTCAGACATGCGCTCCTACAAGGTGGTCGATGATCACACTGTTGCATTGACCGTGAAGAAAGGCGGGAAAGTGACCATCACCGGAACGATCGTCACTTCGGCCGACGGTAAAACACGAACTCTCACCGCAGGCGGCACGGATTCGATGGGCATGAAAGTTGAGGGCGTTTCGGTTTACGATAAGCAGTAGAGAAGGAAAACACTTTCCGTTGGAAAAACTTCCGTCCGCATAATGCGGGCGGAAGTCTTTTTTGTGCTAGATTCAGAAGCTTCATGGACCCCGCACCCACGATTTCAACCCAAGGCCTGACTCGACGCTTCGGCGAATTGATCGCAGTCAACAACATCAATCTGCAAGTCGCGCCCGGCCAGTTCTTCGGCTTCCTCGGTCCCAATGGCGCGGGAAAATCCACCACCATAAAGATGCTCACCGGCCTCCTCGCTCCCAGCGCGGGACGTATCGAAATCCTCGGCGTCGATCTTACGGCGCATCCGGTCGAGGTCAAACGCCAGATCGGAGTCGTTCCCGAAGGCATGGCTCTTTTCGGGCGACTGACGGGATCTGAATTCCTGAACTTCGCCGGCCGCATGTACGGCCTGGATCGCGTGACCGCGGCCCAACGTTCCGCCGAGCTCCTGGACTTCATGCAACTCGCCGATCAGCCCAAGAAACTGGTCACCGATTATTCTCACGGCATGCAAAAGAAGCTCGCCATGGCAGCCGCCGTGATTCACGGTCCCAAGGTTTTATTTCTTGACGAGCCCTTCGAAGGCGTGGACGCCATCGCGGCCAATACCTTGAAAGCGATGTTGCAAGGCATGATTGCGCGTGGGGCCACAATTTTTCTTACCACGCATGTGCTCGAGATTGTTGAACGGCTGTGCAGCCACGTCGCCATCATTCATAAAGGCCGACTGGTGGCGCAAGGATCGCTCGAAGAACTTCGCGCTGGGGTGGAGGCGCAGAGTTCCGCGGGCGGCGGTGCGGAAAACCCGCAACAATCCGGCGAAAAAATGACGCTGGAGCAAATATTCCTGCGCACCGTTGGCGGCGCCAGAAACACTGGGCAGGAGCTTTCCTGGCTGGGACAGCAGGGGACCGACCATGACTGAATTCGGCCTTTCACCCAGTACGCCCGCGCAACTCTCCACCATCGCCGAACTCCGTTGGCGCCTCGTCGTCAATTCGCTCCGCAGCACGCGCGGCAAACTGGAACTGCTTTCGCAGGTCCTTATCGGAATCGGCTTCGCTGCCGGCGGGCTTGGCGGGGCTACCGGCCTTGGCTTCGGCGCTTATATGATGATTGCCGCCGGCAGGCCCGAGTTGCTCGCACTGCCCTTATGGTTCGTATTTTTCTTCTGGCAGGCGTTCCCCGTCCTGGCGAGCGCATTCTCAGGGGGATCGGACTCCTCCGACTTGCTGCGCTTTCCCCTCCGCTACCGTTCTTATTTTCTGCTGCGCATGGCCTACGGGGCTTTCGATCCGGCGAGCGTGCTTGGTTCTTTTTGGCTGTTCGGGATGGGGCTTGGCATCGGCTTCGCAAGGCCGGCGCTGCTGCCCTGGACAATCCTCATTTTGCTGGCCTTCGTCCTCTTCAATCTTCTCTTCCTGCAAATGATCTTCGCCTGGGTCGAGCGCTGGCTGGCGCAACGCCGCACCCGCGAACTGATGGGCATTTTGTTTATCTTATTCATGCTGAGCTTTCAGCTGATCGGTCCGCTCATCGCTCATTTGGAGAAACGTTCCGCGCACGCCGAGACGCGGCGTTATTTCGATATCCTTGCTCCGGTGCAGCGCGCGTTGCCACCAGGCCTGGCGGCGGATGCGATCGCCCAGGCCTTGTATCCGCACGTGATGGCGAGTTTTAGTTCGTTCGCGTTGCTGTGCGGATTCATTTTGCTGATCGCCTACACGCTGCATGTGCGCCTGCTGGCCCAGTATCGTGGAGAGAATTTAAGCGAAGTCGCCGCCTCCGCTTTGCCGCGCGACCGCACCCTGCGTATCGGTTGGAATGTTCCCGGAGTACCTATCCCGGTAGCGGCAGTCTTCGAAAAGGAATTCCGCTTTCTCATGCGCAGCGGGCCGGTCCTGATCACGCTGGTAATGCCCATCTTCGCGCTACTGCTGATTCGGTTCGGCGCAATGAATCAAGCCCGCAACGCATTCCCCGCTTTCGCCAGGCTGCCGGATATGGCATTTCCTGCGGCGGCGGCATACGCCATGCTCATGCTCACCAATCTTATTTGCAACAGCTTCGGCGCAGACGGCGCGGGTATCCAGTTTTATTTCGCGGCTCCGATCAGCTTTCGCGAAATTGTGCTGGCCAAAAATCTCAGCCATGCTTGCATACTGGTCGCGGAAATAACCATCGCCTTCATCGCCGTCAGCTTTCTCTACGGTCCGCCCGCATTTTCCCTTATTTGCGCAACCCTCGCCGGATTGTTATTCGCCGCCCCGCTCAATTTTGCCGTGGGCAATTTGCTTTCCATCTATGCGCCCAAAAAAGTGGACTACTCTTCTTTTCGGAATCAGAAGCCGCGCCCGAGCAGCGCCCTGATCACCCTGGCCGTACAACTTTTCATCGTTGGCATCGCCGGTCTTATATTTTCGATTGCGCGCTATTATGACAACTTCTGGATCGCCACCATCGCACTGCTGGCGTTATCCGGAATCTCGCTCACCGCCTACCGCATGATTTTGAACCGCATCGATGGTCTGGCCGTTGAACGCCAGGAAACGCTGCTGGCTGAACTGTGCCGGGTGTAAGCCTTATACGCCCAAGAAACCTTTTATTCCCTCCCATTCTTTTCACGAAAGACCATGCCCCGTAGTGTTACCAACGTCCATTGCAACCGGGAGGAAACCCCGTTAATTTACAAGTGAATCCCCGCAAAAACCGGAATGAACAGTTCCCATCCGGTCTTTGGGAAGATGAAAATTACGCTAAGCAAAGTAGTCAATTGACAGAGCTCAACAACATGCCACACTCGAAATCAGGAAGTTCGCGGGCTTCTTAACGGCATGGCGACAACTATCACAAAACCGGAAATTGAAATTGGCGGGGACCTGACCGCGACCAGGATACCGGCATGGCCGTTCGAACGAAACGCCTGGCCTGCACAAGAAGAAGCTTCGTCTACAAACAGCCGTGAAAGCCGCGAGCGACCTTCCGGATATGACGCACTGCAAGCGCTACTGGCATTCTCCGCGCTGCACCAGCAAGTACGGCAACGGCGCGCGTTAGCCTCGGCCCACAGAGGATTTGAAACCCTTCCCCGCGTTGCGGAATTCGAGTCACAGGAACAGTTCGTTCTCGACGAAGTGCTGCAACTTGTCGCCGAGCGGGCCATTTCGATTACCGGGGCCGATGGATTAGGCATCGCTCTCGCGGAGAATAACGAGATCGTA
>Ga0302320_10005008_pt1 | contig 29864 bp, 18 predicted proteins | sample Bog_T0_3_FD_202130 | JGI IMG/M metagenome (GOLD analysis project Ga0302320, IMG submission 202130) | Peat permafrost microbial communities from Stordalen Mire near Abisko, Sweden - Bog_T0_3 | ecosystem: Environmental > Terrestrial > Soil > Wetlands > Peat | place: Sweden: Abisko, Stordalen Mire...
AAATGCCTGTCCTGCCTTCTTTTTTGTTTTTGGGTTACTCAGCGGTCACACACCCGCAATTTCCAGCGCGGTTTGTTTTACCTTGCTCCGGCAAAGATGCGGAGTTGTGTTGATGCTTTTGAGTGTGTCCGTCATTTCAGTTGTTTCCATATTTTGCTTTCCTGGTTACATCGCTGATTCATTCAACGACACCACTATTTTATCAGGCGTGCTTTTGTTGAACGGCGAATCGAGTGGCCGAAGCCTTGCAAACATTGAACAAAACCACTGCTGCCGCCGGTGCTTGACACAAAAGCAAGCTGATTTTACGCGGGGCGACTTGGCTGGTTTTCAGTTTTGACACCGTTTTCATTCAATGTTTGCAAGGTGAAAAATAGTTTAATTATTTTTATCACTGGCGCAGGGGCTATGGCGATTCCTAGAAAGCCGGACACTTAACCCGCCGCCGAAAACGAGTGACCATTGCCTCCAGGCTTTGGCAGCGGCGGGAGCAATGGGACAATGCGGCCTTCTATGTTTTGGTTTTCGTAGCTTTCCAGCGAAGGCAGTCTGACTTGCGCCTTGCGGGCGTAGGCGCGGTGAACGGCCTTGCTGTTGTGACCGAGCGCCTCTTGCGCGAATCGCTCTGGATAGCCGCACGTTTTCGCCCGCTCCGCCCAGGCATAACGGTAAGAATGCAACGAGACGCCCATGATGCCGAGGCCCACGCAACGGCGTTTGAATTCTTTGGCGCGATGCTTTTCCATCCACAAGGCAATCTTCGGCAACAAAAGCCCCTTCGTCGGGAGCGAACGGAGGATGGTTTCCACCGCCGGACCGAAATGAATGAACGCGGGGCTGCCGGTTTTTCTGCGGGCATACGCAATGACGTGATCAGACCAGTCAATATTTTCAGCCGCCAGATTGGCCATGTCGGATTGTGAACCCCCAAGGTGCCAGCACAGTTCGTATAACGCCCGGAGTTCCACATTGCGTTCACGTCTGATGATCAATTGGTGTTCGTCCGCCGTTATCGCTCGCTTGGGTTTGTATTCAAATTTCGGCCAGAGTCGGCGGGGGATGATCGGCCACGCCAGCCAGTTCATGGAAATGCAAAAGTTGTGCAGTTCGCGGAGAAGTATATTTGTGCTGACGGTGCCGGCCTTCATGCAGGTGAGCAGATGTTCCGCCTGGGTCTCGACGATGACCAGAGGATGAATCAGATGAAATGCTTTCTGCCGGGCACCACGCTGCCAGCGCTCCTTGGTCACGCCGGTTTTATTTTCGATGATGACGTTGAATGCGTCCTGCCAGGTCCGGGTTGAGACCCCCGAATCCGTTCCCGCCAGATATGCCTTAGCGATTTGGAGGTTCAGTTGCGGTTGCCGGACGGATTCATTGCGGGCGTTGAGCAGGGCCGTGGCCTCGGCGCGATTTCTCGTGCCGGTGCTTTCCTGCTTGTGGGTTTCGGTGTCTTCGACGTAGAACATGCCGCCGCGTTTGCGGCGGTAGAGGATGAAGCGACGTTTCATAATTTCGGATTTTTTGTCCGAAAGATATGAAGCCCAGCGTGGCTTTGGGTGTATCAGCTACACCAAACGGGCAGCGTATCCCGTCTTCGCGAGTGATGGCCGGGCAATACCGGGGTAGTGATAGAGTTTTACCCAAGTATTGACTTCACTGGCACTTTCACTGGCACTGCCTTCCTCTGGTTGCTCCAACTTGCTGTAAAACAGCATCTTAAAGTTGGTGCCGGTGGTGGGACTCGAACCCACACGACGTTTTAAGGTCCCAGGATTTTAAGTCCTGTGCGTCTGCCATTTCGCCACACCGGCATGGTCTGTTTTTGAATACTTGGGGTCGCCGGCGATGCTGCATTTTTGCCGAACCTGCTGCCATACCCCGATTTTGGATCCGGCGTCGCCGGGAAAAACTATCGCAAATTCGACGAATTTTGCCAGCTAAATCATTGGATTCCTTGTGCAACGGACGCAGGATCTCGAAGAATGGCGGGGACAAGTTCACGCGGGGGCACAGCGCGGCAAAGCCGCAACCCAAACGAAGCCTGAGAATTTAAACCGCGAAATACACGAAAGACGCGAAGAGCAGAAAGACGAAGAGATTTCACGCTCCTCCTTCGCTAAAGTTACGGAGGACAGGGGAGAACGCGGAGAGGAGTTAATTTTTGGACAGGATTTACGGGATGAGGGGGCTGATTGGCTGTTCGGCGAAAGCAGATTATATCGCACCTCTGGAGCGCAAATTGATTTGGGAAGGTGTTTCTACAACGATGCCGCTCCGCTGGAGCTGAGGTTCGGCGACGTTGGCGCAACAGGGTTGCTCGCCCTCATCCCAGCCTTCTCCCCCGCGGAGAAGGTGCCCACGGACGGTCGGAGCTATTTGCCATATTCCTCGTCGGTGACTTTTTCCAGCCAGTCGACGACTTTGCCGTCGAGCGATTCCGCGATGGCGATGTGGGTCAGGGCGGTCGTGGGAGCCGCACCATGCCAATGCTTTTCGCCGGGCGGGAACCAGATGATATCGCCTGGACGGATGGTCTCAATCGGGCCGCCTTCGCGCTGCGCGCGACCGCAGCCGGCGGTCACGATCAGGGTCTGGCCCAGCGGATGAGTGTGCCAGGCGGTCCGGGCGCCGGGTTCAAAGGTGACGATGGCGCCGGAAACGCGCGCGGGATCGCTGCCCTTGAACGGGGAGTCGATGCGTACGGTGCCGGTGAACCAATCGGCCGGTCCCGGTTTGGAAGGCTGTGAGCCAATTTGAATGATTTCCATATTTAGTTTGTTTTGCGGATTGAATCTACTACAGGTTGGCGAGGCTGTCGCACGCCGGTTTGCCACACCCGATGGAAGCTTGGATGTCCTTCCAAGCCGGCACGAGACCCACCCGCAGACATTTGCCGCCCGCGTAGCGTTCGAAAGCTTCGGCGGAATTGGTTTCAGGTATTGGCATGGGTAGAATCAGTATCGTGGGCGCGGGCTGGAGTCCAATCGATTCCGACAGAATGGGGCACCGAAAGCGGTTTGCAATTTTTGGTACCTATCCTATTTTATGCGGATTAAGAGGCGTTAATGTACTGGAGGAGAAAAACGAATATGTACCTGCGGTGGGGGCTTGTTCTCTTCGTCTTTCGAGCGGCCGTTGCGCTCGCGGAAGACATGGCGCCGCCGTCTCCGGATCAAGCGTGGTTGCCACCCGGGTTGCACCATTACGAGGAGGAGTTGGCGCGGACCAATCTTTACGACGCCGATCAGACGGGGGGGGATTCGGCTAAAACCTATGATTTGCCGGCGCTCATTGATATGGCGGAACGGAGCCATCCGGAAACGCGGGTTGCATGGGAGCGGGCCCGGGAGGCGGCGCGTGCGGTCGGGCTGAGCGAGAGCGCTTATTATCCGTACCTGGCCGCGTCGGCGTCGGCAGGATATCAGCATCAACTGGCGGCGTTGACGACTGTTTTTCCCGCCGACGCGGCGGCCGAGCAGGCGGGGCTGGATCTGCAATGGCTGCTGTTTGATTTCGGCGAACGGAAGGCAACCGTCGGGGCGGCGAGGGAACAATCCATGGTGGCGAATGTGGGTTTCAATGCGACCCATCAACAGATTGTTTTTGCCGTCACCAAAAGCTTTTATGATTTCAACACCGCGCGGGAGAAAGTGAAAGTGGCGGGGAGTGCGCTGCAGGCGGCACAGACGGTGAATCAAGCCGCGCAGGCGCGGTTTGACAATGGGCTGGCAACCAAGCCCGACGTGTTGCAGGCGGAACAGCAAACCGCGCAAGCGGTGTTCGATCTGGAGTCCGCTCGGGGCGGATTCGACGATGCGCAGGTCACGCTCGTGCAAAGCCTCGGCATCGTGCCGACGGAAAAATTGCAGGTGGCGGAAGTTCCGGAGAAGCGCTTTAAGGAAGACCCCGATGATTCACTCGATGACTTGGTGGAGCGCGCGCTTTCGCAGCGTCCGGACATGGTGGCCAAACTTGCCACCCTTCGCGCGCGCCAGGCGGAGGTGCGAAAAGCCCGGGCCGCCTATTATCCGAAAATCTCGCTGGCGGCGACCGTGGGCGAGTCGAAATTGGATATCAACGCCTACGATTCGCCCTACACCGGCAACAGCAAACCCGACTACGGGGTTGGTTTATCCATTGATCTGCCAATCTTCGATGGATTTTTGCGGGCGAACAAACTGCGGATTGCCGAATCCGAACTGCGCGCGGCGGAGAGCGGGTTAACCGATTCGCGCAACACGGCGGTGGCCGAGGTTTGGCGGGCCTACACGGACTTGAAAACGGCGCTGCGCAAACAGAAGGCTGCGGACACACTTTTGGCGGCGGCGCAGAGCGCCTTCGATGCCTCGCTGGAAGAATACCGGCATGGTTTGGGGACCTATGTGGATGTCGCCAACGCGCAACGCTATCTCACGGCGGCGCGGAGCACGGTGGTGGACACGCGGTCGGACGTTTTTGTCAACCTCACGAGCCTGGCCTTAAGCGTCGGTGAACTGGCCCGGCCATCGCCGTCCATCCCTAATCCTGAAAAATAATGCGATTGCCACGATTCAGTTTTTTTCCGCTGTCGATCGTCCTGTTGGCGGGATGCCACCTGGAGAATCATTCCCCCACGGTGGATGTGTTTGGTTCTTATTTCCCGGCCTGGATGGAGTGCATCGTGCTGGGGATCATCATCACGTTAATTGTGCGGCAGCTCTTGATCGGCCTAAAATTGGACGACCATTTGCGTCCGGCGGCGCTGATTTATCTTTGCCTGACGATTTTTTTCACTTTGGGTGTCTGGCTGGCCTTCTTTCAAAATTAAATTTTTATGGACGATTCAACTCCCAAACCTCCACCGGAGCAGACCATTGTGGAAACACCGCGGGATCCGGAATTATGGCGCAAAGTTGCGGCGCGCATTATCGGCATTTTGGCCATGTTGGGGGTGGTGGTATTGGCGCTGTGGGTTTGGACGGCGGTGGAAGACCATCCGCGCACGGATGATGCGATCGTGGAAGCGAACGTAATCGGGGTGGCGCCCCGGGTGCGGGGCCAGATTATCGCCATGAATGTCCAGGACAACCAGTCCGTGAATGAAGGCGATGTGCTGTTTGAGATTGATCCGGCCGATTACAAACTGGCGCTGGCGAATGCCGAGTCGTCCCTGGCGACGCTGGACCGCCAGATCGAAGTGGCGCGGGCGAACGACGACGAGTTGAAATTCCAAGTCAAGGCGGCGGCGGCCGGAGTGGAGCAGGCCCAGGCGGAATTGAAACAGGCGACCAACACGCTGTCGCGATTGCTGCCGCTGCTCCCGCAGGGCTTTGCGGTGGCCAATGATGTGGACAAGGCGCAAACGGCGGTGAGCGTGGCCACGGCGGCGGTGGCGGAGCAGGAGCAACGCTTGAATACGGCCAAAACCAGTTTAAGCAGCCTGGCCACTCTTTCGGCCGAGCGGCCCGGGTCCGCATCGGCGGTGGATCTGGCAAAATTGAATCTTTCGTATTGCAAGGTAACGGCGCCGTTTCCAGGACGGATCATCAATCTTAATCTTTCCGTCGGCGCTTATGCGTCCGTAGGGGTGCCTTTGTTTTCATTGCTGGATACGCGCAAGTGGTATGTCCTCGCGAATTTTCGCGAAGGGGAAATCCGCCGATTCGCCCCGGGCGCCAGGATGGACATTTATTTGCTTTCCGCGCCCAAACGTCATTTTACCGGCAAAGTGCAGGGGATCGGTTGGGCGGTGGGTTCCAAGGACGAAATCGATATTTCCCATGGCGTGCCGGACGTGCCGCGGGAATTGAACTGGGTCCACATCGCGCAACGTTTTCCCGTTCGAATTGAAGTAGAAAACCCCGACCCGGATTTATTCCGGATGGGGGCTTCCGCGGTGGCCATTCTCGCCAACCCCAAATGACGGATCTCGCGCATCTGCGGGCGTCGCTGCGCCGTCCGAATTGGATCGGCTGGCTGCGCCGGGAACTGGCGCCCTTTCCCGGGCGCGGGATTGGGACCGGCCGGCTGGTGGTGGCGGTGGTGTTAACGACCGTTATTTCGATGGCTTTGCAAGTGCCACAACTGTCCTTTTCAACCTTCTTCGTTTTTTTCGTTTCGAAGGAGAATCGGGTGATTACCACGATCACCGGCCTGTTGATGATTTTTGGCGCGACCATTGCCATGGGCGCCAGCCTGTTGCTCTACCAGGTCACCTTTGATCATCCCGAGTGGCGCATACCCGTCATGGCCGGTTCCGTTTTCGCCGGCATGTTTTTGTCACGGGTCCTGGTCATTGGGCCGCTCGGATTTATCATTGGTTTCTACATTGCCCTGATGCAAGCCATCGCGGAGAGCGCGCCTAATACGGATGTATTGCAGCGAAGTTTGCTCTGGCTATGGGTGGCGATCGCTTATCCGGTCGTTTTGACGATACTGCTCAACCAGGTCTTATTGCCGGTTCATCCGTGGAATGTCCTGGTTCGTTTGCTGGCGAGCCGCCTGGAGATTTCGGCCTCGGTATTGAGGCAGGTGCTTCGCAACGGCATGGCTGGCGGACAGACAAACCCAAGATTGCTGGAAATGGCCGTGGGAGGCAGCGCGGCCCTTTCCGCCATGCTCAACCTGGCGGAATCCAAGGATCCAAAATTAAGGCCACGCCATACATCTCTTACCGCCGCGATCGCCGCGAGCGAGAATTTGGTCAATGCGACGGCAGCCCTGGCCTTCCGGGATCCGGTCGCTCTGCCGCCGGGTGACCGGGTTTGTGCGGAAGCGATGCTGGCGGAATTGGGGCACCTGCAGGAAGTATTTTGTGCCCCGGTTTTGCCCCCGAATCCTTGTGAGCGGCCGATACCGGAACTGCCCCAATTGCGCGAACTGCAACTGGCGACGGAGTCGTTTCATGACGGCCTCATCAAGACCAGCGCGGCCGACCTTGCGGCCGAGGCCAAGCCCGCGAAGAAGCGATTGTTCGTGGCGGACGCTTTTACCAATCCCGGTTACGTGCGCTTTTCGCTCAAGGTCACGCTCGCCGCGATGATTTGTTACCTGATTTACACGGGGCTGAACTGGCCGGGGATCATGACTTCTTTTATTACCTGCTGCTTCATCGCCCTTGAGAACACGGGCGCCACCATGCGCAAGGGCTGGCTGCGGCTTTCCGGCTGTTTATTGGGTGGCTTGCTGGGATTTCTCGCCCTTGTTTTCTTGATTCCCCACATGGAGAGCATTGTTTCGCTCGTGTTGCTGACGGCCGCCGGATCCGCGGTCATGGCCTGGATTGCCACGGGCGGCGAACGCATTTCCTATGCGGGCCTGCAGGGAGCCTTCGCCTTTTATTTATGTATTTTCCAAGGGTTCGCACCGGAGATAAACTTCACTACCATTCGCGATCGCATTGTCGGTATCGCTTTCGGGATTATGGTTTCGGCGGTTATCTTTCATTTCCTCTGGCCCGAGCAGGCGATTGATCGGCTGCGAGTGACCATGGCAAAAACGCTGCGAAATCTGTCGCTCATTTTCCTCGTGCCCAAGACGGGTGTGCCGGTGGCGGAGGAAAGGGGCGCGATTGATAACCGGCTCGTCGACCTTAAACGCAACCTGGAAGACACGCTGCGATTGTCCGAGCTTAGCACATTCGAGAAGTCCCGCTGGGCGGCCACCCGGGGTCTTTCCCGCGCGGACTTCGATCGCATGCTGGCAGACACGCAGGCGCTGGGTCTGATGACGAGTGTCTTGTTTGCCGAAACCAAGCTGTGCGAATGGGAACGGCTCCCGGGACCGGTCCAGCAAGCCGAGGTGAGCTTGCGCGACATCGCCTCAAAACAATTGGGGCGGGTGGCGGATTATGTGGAAAAAGGTCAAGTCCAGCCAACGCCTGATCTGGCACCGGCTTTCTCGGCGTGGAATGAGGTCGTGCCGCCCGCAGCCACGAATGACCGCATTCGACTGGTTCGGCGGGTGATGGAGCGATTGACCGTGCTGCTCAATGAAATGACGCAAAGGCGGAGCTGAGAGGTTTGTCCGGCGGATAGGCTCGTCGCTCGCGCCTCACCTGCGTCAAAAATGCGCTACGGAGAACGTGCCCGTAATTAAGAATCAGGCCACTAAGCCGGGCCAAAGGAAACATCCAACTGCTCGTTGATCTTTCGCTGAATTTGGTCTTCGGAGACAAAGGCGGTCACGAGTACGGGTACGTCGGCGTCGAGAATCAGGGACTCCTCATCGACCCGGACAACTCCAGCGATGGTGACGCCAAAAAACGACTTCTTCGCCTTGAAAGAAAACCGCATGACGTTTTCGGACCAGTCGTGGGAAGCATCCTGGACCTTGACGCCCGCCGGGAGCTCTTGATGGGTCAACGCGTCAACCAAAGAGTCAAGCTTCCGAATGGCTTCGGCCTTTGCGACGTTGTGTTTTCGTTCGATATGCATCACCCTTCAAAGCCTGCGAGATAGCAGAGCGGATTGGTGCGCGTTACGCAAGCTGAAAGGGATTGGCATACAATCCCTTGATAATTGATTCAGCGCGGGCAGCAAGGCCCAAAATCAAACCGCCGAGGGCGGATCGTGCGGCAAACCATTCGATTGAGGAAGCGGCGGCGGAATCTCGTTGGCGGCTTTGACCATTTCGTTGAATATCTGCAGGAAATCATCCAGGCCGGTGGCGGGGACGATGATGCAGCTCCGCTGGCCGGCGACTTCTTCGGAGATGCGCATGAAGCGGCCGCGCGGGTTCTCCTTCAGCGTCAGCAGGAACGATTTGCGCTCAATCTGGAGCTGTTCGGATTTCAGCGTGTCTTCCTGAACAAAGGGGCGCGGCGGCTGGGACGCGTATTGCGGTTGATTCGGTTGCCGATAAGGCTGGCGGTAAAAAGGCGACGGCCGTTCGTTTGAGATCATAATGGTTTGTTTATTTGGGGAGCCTCAGGCGCCCTGCGAATAATCGTCAAAATAACATCTTCGCCAATTAATGCAAGACTGCGACGCGATGATTTGTTGATTTATCTCGTGCATTATGACGGTTGTGAGGCAGAAACATTTTTTAAAGCCGCCGCAGTTCACGCGCGGGAAACGGGATTGATTTCACCGGACACCGGCTGTAAATAGGCGCCGCAGGTTTCCCGGACCACGATCCGGGGTGTCAGCATGAGCGTCCGCGGGGGGAGGGTGGGATTCTTAAGACGCTCACACAATGCGTTAAAAGCGGTGATGGCCACGTCGCGACAGGGCTGTTCCATGGTGGTGAGGGGAATGGTGAGCAGGCTCGCGAAGCGGACGTTGTCGAAGCCCACCAGCCGCAGGTCCTGGGGGACGCGGATGCCGATCCGGGTGAGCGTCTGCAAGAGCTGGGCCGCCAGGTGATCGCTGGTGCAGAGAACGGCGTCCAGATGGCGGGATTGCGCGAATGAGCGGACAAATTTGAGGTCGGTGGGATCGCCGGAATGGATAAAGGGCTGCGGCGCATCCAACCCGTAATCCAGCATGGCGATCCGCGCGCCGGCGATTCGCGCATCGACGGTGGATGCGGTCAGGGGCCGCATGACATAGCCCAACTGGCGGGCTCCCAATTTGATGAGGTGCTCGGCGAGCTGGTACCCGCCGGCGTAATTGTCCACGCCCACCAGATCATAGTTGCTGCGGTTGGGGAAGGCGCCAATATCGCGATCGAGCAAAATAACCGGGATCCCGGCCTGGCGCAGGCGTTCGGTGATGCGGCGATTGGCGGCCTCCCGATCGGCCTGGTGCTCGAACGGGACGAAAAAAACTCCCTTTACCCCATGGTCGATAAAGCTGGTGCAAAGTGCTTCGGCTTCTTCCACGGTCATTTTTGACTCCGTGAGGGGCGAGGTGGCCGCTCCCCACCAAAGCCCGTAGTCATTTACGCGGGCCAGACTGGCGAGTTCCCCGCAGATGGATTCAAAAATCTCCGTATGGCGGAGGCTGGGCACAATCATTCCCAGTTGCGGAATGGTGGATCGGGCGTCGCGGGCGTCCCCACGGTGCGACCTGATATAGGTTCCCGAGCCTTGGCGTCGCTCGATAAAACCTTGATCCTGGAGATCCTTGAGCGCCCGGCCCACCGTGGGACGGGAAACATTGAAACGTTTGACAAATTGAGCTTCGCTTGGCAGGCGACCGGTCTGGCGGTATTTTCCGGCGATAATCTCTGTCGCGAGCTGGCGGGATATGGACCGGTGTTTGGAGGTCTCACCCATGGAAAGTTGTCAGTTACAAGTTTTTGATATGTATGACATCTTTGTTTCAAGATGTCAATTCGAGCGTTGCCTTTGGAGGCAATTGCTTCACATTCAGGCATACACACATGAATCCATCCAACCGGCAGACTGTTGGCTTCGCTCCTGATAAATTGACTTCAGGGCCGCCATTGGACACGACTCCGGTCAAGATCAACCCCGCGCTCATTGGCGCCACTTTGGTGGGCGCATTGGGGGGGCTGCTGTTCGGGTTTGATACGGCCGTCATTTCCGGCTGCCAGACGGACCTGGTTAAATTGTTTTCCCTGACCAGTGGTCAGCAGGGGATGATGACCGCCTCAGCAATGCTGGGCGCAACGATCGGTTCATTGGCCGCCGCCAAGCCGGGCGATCGGTACGGGCGGCGGGATTGCCTCAAGATCGTCGCGGCCTTCTATCTGCTGTGTGCGGTCGGCTGTGCTTTCTCGACTTCTCTCGGCATGATCGTCACGGCCCGTTTTTTAGGCGGGCTGGCGGTCGGCGCTAGTTCCGTATTGGGCCCGATGTACCTGGCGGAAATCGCGCCGGCATCCTGGCGCGGACGGCTAGTCGCCTGTTTCCAAGTCAACATCGTAATCGGCGTGCTGATCGCGTACGGATCCAATTTATTCCTGGGCTCCCTGGGATTGGGGTCGCTGGAATGGCGTTGGAAACTGGGCGTTCAAGCCGTGCCGGCGCTGGCTTTTCTCATCCTGCTTTTCTTCATCCCCCGCAGTCCCCGCTGGCTCATGATGAAGGGAAAGAGCGGGGAGGCGGAGGAGGTGCTGCGCAAAATCGGCGTATCGGATGTGCCGGGGCAGCTGGGCGTGATCCAGGATTCGTTGCAGGAAGAGCAAACCGGGTCGGCCGCTCCACTCTTTGTCAGATCGCTGCGCAAGCCGGTATTGTTGGCGATCACGATCGCGATGTTCAACCAGCTGGGCGGCATCAATGCGCTCTGGTATTACGCGGACCAAATCTTTGCCATGGCCGGATTCGACAAGAGCGCCAGCGCCATGCAGTCGGTGATTCTCGGCATCGTCAATTTGCTCTCGACCTTGGTGGGCATGGCGATTATTGACAAGGTAGGCCGCAAACCATTGTTGCTGTGCGGCAGCTTCGGAGGCGCCATCAGTCTGTCGCTGGTGGCCTGGATCTTTAGCCACAACATTCACGCCGACTGGCTGGTCTGGCTGCTCGGCGGCATGGTTATTTGCCATGCGTTCGGCCAGGGTGCGGTGATCTGGGTATTCATCAGCGAAATCTTTCCCACCGCAGTCCGCAGCAAGGGCCAGACGCTGGGCAGCTTTACCCATTGGTTTATGGCCATGCTGATCTCCGGGACCTTCCCGCTGGTCGCGCGGAATCTGGGCCAGCCGCATGCGGGGTTGCCCTTCGCCTTCTTTGCCGTGATGATGGTCATCCAGATTTTCGTGGTTTGGACGTTTTTCCCGGAGACCAAACGGGTGGCCCTTGAGGAAATGCAGCAGCGCCTCAAGAATTGAGGGTCCGAGTTCGCCCGAGCAGATCAACATGAATTATCAAATCATTACCGCCCGGCTGGTCGAAGGGTATCGCGTCGCCTCCGGGCAGAATAATAACCCTCGCTTTCCCGGGGGCACCCTGCGGATGCAGACGCCGCATTTTCAGGCCCTGGGTTTTGACATCAGCGGTTTCTATTTGGGTACGCTGAACGTCAGCATCGCTCCGTTAAACTACCGGGTGGTGAAACCGAAGAGCACTTTTAAAAACGTCAAGTGGCATCCGGTGGAGCCGGCGGAGGATTTTTCGTTTTTTGATGTTCGGGCCGTTTTCCCGGGGCGCCCGGCCATCGAAGGGGTGATCTACTTTCCGCATCCGGATACCAAACCGGAGCATTTTCAACAACCCGATATTTTGGAACTGCTGTTGCCGTTCACGGAAGGGCTCCATTACGGGATGGATTTGACGTTGGAGATTGTGCGCGACCAGATGGTAGTTGAAGCCTGCAGCGGGCAGAATGGTTCGAGCCCGGACCGGTCAAAGCCCTCCCCGATATTCCTATTATTATGAACGTTTTATCCGAAAAGCGGTGGAGCTGGCTTGTGATCATTTGCCTGGTTGCTTCGGTCAGCGCGGAGGCGGAAGATGTTCCGATTGGACATTTTGGGGAGACCAATTACGGGGATTGGGTGGCGACCGGGACGGCGTTCAACTTGGGGCCCGCATCTGGCGCATTGCTGCCGCAGTTGGAGATTGAAAATGCCCGGGATAACCGGGTGGCGAGCAGCGAGCGGGAAGGGGACGGGCCGACCGGAACTCTCACTTCTCCGAAATTCAAGATCGCCCGGCGCTACATCTCGTTTCTCATCGGCGGGGGCGATTACGAGCATGACACCTGCATCAACTTGCTGGTCGATGGCAAGATCGTAAAGAGCGCGACGGGATGGAAGAGTGACCGTTTGATCCCGGCGAGCTGGGACGTAGGCAGGTTCTTTAGCCAGTCAGCGCAAATCCAGATTGTCGACCGAGCGAGCGGCGATTGGGGGCATATCAATGTCGATCAAATTATCCAAACCGACAAGCCGGAGCGTTTGCCGCTGGTCACCGAACCACTTTATCGGGAAACCTTGCGTCCGCAATTTCATTTTACCGCGCGGCAATGGACGATGGACCGGCTGAACCCCGGAACGCAGCAGGAAGGGTGGGTCAACGACCTGAACGGCCTGATTTATTATGAGGGCGAATATCATTTATTTGCGCAAAGGTGGGCCAAGTGTTGGATTCACGCCGTGAGCCGGGATCTGATCCACTGGACCGAATTGGAGCCGGCTTTTTGGGAGGAACACCCTGGCAGCGGCGTTCAATCGGGCACCTGTGTCGTGGATTACAACAATACCTCGGGTCTGTCGCCCGACAAGGCCACGCCGCCGTTAATCGCCTTTTTCCCGCGCTGGGATAATCGCGTCCAATGTATTTCCTACAGCCTGGATCACGGCCGCACCTGGAAGTTTTATGACCAGAACCCCATCCTGGTTCATCCCGAGCGAGATCCGAAGGTGTTCTGGTATGCGCCGGGAAATCATTGGGTGATGATGCTTTATGGCGACAGCCAGTATCACATCCTGACCTCCACGAATCTGTTGAGCTGGCAGGATGAGCACCATCCCATTCCGGACAGTTATGAATGCCCGGACTTTTTTGAGCTGCCGATCGATGGCGACCGCAGTCAGATGAAATGGGTGCTCATCCAGGGTAACGGAAAGTTTTCCATCGGCACTTTTAATGGCACCGCCTTCAAGGAGGAGACGAGTCGGTTACCGTGTGATGTCGGCCCGAACTTTTACGCCACGGAGACGTGGGCCAACACCGAAACCGGAGACGGCCGGCGCATCCAGACTGCCTGGATGCGGGAGCCGGGATTTCCCAACATGCCCTTCAATCAACAAATCAGTTTCCCCTGCGAACTGACGCTGCACACGACGCCGAATGGCCTGCGCATTTTCCGGCAGCCCATCCATGAAATCGAACTGCTGCACAAGGGCCAGGATGCCTGGACCAACCGGGTGCTGAAGGCCGATCAGGTTTTGCCGCTTGAGCCCTCGGGTCAACTCTATGATATCCGGGCCGAAGTCAGTATTCCCGACGGAGCCCGTTTGACGTTTCATTTGAGGGGTGTTCCGGTGATTCTAACGGCGAAAAGTCTGGAGTCGGGCAATCCGCCGGCCGCGGTGTCCGGGCAGATTAAGACCGTCCAGATTCTGCTCGATCGCGCCTCCATCGAGGCTTATGTCAATCAAGGCGAGATTTCGTCCACCCGGTTTGTACTGCCCAATGAAAGCGGACTGTCCGTGGAAGCCGAAGGGGGCGGCGTGACGATTCAGTCGCTTACCATTTATTCGCTCAATTCCGCATGGAGGGGCGGCCGGGGAGATTGATGGTCCGCCGTGAGGCTCGCGTTGGATAAATCGGTCCTTCGCAGTTTCCTGTTTGACAACTCTGATTGTATTCCTTCTGTTTCCTCGGGCCGAAAGTCTTCGTTGTCATCTATTTTTATATCAGACAAGCACATCCTAATTTTTCTACAGTCATACTTTATTGATATTCAACATATTATGAATATAAAAAGGATCTTAGCAAGTTGTTGAGTGGTAAAGACAACTTTGCTTCACATGTCAGCAATGTCGGTTGTTGTTTCCGTTTTGCTCAGCCATAGTAGCGGCATGAACCCAGATCGCCCCCGTGGCCCGCGCCATACCCACATTGGTTCTTGGAGAGGATTTACCCTGATTGAACTTCTGGTGGTCATTGCGATCATCGCCATTCTGGCAGCGATGCTGTTGCCGGCCCTGGCCAAGGCGAAGCAGCGGGCGGTGGCGGTCCAATGTTTATCCAATAACAGGCAACTGGGGTTGGCTTTGCAAATGTATGTCGGGGATAGCAATGATTATCTCCCGCCCAACTACATCTATAGCGTCCCGGCGACCTACCATAGTCGTGCCACGGGTTTTACCTTCGCTTATGGTCATGCCGAGATTCACAAATGGCTCGTAGCGGCGACCGATCAGCCGGTGACGAAGGTCTATCGGCCGGGCGAATGGCTTTATGAGCCGAACGGAAGTCCCGACGTGCAGTGGTTGCAATCGCATGCGACCGCGCTGCGTTAGGATGGCGTCGCCAACGGCGGACCAAAAAAGGATGAATTGCCGGAATCTTGCGGTAAAAACAACAAACAACACCCGTATGAACAACCTCACCCCAACCTTGCTATGAATGCCATCACTTCATTTCGTGCCATTCTTCGCGGCGGTGCTCGAAGTGCCATCCCCTCACTGGCCTTGGCCAGCGCCCTGATCGCCAGTCTGGTCACACACGCTGGCGCACAGATTGTCGGCTTTACCGCTGATGCCGCAAACACCCAATATGGTACTTATGCTGATGCGAATGACGGCCACCTGAACATCGGGCGGAACCTGGCCGTCGCCGGCGCGGGGATTGAAGTGTTTCAGCTCGGGGTTTTTGATTATCAAAGCGACGGACTGCTGGCGGCGCACACCGTCACCCTTTTCTCCAATCAAATCGCGGTTGCTTCCGTGACGATTCCCGCCGGAACCGTCGCGCCCTTGATCAATGCGTTTCGTTTTGAACCGCTGACCACGCCATTGTTTCTGCCGGCGGGAAATTATGCGATTGTCGCCTATCAGATGAATGGCGCCAATTCGGGCAACGATCCGTATGGCAATGGCAACGCGGCGGGCTTTAACGGGGGCGGAAACGCCAGCGCGGGCTCCGGGATTTACGATTTCGTGACCAGCGGAAGCCCTGCCTATCCGACCCAAACCTCGGGCGAAGATTTTGCCTCCGTTTCGTTCACGTACACCAACGTGGCCGCATCGGTCGGCGTTTGGGCTGGTGGCGGTGCGGATAATAATTGGAGCACGGCCGGTAACTGGAATGGACTGCCGACGTATCCCACGAATTTGGTTTTCGCGGGGACCGTCCGATTGAAGAATACCAATGATAATACGGGCATCACGGTGGACAATCTCACGTTTGATGCCGCGGCGGGAGCATTCGTGCTGGCTGGCAATGACCTCACCCTGGCCGGGAACATTGGTTTCAACGGTGATCCGGCCACTACCGTCACCCAGACGATCAATTTGAACACGGCTTGGAGCTGTAGTGAAAGCATCGATACCCCGACCAACGGCAATCTCGTGCTCGGCGGTGACATTACCTCGTCCACTGACACCAGTTTGATCAAGACTGGCGCGGGGGCACTCACCTTGGGCGGTACGAATGCGATCGCAAGCTGGGACTTGGATGGCGGTACCACCACGATTGCGGGCAGCACCACCATCAGCGGTGATGGTAACAGTCGCATCTACGTGGGCAACGGCGATGCCTTTGCCAACTGCTCGGGAACACTCATCATACAAAACGGCGCCACGCTCAGCATCAACGGTGGGTTTGCGGACAGCTTCGTTATTGGTAGGGACAGCGGCACCGGGAGGGTGGTTCAAAACGGCGGCACCTTTGCCTTTAACCCCGGTGGTTCCACATTCCTGTTTGTCGGCGCCACGAGCGAAGCGGGCACGCGGGCGGAATACGACATGAACGGCGGATTGCTGGATCTGGGTGGCAATAATTTCGGAGTTGGCCTGGCGAACGGCGTGCTGAGCACCGGCTTGGTAAACCAGGTCAGTGGGGTTATTACCAATGTTGGCAGCCTGCAACTCGGCGCACTGGTTGGAATTGGCCAGGGGGTTTACACGCTCAGCGGTGGGAGCATTTATATCGGCTCGGGCGGCGTCACTAGCTTCAGCGGCAACTATCTCATTAATCTCGGCGGAGGCACGGTCGGTGCTTCGACGAGCTGGTCTTCGCCGTTGAACGTAAACCTAACGAACCTGAATGGTTCCGTTACGTTTGAACCGGCTGGCAACACCATTACTCTTTCCGGCGGCCTTTCCGGCACGGGCGGCTTGACCGTGACCGGTCCAGGCACAGTGGAACTTTCCGGGGCTAACACTTACACAGGGGACACCGTCGTCAGCACGGGCAGCACTTTGCAATTGGATGCGAGCGGCAGTAGTTTGGGAGCCTGCCGTCTGGCCAATGGTGCTTTGCTTAATTTAAATAATAGCGGCACGTTCGCCGCAGCCCATGTCTACACGAACGGTGGGGCGCTGGCAGTCGGCACCTACAATGCTGGGAATCTCTCAGGCTTTATCACGGGCTCCGGCAGCTTGCAGGTGGCCAGCAGCATCAGTACGGGCCTTTGGACTGCCAATGGTGTGAATAATAACTGGAGCACGGCCAACAATTGGGACCAAAACGCCGTGCCCGTCTTTCCCATCGGATTGACGTTCGCGGGCAGCACCCGGTTGGCGAATAACAACGACCTCAACGGCATCACCGCCAGCAGCATCACCTTCGATGCCGCGGCTGGGGCCTTCGTGATCGGAGGCAACGACCTTACCTTGAGCGGCAATATTGGATTCAATGGCAATCCAGCCGCGCCCGTCACGCAGACCATTGATTTGAACCTAGCCTGGTCTGCCAGCGAAAACATCAATACTCCCACCAACGGCAACCTGGTGTTGGACGGCGACATCACGTCCTCCACGGACACCAGCTTGATCAAAGTCGGCGCTGGCGCGCTGACCTTGGGCGGCACGAATTCAATCGCGAGCTGGGATCTGGACGGCGGCACGAACATCATTACGGGAAACACCACGATCAACGGCGATGGGAACAGCCGGATCTATGTGGGCAACGGCGATGCCTTCGCCAACTGTTCGAGCACACTCATCCTCCAAAACGGGTCCACGCTCACCATCAATGGCAACTTCGCCGACAGTTTTGTGATTGGCCGCGATAGCGGCAGCGGTACGGTCATCCAAAACGGCGGTACGTTTGCCTTCAACCCCAGCAGTGCCCTATATTTGTTCGTCGGGGCGACCAGCGAGGCGGGCACCCGTTCAGAATACGACCTGAATGCCGGGGTGCTGGATTTGGGTGGCAATAATTTTGGAGTCGCCCTGGGTGATCGCGGCATTGTGAATACCGGCATTGTGAATCAGGTCGGCGGGTCCATTATCAATGTCGGCAGCCTGCAATTGGGCGCGCTTTTGGCCAGTGGCCATGGCGTTTATACGATCAGCGGCGGAAGCATTTACATTGGTTCGGGCGGTATAACCACTGTTAGTGGCAATTACGCCGTCAACCTGGGTGGCGGAATCGTCGGAGCTACCGCTGCCTGGTCGACGCCCTTGAACATCACCCTTACTGGCAGCAACGGGCCGGTGACGTTCGATACGGCGGGCAACACCATCACGCTCGCGGGCGCTCTTTCCGGCAGCGGCGGCCTGAATGTGATTGGTTCCGGCACGTTGGAACTCGCCGGGGCGAATAGCTATAGCGGCGACACAACCGTCACTGCTGGCACCTGGCAACTGGATGCGGCGGGCACCGGCGCCGGAGCTTTCCACGTGGCCAACGGTTCACTCTTGAACCTGAACTTCACGGGCACGTACATAGTGGGCCGTCTCTACACCAACAATGTCGCGGTCGGGAACGGGATCTATAATGCCAGCAACCTTCCGGGATTCATTACGGGATCCGGATCCATTCAGGTGGCGGGCGTGGTCTTCTCCACCCAGCCGCAGAATGGCGTGGTCTACCTGAACGGCAATTATGGCCAATCGGCGACCCTGACGAGTGCGGTGGTTGGGGGCGCCGCTACCTACCAATGGTATCAAAATGGCAACCCGATCGTCGGAGCGACGAGCAGCAATCTGGCCTTGTCCAACTTGCAGATCACCAATGGCGGCAACTTCTATGTGGTGGCCACCAGCAGTTCCGGATCGGTGACCAGCAGCGTGGCGTCACTCACCATTTATGGTTTGAACAATAATCTCTTCGCCCACGACGGCTTTGCCTATCCGGGATCCACCGATGGCAGCACCTTGATCGATGGCACTAGCCAGAATGGCGGGCTCGGCTGGAACGGGCCCTGGCAGTTGCAAAACGGCGATGCCGTCAATGTTGATCTGGGCAACTTGATCGGCGGATCGCATGTGCCCGCGGGTTTCGATTCTCGCTCGGTCAGCAATAGCATGGAAGATTACGGGACGTCCCGCGTGGGCCGGTTCTTTGACACCTCCACCAATTCGGTGCTATTCACTCAAGGCTTTGTTGATGCCAATGGAAATATTGGCGCCAACGGCAAGACGATCTACCTGAGTTTTCTGCAACAGTCCTCGGTGACCAGTGGCTTCTATGAGCTGGAAGTGAAACGGGGCGACTTGGGCGACGGTGGTCGCGTTGGCGGCGTCGGTGACGATGCCGGAGACAACGACGTTCATTGGCGGAGTGAATATCCGGCCGGTGGCAGCTCCACCTTCTATGATCTGGGTGCGGGTGACACGGGAGTGGATTTTTATGTCGTGCGATTCGACTTTACCAATGGCACGGACAAGATAACGGTCTATCGAAATCCCACTTCTACCACTGAACCCGCCGTTCCCACGGTGACCGCCGTGAATGCCGACATGTCGTTCGACGCGGTTTCCGTGGCGGCCTATAACGGGCCGGATCTGAAGATCGATGAAGTGCGGTTGGGCGCCACTTGGGCGGACGCGATGGGCCTGGCGGTCTCAAATCTGTTGCCTCCGACCAGGACGGCCCACGGATATTTGGTGCAGTTTGCCAGCACACCGGGTTATTCTTACCGGATACAACGGGCCACGTCATTGACCGGCCCGTGGACGGGCATCGCCACCGTGGTCGGTCCGACCAACGCATTTATTCAGTTTGAAGATGCGAATGCGCCGTCAGGACAGGCCTTTTATCGCACGGTGACACCCTGACGGTGTCGGGATCCGTTCAGTGAATTGATTTCCTGACTGGCCTCGGGATGGGATTGTAAGTTGCCGGAGCAATAACTCCGGCAACTTTTTAGTCATTACGATTTTATGAATTCCGGTGTGCTGAAAAGAGAAACGTTGCTGTGGCTGATGGTTGGCGCCAGCTTTTTGGTCCAATTGGCGGTCCGCGCCGACCTGCTCGGGTACGAAGGTTTCAATTATCCCGCGGGAACGAGTCTAGGATCGCTGAATGGTGGTTTGGGTTGGAACGGCGGTTGGGTAGATGTCACCGGTGGCGGCACGGTGAATAGTGGCAGTCTGATTTCCGGGAGGGATGCGCCGGACGGATATGATGGGCGTTCGACCGGCAACTCGGCGTTTATGGGTAACGGAAACCGGTCCGGACGATTTCTGGATTGCTCGCCGACCGGCTCTTTTGGTTCTCACGGTTACATCGATGCCAACGGCCATATTGGCGCGGACGGGAAAACACTTTACGTCAGTTTTCTCCAGCAGGCCACCGATACGGTGAAGTTCTACGAGTTCGAGTTTCACCAAGGTGATTTGGGTGATCCGGGCCGGATCGCCGGCATCGGCAACGATTTTAATTCCACCACCGTCAATCTGCGCGCGCCGGACTCAACGCAGACTCCGCTGGGACCGGGTAATACCAACGTTAATTTTTATGTCGTGCGAATCGACTTCAAAACCGGTAATGATGATGTCTATGTCTATCGCAATCCGACGGGGAATGCGGAGGCCGATAACCCGCCCGCGCTTACCATGCTGGCCGTTGCCGACATGTCTTTCGATGGGATTTCCTTAGCTGCCTTTGTCAATGACGTCTCAGTCATGCACGACGAAATTCGCTTGGGGGAAACGTGGTCTGACGTTCTGGGCGGGCCGCCCGCCTTTGTCCTGCAACCCACGAATCAAAACCTGTTGGTGGGACAAACGGCCGTGTTCGCTGCGACGGCACAAAGCGAACTGCCGGTCAGTTATCAGTGGTATTATGGCACGAATTCATTGCCGGGAATGACCAACACCAGTCTGGTGATTCCGTATTTGCAGATTCCTCAAGCGGGCGCGTATTCCGTCGCCGCCTCGAATAGCTTGGGCGTCACCGCGAGCGCTCCGGCGACCCTGGGCGTCCAGGCAATCATCGTGTCGACGCCAGTCCCGAGTGTGAAAATCGAGCCCGGCAGCAATCTGGTGGTCGCCGCCAAAGTCGGGGGAACTTCTCCGATTTCCTACCAGTGGTTCAAGGACGGTGCGTTGCTGGCGTCGGCGACGAATGCCGTCCTAGCGATCAGCAACGCCAATTACTTTGACGCGGGGCAGTACTTTATCGTCGCGAGGAATGCCTACGGTTCGGCGACTTCTTCGGTGATGTCCGTTTGCGCCAGCCTGGGTGGCATATTGGCTTACGAAGCTTTCAATTACCCGGTCGGAGGCGGGGATTTGATCGGTCAGAACAGCGGGATTGGCTGGAGCGGCGCGTGGGGAAACATCAATGGCAGTTCAACCGTGACTTCCGGCAGCATTTTGTCGGGCAGCCTGATCGCGGGAAACCACGCGCCGGTGCGGTATGATTCGCATTCCGCCGGAAACGCCGCATTTCAGCCGAACGGCAGCCGGAGCGGCTGCTTCCTGGATTGCTCGAGCAATGGTAATTTTGCCGCCCATGGTCTCATCGACGGAAACGGAAACATTGGTGCGGATGGAACAACCGTGTACGTAAGCTTTTTACAACAGCCCAACACCACGGGGCAGTTTTATGAGTTTGAATTCCATCGCGGTGATTTGGGGGATGCCGGTCGCATTGCGGGAATCGGCAATGACGTCGGAGACAACCACGTTCATTTTCGTACCGAAGTTCCGGCGGGAGGATCATCGACATTTTGGGATCTGGGGCCAGGCAGCACCAATGCGAATTTTTATGTGGTGCGGATCGATTTTAAGGCCGGCAACGACGATGCCTACATTTATCGCAATCCCACCGGCTCCAACGAATCCGCCAATGTTCCCGCGGCGACGATTCCCGGGGCGGCAGACCTTTCCTTTAATGGCATTTCCTTTGGCGCTTATCTGAATAATTTGATGGTGGCGCATGATGAACTCCGGTTTGGGTTGACCTGGGCGGATGTCGTGGGCGACGCGGCCTCGTTGCTCCAATTCACCCAACGCATGAATGGCAGTTCTTTCCTGCGGCTGGTGGGTTCACCGAACAATGCTTACGACCTGCAAGGCGCCGATGCGGTGACTGGTCCGTGGACAAATATTTCGACAGTCATTATGCCAACGACCGGAGCCGGGAATTGCACTGAATCTAATGTTTTGGATGCCCACCGATTCTACCGGGCCGCCGTGGAACCCACCTTGCCATCTCCGGTGGCCGTGCTCGCTGATTTTGATGAATCTTCCTATGGCAACTGGCTTACGACTGGCACCGCTTTCGGGTCAGGGCCGGCCCAAGGCACGCTGGCGAACCAAAATCCGGTGACCGGTTTTCTCGGTGCGGGCCTGGTGAACTCTTATGATAACGGCGATGCGTCAGTCGGCACGTTGACGTCGCCGCCATTTACTATCACGAAACGCTACCTTCAGTTCCTGATCGGCGGCGGCGATCATCCCGGCAAGACGTGCATGAATCTCATGGTGAACGGCTCAGTCGTTCAAACCGCAACCGGCGCAAACAGTGAAGCGCTCGTGCCGACACAGTGGGATGTCAGCGCCTATCTGGGCCAATCCGCCGTGATGCGGATTGTAGATACTGCGACTGGCTCCTGGGGGCATATTCTGATCGATCAGATTGTCATGACGGACACGCCTTTTCCGGCTCGCTCGACCCAGGTTGTTTTGACGAATAGTCTGCTGAATCTGCCGGTAAAAAATGGTTCCACCATGCGTCGCGTGACGATAACGGTCGGCGGTGTTCCCGTACGGGATTTCAATATGGAGCTGGCCGACGGAGTTCCGGACTGGTGGGCGTTTGTGGACGTCTCCGCCTTTCCAGGCCGGACCGCGACCGTCTCGGTGGACGGCCTGGCCGCCGGATCGGCCGGCTTAAGTTCGATCGTCCAGAGCAACGGGATGGTTGGCGCGACGAACCTCTATCAGGAAGCGCTGCGCCCGCAGCTTCATTATTCCAGCAAACGCGGATGGGTTAATGATGCCAACGGCATGATCTACTATCAGGGGCAGTACCATCTCTATTTTCAGCATGACCCGTTCAATTGGGCGGGAATTGACCAAAAGTTCTGGGGGCATGCGGTCAGTCCGGATATGGTCCACTGGCAAGAGCTGCCGGAGGCAATTTATCCCCACGGTTACGGCGACTGGGTATGGTCGGGCAGCGCCGTGGTCGATTCCGCCAATACCGCCGGATTCAAATCGGGGACGAACGACGTCATTGTGGCCGCCTACTACAGCACTGAGCGCAGTGAATGCATTGCCTACAGCAACGATGGCGGGGTGACGTTCACGGATTATACGAACAATCCCGTGGTGGCAAACAATGGCCGTGATCCCCATCTGCTGTGGTACGCGCCCTCGAACTATTGGGTGATGGCGGTGTACGATTCCGATCTCGGCGGAATTAAGTTTTACTCCTCACCGAATCTGCGGCAGTGGACCTATCAGAGCGGCATCGCCGGCTTTTACGAATGCCCCGATCTATTTGAACTGCCGGTGGATGGTCAGACCAACCGTATGGAATGGGTTTTATGCGATGGGAGCAGCGGATATATGATCGGATCTTTCAATGGCGCAACTTTTACCCCGAACACCGCGAAGTTACCGGGTAACAGTGGTTCCGGATTTTATGCCTCCCAAACCTTTACCACGATGCCGGCGGGGGACATGCGCCGCGTCCGCATGGGCTGGGCACAGATTTCCATGCCCGGGATGCCGTTCAATCAGATGCTGTTCTTCCCGACCGAACTGACCTTGCGAACTTTTTCGGCGGGTGTGCGGCTGTGTTCCCAGCCGATTGCCGAGGTGACCAATGCGCTTCTGAATGCTTATTCGTGGACGAATCTGACTTTGAATCCCAACTATAATCCGTTATCCGGAATTCGCGGACAAAACTTTGATCTTCAGGCGCAATTCTCGCCGGGTTCGGGTTCGACGATTGCCTTTGTCCTAAACGGAGTAACGATCGGCTACAATGCGGCGGCCCAAACGACTACCTGTCAGGGGATCACCCAGCCCCTGGCGCCGGTCAATGGCATGGTCCAGCTGGAAATCATCACCGATCGCCAATCCGTGGAGATCTTTGGAAATTCCGGCCAGCTTTATATGCCGATTGGATCAACCGGCTATTCATCCACGAATAATCTGTTGTCGATCTCCACCTCAGGCGCCGCCACCGGTTTCAATTCCCTCGTGGTTAATCAGCTTAGCTCAATCTGGCCTAAGGCCGCGGGGAATCGACATTAGACGGTCGAATCTGAATTCATTATTCTTTAGGAACGTCCGCATGCGCGCGCAAAGGGATTCGGCCATCCGATATTATCGCTTCGCGCTCTGACGTTTCCGGGCCGCTGGGCCAAGAACTTTTTGAACGCGGGCAATGTAATCCTTTACGGGCACACGGGCAATCGCCTGGCCGATGACTTCGAGCGGAACATCCTCCAACTTCTTGATGCGCACGCAGGCCTTGCCCAGGTCCAGCTTTTTTCCGGACGCATACCATTCTTCGCGAAACCAGTGTTCCATTGCGGGATCGCCATAAACAGTCATCAGGTGAAGAGCTACGTGGTTTTTTTGCGAACCGAGGATGGCCAAAGGGAGCGGCTGCTTGGGGTCACAGTGGTAGCCGGCGGCATAGAGGCTGTGCGGCACGACATAGCCGATCATGCCGTAACTCATGCACTCTTCAAAACCTTTCGGAAGGTTCGCCAGGATAACGGCTCGAACTGCGCCAAGCGCCGCCCGCCGATCCGCGCGCAATTCCTGCAAATACTGTTCGACAGTGGTTGCGTTACTTTTCATGGAATGCACTCATGCTCCCTTTTCGACGAACAAAAAGCAACCGGGGCCTTGGCCCCGGTTGCGTGATCTGCGATCAGTGCTCAACTCACATCATCAAGGTCCAACCTTGAAGAACGAATTCGTGGAGGTGGGCGTGAACTGATAGATGGGCGGGATGGCGCCGGCAACCGGCGTCCATGGTCCCGTGATGTTGGTGGCCTCGGTCAATGTGCCGGCAGGAAAGAAGATCGTATATTTACCTCCGGCCGCCGGGTATACGGTCAAATCCACGGGTCCAGTACTATTAAAGGACTTGCCGTAGTTTTGGCCGACCTGATAAATGCTTCTCGCCTCATAATCCGTAAGTGCGCGGCGCCAGACGCCGATGTCATCCAGCGAGAACGTTCCGGACTGCGCGTAAGTACCCGTGGGGTCCTGGCCGATGTTATAGGGTCCGGCAGTGTCCGGACTGCCGATGCCGGCAATCGAGGTGGCATTGACCAACGCTCCATCGAGGTAGGTGACGCAATTGTTGGTGCGGGTGAAGGCTTCCACCACGTTATGCCAATTGCCGTCGTTGATGGTGTTCGCCGGGCCCGGGACGCCGACGCCATTGGTGTTGGCGTCATACAGAGACCAGGCCCAGCCACCGGTCTGGAAGGTCGGCACAATTGACACGCCGAAACCACCCGTTGAATTCGTGGCATTGCACAGGAACGGCAGATCACCGTTCGTAGCGCCGGCCGGCATCTGCACCCAATATGACACGGTGAAGTCCGTGGTCGCTCCAAACAGGAGGTCCGACGGCGTACCCAAGGTGACATAGTTGTAGAGGGTGTTGGCGGTATCGGTTGAGACTTGCACCGCACTGGTGCCAATCTTGCCCGCGACCAAGGTCGGCGAGCCGACGGCCGTGCCGTTGTTATTGCGACCGGACGAATCACTGTAGTCCGTGTCGAACGTCAGGTGCAGCACCAGACCATTGCTGATGTTGATCCAGGTAGGCGGCGCATAGACGGTGATCGTGGCATTGCTGCTGAGGGTGGAGCTGTAGATGTTGGTGGCCAGGACGGAATACACATCTTTGGCGGCGCCGTAAGTAATGTTGCTCACCGTGAGGGTGTTGTTGGTTTGCCCGGGCAGGCTGACCCCGTTCTCCTGCCATTGCAAGGCGATCGGCGGCGGCCCGCCAACCTGAACAGACAGGGTGACACTCTGGCCGGCAAATGCCGCTTGCGATTGCGGCTGGGCGTTGAAGGTGGGAGGCTGGCCGTACAAGGCGGCGGCGACGTGCGCCTGGATCTGGCTTGAGGTAAGGATCTTGTTATAGAAGGCCACTTCATCAATGGATCCCACGAAGTAGTTCTTTAAAATCGCCGCGGTGCCCGTGCCCGATCCGCCGATGATAAACGGCGCGGTGGTGTTGAGGGGAGTGGAGGTGTCACTCCAAATGAACCCGTCGGTATAACCGTTCACATAGATTTGATAGGGAAATTTAGAATTGCTGCCAGGGTCATACTCAATGACGATATGGACCCATTTGCCCGGCCTGATGGTGGGGTCCCAGTTCGGATTGCCGGCCGCCTGGCTGCCGGGGGCGGAATCAAAATTGCCGCCACCATTGATGCCCTGCCAGTATGATTCGGCGCCGATACCGAAACCGTCACCGCCGGAGTTCAAGGAGGAAACCGCGGTGACCCCGCTGACGACGGTGGTTTGTCTCGCCCAAATTTCCAAACTGAATTTGCTGCCGGCCAATTCGGGGAAGAAGGGCACAAAACCATAGCTGCCGTCGCCAGTGAAGGTAGCGGCCGTGCCGGCGCCGGGGCCGGTGACGGCGCCCGGGTTGCCAACGGCCAGCCCGCCGTTGTTGGTATAAACGCCGGAATTACGGCCCATGGCGTCCTGCATAATCGTGCCGTTGGTGGCGGTCAACTCGTCAAGGCGCCACCAGGAAAGGGGCGCATCGGCAGCCACGACCGCCGGATAAGAACCCGGCACCAGCGTGGGAACGGTGATCACGAACGGCCCGGCATTGGTTGCGCCCAGCGAATTGGTGATGGCCAGCGTATAGGTTCCGGCGTTCAGATTACTCGCGCTGCCCACGAAGTAAGTGGGACTGGTTGCTCCGGGCAGATTTGAGCCGTTCAATTGCCACTGGAAAACCAAGCCGCCGCCGGTTGCCTTCACGGGCAGGTTCAACAAGCCGCCCGGATAAATTGTGGCGGCGGCGGGCGGTTCCGACACGATAATGGGAGCGGTGGCGAGCTGGCCGGTAACGGTCGCCACGCCGCTGGTGGCCGAACCGTACCGATTGGTCACGATCACAAAATAGCTGCCGGAGTCGCCGAGAATGTTGAAATTGGTCTCAACGAAGATGGCATTGGTGCCCCAGGGGACGGCGACGGAATTCGAAAACCATTGGAAGCTCAGGGGGGGGGTGCCGCCAATGTTCGCCTGAAGCGTCAAGGTATCACCGGCTACAATCGGCTGGCTGGGGCTGGGGGGATCGCCAAAGACGATGGGGGCCAAGCCACCCACCGCCGAGGCAAACTGGCTGTACAGCTCGCCGGAACTGAGGGAACGATTCCAAATTCCCACCTCATCAATGGCTCCGTTAAAGCTGTAGGTCGGGTTGCCGGCGTCGGAACCGATGAGGGTAGCGCCATCAAAAGGCTCCGGCACATGGTTATAATAATTGGTCACGCTCATGAACGTGGGTGCGCCATTGGTCAGGGCGATGTAAATATCCGCCTCCGTCGGCTGGATGACCAGGGCCACATAGGCCCATTGCGAATCGGGGAGGGTTTCCAAACCAGCGTCGGAGGTCGGGCTGAAGTTGAAGGTGCTCGGGTCATTGTTCCAATAATAACCAATCCCGTACCCGCCGTTAACACCATCGATGATCAAGCCAGCTCCGGTGGTCCCGGAGTCGCACACGATCAGACCGGCGCCCGCCGACTGGCTGTTGGTGGCATTAACCCAACCGGAGATCGTGATGGTATTGGTATTGAAATTGAATGCCGGCAAGCTGACGGCTCCGCCTTGGGCGTCAAAGGCGGTGGCGGTGTTAGTAGCCGCAAAACCGGGGTACATCGGAGGAACCGGCCCCGGGGCGCCGGGAGCGGCGTCGGCCAAATACAAGCCGTTGCCGGCGGCGCCCAAGGTTCCGGAGTTCGCAGCCACGGGCTGGACGGGCGCCTGATATTGGTCGAAAAGAAGCGGACTGTCGGCGAGGACAGTGGAGACATAGGTTGCCGGAGCGGACGTGGCGGCGGAATAGTGGGCGGCCACCCGGGCGGCACTGAGCGGTCCGGGATAAAGCGCGGCCTCAGCGACCTGACCGGGCCATTCAAAGTTAATCGAGCTGCGAACACCCACCGTGAAGGGACCACTAACATTCGGGACATAGCCAAGGCCGGCCACGTTGGTGGTGGTGGTCTCAGTGTCAGCCGCCACGCCGTTCGTATAGAGTATGGCGGTGGTCCCGTCATAAGTGATGACCAGGTGGGTCCAAACTCCCGGGGTCGAATTCGTGGCGTGCAAGGTGACGGAGGGAGCGGCCGCGTTCGTATTGAAGAACCGCGCGACCCAAGCCGAACCGAAACCAAAGGTGCTGCCATTATCCTGGGCGAAATACCAACCGGAGCGGGGTGAACTCAGTTGGGCGGATGAAGCCAGGTAGGCAAAATTGGGGACGGTCGCCGGCTTGGCCCAAAGCTCAAAACTGAAGGTGCTGGTATTGAGCCCCGCCACCCAGGGAGTGTAGGCATATTGCGAGACACCATCGAAACCCACAGAAACGCTGCCGGCAAATGGACCGGGCAAATTGAGCGAGGGCAGGTTGCTGTACGAACCGTCGGCGGCACTGCCCAGCGTACCGGAATTGGTAGGATGGGTGAATTGAGGCTTGATGGTTTCGTTGAGCTGATAATAGGCCGCGGGCGATTGGGAAAGCACGGTGGACGCGTAATCCGCCCGGGTGGTCTGGCTTACACCCATGGCGAGCAGAAGCAGGCAACCGAGGGATAGGATGGAATTCTTGGCCGGATTTTGGTAACTCATGTTTTTCCTTAGGGTTGTTTTTTGTTGAATCAAGGCGACTTTCGGCCGTCGGCGGACATAACATCCGCCGGGCAAGCCGAAAATTGACCTGATATCCGCGGTGAACTTCTCTTCAGCCGCCAAATCTCCTTGAACCGATACTCCTCACGAACTCCTCCCGAATGTCACGCTTACCCGCACGGCGGGCGGTGCACTCACCAAGCTCTCATTGCTCACCGCGAAATTTTATCTCGGCACAGTGGAATGCAATTGGGTCCAATTGACATCCGGATTGTTTGCTCCCGCCGCCGCAAAGTTAAATCCCGTCGCGGACAATTCAGTTTGAGCCGGGGAGATGGGCGGGGTGGTGCGCCCGTCGAGCCAGTGCTTCAGTTCCGAGTGGCCGTCGGCGAAGGAAAATCCGCAACCGTGGTTGTGGTACCCTCCGGGCATGTCACCCCAAGTCCAAGCACTGGGGTTGGAAGGGCTAAAGCCGGTCATTTGTATCATGAAATTGCTCCAATTAACCACATCCTCACGCATATCCAAAAATACAAATATATCTGTCGGCCTTGAAATCTGCGTGGCTTTGGAAAAAATTCGATACGGATCGGCCCAGGTCCAACCGCCATCATTGCCGGGGCCAGGGTCCGGCGCGGGCGAGAATCCGCCGACGTATAGGTTCATGGACATGGTCAAAATTCGGGGAACAAGCTGACCCGTTGCGTTAGGGATCGTTGAACGATCAGAAGGGCATTTGTAGATACCTGTCGAACCGTTGTACTTCCACAGCGGACGTTTTTCCATGTCATACGTAGGATCCCAATTCGCGCGGTTGCCGGAGCCGGGGGTGAAATCCATATGAGCTCCCGACCAGGCGAAATTGTTTGGATCACCCAGGTTGGCGGTATCCATGGGAACGCTGGGGCCCGCCCGCATGCCACCCGTGGGACCGCCGGTACTCGCATAGAGCATGACATCGTTGTTGTCTTCGTTATACATCCGCCAGCAAAGCGCAAGCTGGCGGTGGTTGTTCAAGCACTGGATGCCCTGAGCCTTTTGTTTGGCCTGGCTGAGAGCGGGCAACAAAAGCGCGGCCAGTATGGCGATAATGGCAATAACCACCAGCAATTCAATCAAAGTGAAACCATTCTGGGAAGAAGCGAGGGCAGAACCGTCAAATCGGAACTTGGCAAACCTGCTGGAACAATTATTAGTCAACTTCATTGCTTTCTCGTAGCTAATGGAAACATTAACCACACTAACTCTTTGAGCTT
>Ga0302320_10005012_pt1 | contig 29850 bp, 25 predicted proteins | sample Bog_T0_3_FD_202130 | JGI IMG/M metagenome (GOLD analysis project Ga0302320, IMG submission 202130) | Peat permafrost microbial communities from Stordalen Mire near Abisko, Sweden - Bog_T0_3 | ecosystem: Environmental > Terrestrial > Soil > Wetlands > Peat | place: Sweden: Abisko, Stordalen Mire...
GTCAAGGACGCCATCGGCGAGATCGGCAACATGCTGGCCGGGGCGTGGAAGGGCAAGGTCCCCGATCTGGCCGCCAACTGCGGGCTCTCCGTCCCGGCCGTCATTACCGGCCGCGACTACAACCTGCACGTGCAGGCTCCCGAGTTTCAGCTCCATCACGCCTACCGCTTCGGCGAGTCCAGCTTCGATGTCACCATCGTCTGCGACGGCCTGCAGTGAAAAAGCAGGGAAGAGGGAACAGGGAATAGGGAACTGGGGGGCGGCTCGCAGCGAACAGCTGGAAGCAGATGCTGCCCGGTTCTCCGATCTCCGACTTCTGTCCTCCTATTCCTGCCCCCTATTCCCGAGTCCCTGTTCCTTGCCTCTCTCGATTCTGATCTTGCTCTAATCCCTCCTGCTCCTTTCCGGTCCTTCATCTGCACTGTTCCAATCCGCGACAGGAGCAGAGCCGATGGACAGCGGATACTACGCGGCGATGACCGGCCTGGTGGCGCGCACCCAGGCGCTGGACACGGCCGCGGCCAACCTGGCCAACGCCCAGACGCCCGGCTACCGCGCCGAGCGTGAATATTTCCGCTCGGTGCTGCTGGGGCCCGACGCTCTGGACTCGCAGTTGGGGCGTACGGTGAATAACTTTGGCCTGCTGGGCGGCGACCGGCTCAGCATGGCCCAGGGTGCGCTGACCGCGACCGGCAACCCGCTGGACCTGGCCATCGAGGGCGAGGGGTTCTTTCAGGTCCAAACCGCCAACGGACTGCGCTACACCCGCGACGGCGGCTTCCACCGCTCCCAGGGCGGGCAGCTGGTGACGGCGGCCGGCGAGCCGGTGCTCTCCGACGCGGGTAAGCCGATCCAGCTCCCTCCGGGCGAGGTGACCGTGGGCGCCGACGGCGTGGTTTCGGTCTCCGGTGGGGTGGTGGCAAAGGTGGGGGTGTTTACCTTTCCTGCCAGCGCACAGCTCACCCCCGAGGGCGCCAACCGCTACGTGGCTCCCCAGGGAGTGGCGGCCCAGCTCTCTGCCAAAGGTTCGATTCATCAAGGCGCCATCGAGGCCGCCAACCAGGACGTGATTCAGGGCTCGCTGGACCTGATCGTGATGCAGCGCCAGGCGGAGATGATGCAGAAGGCGCTCACCGTCTTCCACACCGAGTTCAACAAGATCGCCAGCGAGGACCTGCCGAGAGTGTGAAAGGCAGTGATCAGTGGTTAGTGGCGAGTGGTTGGCATTCGATTCCGGGTGATCAGCAACGAGTTGCCAGCGATTGAAGATCGGCGACAGCGAACGTCGAGCAGCGGTGCGCGACGCCGGGTGCGGGCCACTAACCGCTGATCACTAACCACTAACCACTTACCACTGGGCGACTGAAAGGAGCCGCAATGATTCGAGCCTTGTACACCGCCGCCAGCGGCATGAGCGCACAGCAGTTGAACCTGGACACGATCGCCAACAACCTGGCCAACTCGTCGACCACCGGCTTTCGCCAGTTGCGCCTGGAGTTTCAGGACATGGTCTACCAGAACCTGGTGACGCCGGGGGCGGCCGAGAGCCAGTCGACGGTCTCGGCCGGGTTGCAGATCGGCCTGGGCACGAAATCCGCGGCCACCGAGGTGATCATGACCCAGGGGTCGCTGGACCAGACCTCGAATCCTCTGGATGTGGCGATCGAGGGCAGCGGCTTCTTCCAAGTGCAGCGGCCCGACGGCACCATCGCCTATACCCGCGCCGGCCAGTTCCAGCTCAACAACCAGGGGACGATCGTGACCACCGACGGCGACCCCATCATTCCCACCATCACCATCCCGGCCAACGCCACGGCGGTCACCATTACGCAGTATGGCGTGGTGAACGCGACCCTGCCGGGCCAGCAGAACCCCTCGCAGCTGGGGCAGATTCAGCTCGCCACCTTTCCCAACCCGGGGGGCCTGGAGAGCATGGGCTCAAACCTGCTTGAGACCACCCTCAGCTCCGGCAACCCGGTCACCGGCAATCCCGGTGGCACCGAGGGCCTGGGGACGCTGCAACAAGGCTATCTGGAGAACTCGAACGTGGACGTGGTGACCATGTTTGTGCAGATGGTGCTGGCCCAGCGGGCCTACGAATCGAACTCCAAAGTCATCAAGGCCGCCGACGATATGTACTCGCAGGTCAATAATATGACGCACTAAAGCGAAAGTTGAAGAACAAAGATCGGCTGGGGCCTGGATCAAGGGAGGAGAGGGGATGCGGAGCGATCGAATCGCGGGATGGGCGGCGGCGGTGCTGGTGGTTGTCCCGCTCTGGGCGCGGGCTCAAACGGCCGCCTCGTCCAAATCCGGCCCTCGCGTCCTGCTCTCTTCCCCGGCTTCTGCTGCTTCCATCGCCCAGGGCGAGATTGTGCGCGAGATCGACGACCCGCACCTGGGCAACCGGTGGCTGCTCAAGCGCGACCCGAGCCATCCCGGCGGGCCGGGCCTGCTGTTGCTGGTCTCCGCCCATCGGGCTGGGTCCGCGCAGCCAGGCCAACCACCGCAGACGACGGCGCCGGTGATTCACCTGGGCGACCGGGTCGTCGTCGAAGAGCACACCCCGGTGGTCGACGCGCGCCTGGAAGCGGTGGCGCTGAACCCGGCCATGGCGGGTTCGGCGTTGCACGTGCGGCTGACCGTGGGAGGCAGGACGATGCAGGCTGTGGCCCTGGCACCTGGACGGGCAGCCTTTGCAGGGGAGACGCGGCGATGAGAGCGCGGAACTGGTGTGCGCTGGTTGGTTTGATGGGCATTCTGCTGGTGTCCGCGAGGCCTCTCAGCGCATTGGACAAGAAGAAGTTGACCCTGGCGCCGTCCTCCAGGCCCACTCCGCCCGAGGAGGCGCTGCACGCCTATGTCGAGCGGGTGCGCGCCCAGCAGGCCGCGGAGGTGAAGACGGCGGGCTCGATCTGGAGTTCGGAAGGCCGCCTGGTGCGACTGGGCACCGACGCCAAGGCGGTGCGGCTGCACGACGTGGTTTCGATCGTGGTGACGGAGAGCCTGGCCGCCTCGACCGACGGCCAGGTCAAGAATTCGCGCGCCTCGAACGCCAACTCCGGGCTGACCTCGCTCTTCGGAGCCCTGAAATCCTCCAACGCCTTGCAAAATCTGGTGGGCATGACCGCGGGCTCGGGCCTGAGCGCGCAGGGGCAGAGCACCACCAACTCGAGCCTCGCCACCACTTTTGGCGGCGAGGTAGTAGATGTGCTGCCCAACGGCATGCTGGTGGTGCAGGCCACGCGCCAGCTGACCTTCTCGCAGCAGACGCAGCTGATCAAGCTGCGCGGCCTGGTGCGGCCCGAGGATGTCAGCTCGCAAAACCAGGTGCTGTCGACGGCCATGACCGACCTTGAACTGGAAGTGACGGGCAAGGGCATCGTCAACGACTCCACCTACCGGCAGAACCCGCTGGTGCGGTTTCTCGAGAAGCTCCTGGTCTTCTAGAAGCAGGGAACAGGGATCAGAGAACAGGGATGAGCCGGGAGCGTGCGGGCGGCACGAGAGATGGAAGCCATGCAGGACTTGAGAAAAGGCGGGGCAGGATCGCAAGCGGAAGCATCCTTCTGGTGGTGGTTGCTGCTGGCCGCGGCCATGTTCCTGGTTGCCTCGCTGGCGCATGCCGAGTCCGTTCCACAGAAGGCGCGCGTGAAGGATGTGGCCACCATTGAAGGCATCCGCGACAACCAGCTGGTGGGCTACGGGCTGGTGGTGGGCCTGCACGGCACCGGCGACAGCTCGCAGACCGTCTTTCCGGCGCAGACCCTGATCTCGGCCCTGGAGCGGATGGGCGTGACGGTGCCGCAGACCGGCTCGAACTCGGCCTCCAACATGCAGGTCAAGAACATGGCCGGAGTCTTTGTGGTGGCCACGCTGCCGCCGTTCAGCCGGCCGGGCTCGAAGATGGACATCACTGTTTCCTCGGCCGGCGACGCGCGCTCGCTCGAAGGCGGAATCCTCCTGATGACCCCGCTCTACGGGCCCGACGGGCAGGTCTACGCGCAGGCGCAGGGCGCGCTGGTGTTGGGCGGCTACATGGCATCCGGCGGAGGCAACTCGAAGCAGGTCAACCACCCCACCACCGCGCGCATCCCAGGCGGCGCTTTGGTGGAGCGCCCCGTTCCCTTCGACCTCAAACAGATGCACCTGGTCAGCGTGGTCCTGAACGACGCCGACTTCCACACCGCCGAGCGCATGGCCGCGGCCATCGACGCGGCGCTGGGGGGATCGCGCGCACACGCCGTCGACAGCCGCAGGGTCGAGATCCAGGCCGCGCCCGAGGAGGATATGGCGGAATTGCTGGACCGGGTCGAGGGAGTCGAGGTCGAGGTCTATCCGCGGGCGCGGGTGGTGGTGAACGAGCGGACGGGGACGGTGGTGATCGGCGGCACGGTGCGGCTGCAGCCGGTCTCCATCCTGCACGGAGGGCTGAGCGTGAACGTGATCTCCGAGCCGCTGGTCTCGCAGCCCAATCCGGGCTCGGCTGGAACCACCAAGGTGGTCGAGCAGACCACCATCGAGGCCCAGGACAAGCCGGTCAACCGCATCGATCTCAAGGAAGGCGCCACGGTCGAGGATCTGGTCCAGGAATTGCAGCGCACCGGGGCAGGGGCGCGGGACGTGATCTCGATCCTGCAGGCCATGAAGGAGGCCGGCGCTTTGGAGGCCGACCTGGAAGTTCTCTAACCTGGCGGGTGAATCAAAAGGGGCGAAGATGCACGGAATCGGGGCAATCACGGCAACGGCGGGAACGGAAGGTGCATCCGCGCCGCAGCCGCGCCTGGTGCGCGCTGCGCACGAGTTCGAGGCGCAGATGATGAAGGAGCTGATGAAACCTCTGCATCCGTCAAGCTCGCTGACCGGAAGCGACGACGATGCTGGCCCCGACACCGGCTCCTCGGGGGCGCTGGGCGAGTTTGCCTCCGAGGCGCTCGGCCGCGCTCTGAGCGAGGGCGGCGGGTTTGGGATTGCCGCGCGCATTGTGAAGCAGCTTTCACCGGCGGGTAACCATAACGGAACAGTTCCGGTAATTGGAAACTCACCCATGAATACCGTAATAAGGGCCGGAAAATGACTAGAGTGATGTGCGGGCCGGCCGATACCTTCCCTAAGGAGGATTGCGTATGGACATTCGCAGCAGTCTGGATGGGTTGAAATCGCTCTTGGGGGTGCCCCCGGCGGCAACTCCGCCGCAGACAAGGACCACCACCGGTACCCCTGCCGGCAGCAGCGCGTTGACCAGCGACCGGGCCACATTGAGCGGCGCGGGCAGCGAGGTTGCGTCGACGGCGGCCGACTCGGACGTGCGTCCGGAGAAGGTGGCCGGCGTGCAGGCGGCCCTGGCGGCGGGCACTTACAATGTACCGGCCAGCGCGGTCGCGTCGAAGATGGTGGACGCCATGTTGGGCGGCAGCCGGTAATGCGGAAGCCGGCCCGGCGGCAGGGAAGGGATGCGGGCAATGCATGAGCTTGGAGCGGGCGGGGAGCATCCGGAGCTGAAAGAGCTGGTGGTGGAGGCGTCGCAGGCGCTGGCCCGGCTGGATTCGGTCCGCCTGGAGGAGCTTGCGCTGTCCTGCCAGGCATTGAATCGGGGCCTCCAGTCGGCTGGCGTAGGCGAGCGAAACCGCCTTGCGCGCCAGGCGCGGGATGCGGCCGCGGACATGGCGGTGTTTACCCGGGTGCTGGACGTGACGCGGAGCAATCTGCAGGTAATGAACCGCCTGAGGGAGCTGCGCATGGGCCGCCTCGAGTACAGCGAGCAGCAGGCCCGCGGATGGATCGGCGGGAGGAGCGGGCATGGGGACAATTAACTCCGCATTCAGCCTGATCTCGGCAGCTCTGGACGCAGACCAGGCGGCCTTGAGCATTGTGGCCAACAACGTGGCCAATGCCAACACGCCCGGCTACACGCAGGAGAATCCGAACTGGCAGGAGAATCAGCCGGTCCAGGTTGGCGGCCTCAGGTATGGCGACGGGGTGTCGGAGACCGGGGCCACATCGCTTCGCGATCGGGTGCTGGAGGAACGGCTGAATCAGCAGCAGCAGCTGGCTTCGTCGTCGGGTGCGCGGCTGACGGCCCTTAACTCCGTACAGGCACTGTTTCCGCCGGACTCGGGTTCGAGCACCGCGACGGCCGGCGACATCGGCAGCGACATCACCGGCTTCTTCAGCTCCTTCGCCTCGCTGGAGGCTGATCCCACCAACAACTCATTGCGCGAGGAGGTGCTTTCCGCGGCGGGCACCCTGGCGGGGGATATATCGAATGCGGCGGCCAGCCTGAACCAGCAGAGCGCGGCGCTGGACCAGCAAGCGTCGGGAGTGACCGCGCAGGTCAATTCGCTGACCACGGCGATCGCCCAGTTGAACCAGCAGATTCAGACCACCTCGCCCAACGCCGACGCGGGCACGCTGGAGGACCAGCGCCAGGAGGACTTGAGCCAGCTTTCGCAACTGATCGGGATCAACCAGATTACCACCGAAAACAACGGGCTCTCCATCACCACCACCTCCGGCCAGCTTCTGGTCTCGGAGGGTTCGAGCTTAGAGCTCACCAGCGGGACGGTGAATGGAGTAACGCATTTCTTTGTGGGCAATGCCGACATTACCTCTCAACTCGCCTCTGGGGGCGGTGAACTGGGCGGATACCTGACGGCGCGGGACCAGGACATTCCCGGTGCGCTCAATGCGCTCAACCAGTTGGCCTACAACGTTTCTACGCAGGTGAACACGCAGAACAACGCGGGCACGGATCTGGACGGCGTTACCGGAACCGCGGCCAATCCGCTGAACATCTTCTCGCAGCCTGCGGCCACAGCCGGCAGTGCGGTATCGATGAGCGTGCTGATGACCGACCCCAACCAGATTGCCGCCGCGGCTGCGGGAGCGGGAACAGGGGACAATTCCAACGCCACGGCCATGGCCAATCTTGCTAACCAGAGCATCTTCGGCGGCCAGACGCCGACTGACTTTTACTCGGACTTTGTCTCCACGCTGGGCGCGACCGTTTCCGGAGTGCAGGCCGAAAACACGGCCCAGAGCGCCTCGGTCACCCAGTTGCAGACGCAGAACGATGCGCTTTCCGGCGTAAATCTCAATGATGAAGCGGCTGCCATGTCGACGTTGCAGAACAGCTACCAGGCTGCCTCGCAGGTCTTCAACCTTTTGAACACTGTCATGACCTCGGCGTTGAACCTGGGCGTGGAGACGGCCGTCTCGTAAGGCAGACTGGGCGCGGGCAATGGGAAGTGCGCCAACAGTCGAAGCCGGCGGAGGAATCGAATGCGTGTGGATCCAAGTTATGTGACCAACCTGGTCAGTTCGCTGGACCAGGCCCAGGCGAACCAGGAGCAGTTGACCGCCGAGCTTTCCAGCGGCGTCAGCATCAACTCGCTGAGCCAGAACCCGGTAGCTGCGGGAGAGAATGTGCTGCTGCTGAACCAGATTCAGCAGGACGATTCCTTCACCCAGAGCTCCAACCTGGTCACAGGCCAGTTGCAGGTGGCCGATTCCACGCTGGGCAGCGTGGTTTCGCAGCTTACGCAGGCGGTTTCACTGGCCACCGGCGCCAACAACGGCACCCTGAATGGGAGCGACGTGAAGTCCATTGCCAACCAGATTTCCGGGATACTCAACGAGGTGGAGTCGCTGGCCAATACCAACTATCTGGGCCAATACATTTTTGCTGGCGGACAGACCTCGACATCGCCATTCTCCACGTCGAATGCATCCTCCCCGGGCGTGACCACGTACAACGGAGACCAGGATGTGAATTACCTGGTCACCCCGAACGGGCAGAAGATCCAGTTGAATGTGCCGGGCAGCCAAATCTTTCTGGGCAGCGGACCGAACAGCGTCTTCGGCGCGCTGAATGCGCTGGTGGCGGACTACTCCACCGGCACCGTGAACACCACCCAGGCAGTGACCGACACGCAGGCGTTGAGCACCGCATTGAACTTCGTCTCCCAGCAGCGCGTGACTGTCGACAACTCCATCACCCAGCTCACAGCGGCGTCGGATGCTGTCACCAGCAATCAGACCCAGTTGACCGCCGCGCAGACCAACCTGATGCAGGCCGATGTGGCGCAGGTTTCCACGCAGTTGTCTCTCTCGGAGACGCAGCAGGTGGCGCTGGAAGCGGTGATCTCGCAGCTCGACTCGGCCTCCAACAGCCTGTTCAGCAAGCTGCAATGACCGCCTGGCTCGCCGCATGCCTGTCCGGATGGGCTGGGGCGTGTGTCCCTGCGTGATGACGGCAGCCGCGTCTATACTGGGGGCAGAGGACACACTGTGTTTGCGCCCATCCGATTCCTCTGGAATGCAACCCGCGGCCACCGGCTTGCGCCGTGGCGAAGCGATTATCTGCGCTGGCGTGTCGAGACTTACTCCGGCATGAGCGCAGAGACGCTGACGGCGGGAAAGATACTTGGCTTTATGTGGTCGCAACGCTGGGAACTGTTGAGCTTTCTGGTCTGGACCGGGCGCCTGGACAAAGAAGCACGCAAGCGGGCGTGATCGTCAGTTGTCAGTTGTCAGTTGTCAGTTGTCAGTTGTCAGTTGTCAGTTGAAATGATTGCGGGCCTCAATGCTTGTCAAGGATTTTCTCCAGTGCAGCCAGGTTTCTTCAGCTCTACCCCCTCTTAACCAGTGCCGTCACAAGACTGACCACTGTTCATCGGCATTTGCCCTTCGGAGTTTCTCTCAGCATGAGATTTGAAATGATGGCCTCGGCGCGGCTTGTGGCTGCGATTTGTCTCGGTACGGCAGCCGCGGGAGCGCAACAGTTGCCGCCGGCCGAACCGCCCCAGCCGCTGCCTTCGGCGCAACAGGCCCCAACACTGCGCGTTACCACCAACGAGGTGCTGGTGCCCACGCTGGTGGAGAAGCGGGGTGGAGGGGTTGTTTACGGGCTCAAACAGAGCGACTTCATCCTGGAAGACAACGGCGTGCCGCAGAAGATTCGCGTGCAGGAAGAGATGGACACCGCGCCTGTGGCACTGGTGGTTGCAGTGGAAGAGGGAGGCGTGAGCGCGCTCGAGTTCGACAAGCTGGCCAAGCTGGGACCGCTGCTCGATCTGTTTCTCTCCGACGGACGCAGCCAGGCGGCGCTGGTAGCCTTCGACTCGCGGCCGCGCCTGCTTCACGACTACACGCACTCCAGCGACGAGGTCGGCGATGCGCTCAAGCGGCTGGAGCCGGGAAACGGCGGCGATGCCATTCTCGATACCGTGAGCTACGCCGTGGGTCTGCTGGAAGATCAGCCCAAGGAGTACCGACGCGTTCTGCTGCTGGTGAGCGAGGAGCGCGACCACGGAAGCAAGCACACCAAGCCCGCGCAATTGGTGGAAAAGATCGGCCGCTCGGACATCCTGGTGCTGAGCATCTCATTCTCTCCTTCGCGCGCCGAACTGCTGCACGACATCAAGGACTCCGGCGACGACCGGACGCTGAGCCTGATCTCGACCGTGGCCATGGTCGTGCAGGCCTTCAAGAAGAATGTGGCCAAAGAGGTGGCGCGCATGAGCGGCGGCGAATACACCTCCTTCACCGGCGACAAGGGCTTCGAGCAGCGAGTGGTGGACGCGGCCAAGCACGCGCGGAACCGGTATCTGATCACGTTCAGCCCCTCCGATCCCGCGCCGGGGCTGCATACCATCCGGGTGAAGACGGCCGAGGACTACGGGGCGAGGATCGTCGCGCGTGCCAATTATTGGTTGACTGCGGAGCCTTAGCCCTCGGCCTGCCCTTTTTCTTAAGGTCAAAATTACGCGAAAAACAATTGCGAGGCGTAACAGCGCCGGTATATCCTCGCGTGGCGCGTAACCCAATCCTGAAATTCCCCTCGAGGAGGCACGAAAAAACATGGCAAGCAATCGCGGTGTTGTTTACATGGGACCCGGCGTGGTTGAGATTCACAGCATCGACTTCCCCAAACTGACGCTCGGCAACCGGAAATGCGAGCACGGCGTTATCCTCAAGATTGTCTCCACCAACATCTGCGGCAGTGACCAGCACATGGTCCGGGGCCGCACCACCGCACCCAGCGGCCTGGTGCTGGGCCACGAGATCACGGGCGAAGTGATCGAAGCCGGTCGCGATGTCGAGTTCATCAAGGTTGGCGATCTGGTCTCCGTGCCTTTTAACATTGCCTGCGGCCGCTGCCGGAACTGCAAGGAGCGCGCCACCGGCGTTTGCCTGAATGTCAATCCAGCACGGCCCGGCGCGGCGTATGGATACGTCGACATGGGCGGCTGGGTGGGCGGACAGGCCGACTACGTCATGGTTCCCTACGCCGACTTCAACCTCCTTCGGTTTCCCGACAAAGCCCAGGCGATGGCCAAGATCCGCGACCTCACCTGCCTGTCTGACATTCTGCCCACCGGCTACCACGGCGCGGTCAGCGCGGGAGTGGGTCCCGGTGCCACCGTCTACATTGCCGGCGCGGGGCCGGTGGGTCTGGCCTGCGCTGCCGCCAGCCAGTTGCTGGGCGCCGCCGTCGTCATCGTCGGCGATTTGATTCCGGAGCGCCTCGCGCAAGCTCGGAGCTTCGGCTGCGAGACGGTCGATGTCTCCCGCGACGCTTCTGTCGGCGATCAGATTGCCCAGATCCTCAAGGTGCCTGAAGTGGACTGCGCCGTCGATTGCGTAGGCTTCGAGGCGCGCGGACACGGCGCCGGAGCCAGCAAGGAAATCCCCGCCACGGTCTTGAATTCACTCATGGAAATCTGTCGCGCAGGCGGAGCCCTCGGCATTCCCGGACTGTACGTGACCGACGACCCAGGCGCAGCGGATCCGAGCGCCAAAACGGGGAACCTGAGCATTCGCATTGGCCTGGGATGGGCCAGGTCCCATGTTTTTACAACCGGTCAGTGTCCGGTGATGAAGTACAACCGGCAGCTGATGATGGCCATCCTGCACGACAAGATCAAGATCGCCAAGGCTGTCAATGTCACAGTTGTGACCCTGGACGACGCTGTGCAGGGCTACAAGGATTTCGACAAAGGAGCGGCGAAGAAGTTTGTCCTCGATCCCCATGGCGTGATCGCGGCATAAAGCCACTCCAATAGACCACCAAGACCGCAATGGGGTATGCCGCGTCCATGCAACTGGCCGGCTGCCCCATTCGCCGTTTTACGGCAGCGGGCCTACCTACATGCTGATTGCGCCGAGAAAGAACGTTCGGCCGAAGGCGGATCCATCTCAGACGAGGGCAGGGAATTGGCACCCAAATCGGGCTTCAATCCCGAATTCTCCTCGAATGGGACAAAATGCCGCTCAAAATATGGCATAATGTCCTTATGAGCCAAACTGCCGCAGTTCCCGTGGCCTCTCCGCCTCCTTTCACCTTTGACTGGCGAGAGATTGAGCGCGGCTTGCCGCTCTCGACACTGGAGGAGTTTTCCGCCTATTCCGGCATTGCCGTCAAAGACCTGTTGGAAGTCGTGATCCCTGCTCGCACGCTGAAGCATCGCCGCCAGCGAAAGGAACCGTTCAGCCTCGACGAATCCGACCGTCTGGCGCGAGTGGCGCGACTCTATGAACTCGCTGTCAAGATCTTCGGCGATCCGGAGAAGGCGAAGCGATGGCTAACCAAGCCCAAGGCGCGTTTCGATGAGCGTACTCCGCTTTCCATGATGCAAACGGGCTTGGGCGGTCAAGGCGCGGAAGAGATGCTCTATCAGATTGACGAGGGGGTCTTTGCTTGATCCACGATGCAGACCCTATGGCGGATTAGCAATTACATCGATCTGGACGGCTGGGGCGGGAGGAAGTTCTCCTCGCGTTGGAGCAGCTTGGGCCGCCGTGTGATCTACCTTGCCGAGTCGCCAACGGCCGCACTTGTTGAAACTCTCGTGCATCTTGAAGTGGAGAGCGAAGACACCCCGGACTTCTACACCCTCCTAAAGATCGCTGTTCCCGATCACCTCTCCATTCAGCCACTTGATCCGCCTGCCGGGAGCGAACGGAAACAAGACCTGAAATCGACCCGAAGCATGGGCGATGCATGGCTGGCAACCTTGGAAACGCCCCTGGCGCGAGTACCTTCCGCAATTGCTCCACACACATGGAATGTCCTCTTGAACCCGGAGCATCCCGACGCAGCGCAGGTCACAATCGTCTCCGTCATTCGCGAACGCTTCGACAACCGGCTTTTCCGTTTCGGCACCCGCTGAGCAGGAAGGGTTGGCTCCCAGATTCTCGCCCGCCGGCACATGGCGCGCACCCGGCCATTCGTGGTAATCTCACTTTAGACACTTGAGAGTGGACCTGAGAAAACAAGAGGAGTAACACACGCCGTGCTGGCGACCGCAAAGAAAACAACCCTGATTGAACGTTTCCGGACTCACGAATCGGACACCGGCTCGCCGGAAGTCCAGATTGCGATTCTGAGTGAGCGGATTGGCGAACTGACCGAGCACTTCAAAACCCACAAAAAGGACCACGCTTCCCGCCGGGGCCTTTTGCAGCTGGTCAGCAAGCGCCGCCGTCTGCTGGATTACCTGAAGGCGCACGATTCCGATCGCTATCGCGACGTAATCGGCAAACTCGGTATCCGCAAGTAGTCGGAAAGTTGACATTGACCCGGAAGCGCCCAGACCGAATACTGGTCACGGCCCCCGATCCACCCAGGACTTGGGGCTTTGGTGTACTTGGCGACCTTGAACCGCTGCCAGGGCCTGCGCACAGCTATCGGCTGTGGGCGGGCCCGGCATGCAGGCCGGGAGTATCTGCTCCCCCGCGTGAAGCCCACTCTTTTGCGCGCAGCCTGTCGACTTCCCAGCCGATCGCCGGTTTCCAAGAACCCTCCCGCGCATTCCCCCCACAAGTTTCCCAAGCGAACAAAAATGAAACGAGGACTCTATGTCTAAGCATGAAGTAGCAGTCGAGCTTGCCGGCGGCAAGCGCCTGGTCTTTGAGACCGGACGCATGGCCAAGCAAGCCTCAGGCGCCGCACTGGTCTCCACGGGCGAAACCGTGGTGCTGGCAACGGCCGTGGCCTCTCCCGACCCCAGGGAAGGCATCGATTTTTTTCCACTCACCGTGGACTACCGGGAGTACACCTATGCCGGCGGACGCATTCCCGGCGGCTTCATCAAGCGTGAAGGCCGGCCCAGCGAAAAGGAAGTGCTGACCTGCCGCCAGATCGACCGTCCCATCCGGCCGCTGTTCCCGGACGGCTTCCGCAACGAGACCCAGGTCATCGCGCTGGTCTTCTCCGCGGACAAGGAAAATGACCCCGACGTGGTGGGCATCAACGCCGCCGCCTGCGCCCTGGCTCTCTCCGACATCCCCTTCAGCGCCACCGTGGGCGCTGTGCGCGTGGGCCGCGTCGATGGCGAGTTCGTCATCAACCCGACGTATTCGGAGCGCGCAGCCACCACCGTCAACATCATGGTCGTCGGCCACAAGGACGGCATCGTGATGATCGAGTCGGGCGCCAAGGAAGAGACCGAAGAGGTCATCCTGGCCGCCATCGAGTTTGCGCACGTGGAGATCAAGAAGATTGTGGCCGCGATCGACGACCTGGTCGCCGTTGCCGGCAAGCCCAAGCGGGCTTTCACCGCGCCTGTGACCGACGAGGGCTACTACGACGAATTGAAGGCCCGGATCGGCGATCGGCTCAAGGACGCTCTTGACACCAAGGCTCACGACAAGACCGAAAGCTCTGCCTTGGTAAAGCAGATCAAGGACGAGCTGGCGGCCGAGTTGCCCGCCGACGATCCGGCTGCAAAGAAGAGACTGTCCACTTATTACGAATTGCTGCGAGAGCGTACCTTCCGCGAGCAGGTAACGAAGGAGCGGATTCGTCCCGACCGCCGCGCCTTCGACGAGATTCGCGAGATCACCATCGAGACCAGCGTTCTGCCCCGCACGCACGGTTCGGCGCTGTTCACCCGCGGCGAAACGCAGGCCCTGGTGACGGTCACGCTGGGCACCGCCGACGAAGGCCAGCGCATGGAAAACTATGAAGGCGACAGGAAAAAGCCCTTCATGCTGCATTACAATTTCCCGCCGTTCTCGGTGGGCGAAACCGGCCGCATGACAGGCACCGGCCGCCGCGAGATCGGACACGGAGCATTGGCAGAGCGCGCCATCACCGCGGTTCTTCCCACCGCTGAAGAGTCCCCGTACAGCATCCGCATCGTCTCCGACATTCTGGAATCCAACGGCTCTTCGTCGATGGCTTCGGTCTGCGGCGCGAGCCTGGCGCTCTACGACTCCGGCATCGCTCTCAAGGGCTCGGTTGCCGGCGTGGCCATGGGCCTTGTCAAGGAGGGCGACGACTACGCCATCCTCACCGACATCGCCGGCGCGGAAGATCACTACGGCGATATGGACTTCAAGGTGGCCGGAACCCGCAAGGGAATTACGGCGCTGCAGATGGACATCAAGATCGGCGGCCTGACCCGCGAGATTCTTGAACAGGCCATGGCCCAGGCCAGGCGCGGCAGGCTCTTCTTGCTGGACAAGATGGACGCCGTGCTCGACGGACCGCGCACCGAACGCTCGGCCTATGCGCCGCGCATCGAGACGGTGATGATCCCCACCGACAAGATCCGCGATCTGATCGGCAAGGGTGGCGCAACCATCCGCGGCATCATCGAGCAGACCGGCGCCAAGATCGACGTGGACGACACCGGCCGCGTCAGCGTTGCCTCCTGCGACGCCGAGGGCCTGAAGAAGGCGCTCGAGATCATCGGCAACATCACCGCCGTGCCGGAGATCGGCAAGGTTTACCTGGGCAAGGTGGTTCGCCTGGCCGAGTTCGGCGCGTTTGTCGAGCTTTTTCCCGGCACCGATGGCCTGCTGCACATCTCCGAGATCGCAGAGCATCGCGTGAAGGAAGTGAAGGACGAGCTGCGCGAGGGCGACCAGGTGATGGTGAAGGTTCTGGCCATCGAAGGCAACCGCATCAAGCTCAGCCGCAAGGCGCTCATCAAGGAGCAGAAGGCCAAGCTGGTCCATTCGGCTCCTCAGGAAGCCGAAGCGGCGGAGGATGCCGCATCGGAGGCTCCAGCCACGCCGGCGCCACCGGCCCGGCCTCGCCACGAGTTCGACGAGCGCCAGCCGAAGTCAAACCAGAGCACCATCCTCATTGAAGGCGGAGACGATTTCGAAGAGGAAGGCGGCGAGGAATTCGACGAAGAGAACGAGCCGAACTTCAACCGCGTTGAAGGTGCGCCGGTAGCTGTCGGCCAGGCCGTCGGCGCTGGCGGAGGTCCGCGGCCGCAAGGCGCCAACAACAATCGCCGCCGCCGGCGGCGCCGGCCAGGTGGCCCCGGTGGTGGACGTGGGCCAGGCGGCGCTCAGGGATAACGGATCGGTGCAATCGAAGACAAGAGAATGGCCCGGACCAAGCGTCCGGGCCATTCTGCGTTTGGTGGTAGATGCGGCTTTAGTCCATAACCTGCACGCTGGCCCGTTCGTGTGCTTCAACGAGCGCCAAGGGGCGGCTTGCGCGCTTGCCGCTTTGTCCGCGCTTGCCGTCGGCGCCGTGCTTGGCGTCGTACATGCGCAGATCGGCGGCGATGCAGAGCGATTCAATCTCCCGCGCGTCTTCAGGAAAAATCGCCATGCCGACACTGGCGCCCACGCGCACCGTGTGCTCGCCGAGTTCCATCGGTTCCTCGAGCAGCTCCATCAGGGACCGGCCGACCTTCAAGGCATCGGCGCGACTGGTTGGTTCCTCAAGGATCACCGAGAACTCATCTCCGCCGGTCCTTGCCACCGTGTCTGAGCGGCGCACGCGCGAAGAAAACAGGCTTGCGACCTCTTGTAGCACCAGGTCGCCCACATGGTGGCCCAGGGAGTCGTTCACTTGCTTGAAGTGGTCCAGATCGATCACCAGCAGGGCTGTCTGCGCCTCGCATCTGCGCGCCCGCTCCACTGCGCTTGCCAGCCGGTCCTGGTAGAGCCGCCGGTTGGGCAGCCCCGTCAGGTGGTCGTGCAGCGCCAGGTGTTTGTTGTGTTCAATCTGGTCTTCCAGAAGAAGCAGAATCATGCCGACAGCGACCACATACTTGGGCAGATTCCATACCTCGTTCTCAACATGGATCGAAGGCCAGAGACTGAACATGACCGGTGCAACAGAAAATACATTGGCCCACGCAAAAAATCCGGCAATGGTGACGAATGCCCCGGCAGTGGCACGCCGGTAGGCATACCAAAAATGGATGCAGCAGCCGATATAGACGGTGAACAGAACCGCGTTCAGCGCCAGGTCGCCGCCGTTGCCAGGCCGGTGTTGAAACTCGAGCAAAAACGCGGTCAATGCGCAATAAAGGCCGATTGCCGTCCAGCGAAGCGGGCTGTCGATCCTGTCTCTGGTGATGAGGGTAATGGCCAGGGGCATGGCGCCGAACAGCACCGCGGCCAGGTCGAGGCTCCATGCGGGCACGGGGCTCACGATTGTCAGGGCAATGTAGAGCGTGTTGGTGGCAATCAGAGCCAGAAGAATCCAGCGGCTGGAGCCTACCTGACGGTAGGGGACTGAGGCCCACATGAACAGCACGCCGGCCCAGGTCAAGGCGGCAGTTCCAACAATGGTCGCCAGAATTCCCCACGCGCCGGGAACGGTCAGGAAAAGAAATGCGGCAAAGTGAATGGAGATCATCATCCACCCGGTCAGCCAGATCTTCGAGATGTGGGTCTGGTTGCGGCGAGCCACGGACGCAAACGCGGCCGTAAGAAGACCCACGGCTGCCAGATCCGGAAGCTCACTCCAGTTCACCACACACACCTCAGGCGGAATCTCAATCAACTACTAGCATCGGCCATTCGTTGCAGATTACCATGACTCTTTAGTACGAAAGGAAGTACTTCCGGGTACACTCGAGTAACTCAGAGGCGGGTGGATACCCGGTTATCGATTGGGTAACCGGCCTTGCGTTTGGCCCCCTTTACGCGCAACATCTCTACTAGACTCAAAACGATGGCAGCCAGCATGTACATTGTTGTCGAAGGGGAAGACCCCGGCTATGACATCTTCGTCAACGGCCAGGCCCTCGCCCGCAACGAGGATGCCCTGGAACGCCTGGCCCAGCGGCTGCATGTGACACCGCTGCTGGAATTCTTTTCCGCGGATGAGAACTCCATGGCCTTGTTGCTGGAGCAGGGCGTCGCCAGTCCTGACTGGGCGCGCCACCTGCCGGAGCCACAGTGGTACGACGCCCAGGATGGCCTGGCCACGGTGTGCGCGCTACTCGACTTTCTCACCGCGAATCCCGTCGCGCTGGGCTCGGAGACGCAGCCTGTCCAGGTGGAGCTCCGTGAGTATGAGCGCGTCCTGCGCAAGACCGGCTCCCACGGCCTGCACTGGCACATCGAGTTGAGCTGGCGCTAACCTCAGCGCGAAATCAACTCTTCGTCCTTGGGCGCAAAGATGTTTCCCAGCCGCCTGATCTGCGCCCCCACGCCGCGCAGCTTCTCCTCGATGCGCTCATAGCCCCGATCCATGTGGTACACGCGGTCCAGAATGGATTCGCCGTCGGCTACCAGCGCAGCCAGCACCAGGGACGCCGAGGCGCGCAGGTCGGAGCACATGACGGCCGCGGCCGAGAGCCTGGCCGGGCCGCGTACCGTGGCCGTGTTTCCATCCACTTTGATATTCGCGCCCATCCGCACCAGCTCCTGCACATGCATGAAGCGGTTCTCGAAGATGTTTTCCTTCACCTGGCTTACGCCTTCGGACTGCGTGGCCAGGGCCATGTACTGCGCCTGCATATCGGTGGGGAAGCCGGGAAATTCTTCGGTGGAAATGTCGGCCGCGCGCAGGCCGCCGTCGGCGCGCACGCGCACGGAGTCGGGCCCGAGCAGGTCAACGCGCACCCCCGTCTCTTCAAGCTTGGCGATCACCGCGCCCAGGTGTCCGGGATTGCAATTGGCCACAATCATGTCGCCGCCAGTGATAGCGCCGGCGATCAGAAACGTCCCCGCCTCGATGCGGTCGGGGTTGATGCGGTAGCGCGCGCCGTTGAGCCGCGTCACGCCCTGGATGCGCATGGTCGAGGTCCCGGCCCCCTCAATCTTTGCGCCCATGGCGGTCAGCAGCGCGGCCAGATCGACGACCTCCGGCTCGCGCGCGCAGTTCTCCATCAGGGTCTCGCCCTCGGCCAGAACCGCGGCCATCAGCAGATCCTCGGTGCCGGTCACCGTGATCTTGTCGAAGACCAGGTGAGCGCCGCGCAGCCGTGCGGCGCGAGCCTCCAGGTAGCCGTGCTCCTGGGTGATGGTGGCGCCCATCTTTTCCAGGCCTTTGATGTGGAGATCGATCGGCCTTCCACCGATGGCGCATCCGCCGGGCATGGCCACCCGCGCCATGCCGCAACGGGCAATGAGCGGACCCAGCACCAGGGAACTGGCGCGCATGGTTTTTACAATTTCGTATTTCGCTTCCGGGTCGGAGAGTGTGCGGCAGCAGATCTTGGTGCGGTGCTGCGCGCGCCCATAGCCCAGCTCGACTTCTGCGCCCATCGAGACCAGCAGTCTCCGCTCGGTCTCGATGTCCCGCACCTGGGGAATGTTTTCCAGGATGACCTCTTCCTCGGTGAGGATGGCCGCCGCCATGCACGGCAACGCCGAGTTCTTGGCCCCCGACACGCGAACCGTGCCGAGCAGCGGATTGCCGCCGCGAATGACAAATTTATCCATGAATGATAGAAGTCTCCAGGAATCCAGTGTAAATCGAGGCGGTAGACGGGCAGGGAATTGGATGACCGACCGGATCTGGAACGACTTCCAGACCGATTACGGCCTGACGCTGCCCGACGAGCAAGAATTCCTGCATAGGGTTCGGATGATGGTGCTTTATTCAGCCTTTCCGGCTACACCGATTTCAGCCACCCTCAGGGATCAGAAAGATAAGATGAACGAAAATGCCGTTGACGATCAGGTTCAAGTAAAGGCTCAGAAAGGTCAGAAGCGAAATATAGAGGACGTAGCCAAGGACCCGCGCCCAACCAGGATTGGCGACAGCAATTGGGAACCTTGAGGGCACGACTCGAAAACAAACCAGCAGAATCCAAATCAGCAAGATTAGCTGAGAGACTGCCCAGTTCGAAAGGAATGCCCTCGGACTATTCCTTTCGCCCCAAACAGTTTGTCCGCTCGGGGCCGTCGTGCCTCCCTATACCCGTAATGGCAGCAGGCGCAAGCGCGTACGCATTGGATCAACCGTAATCAATGCGCCCGCTTCCAGCTCCGAAGCCATTTGTTTCAGTGCCCCAACCACCTGCCGCCCAACCGCTTCCAGGCTGACATCGTCGGCCCGAATCTGAACGACGCTTGGTTTCCCACCATGGGTAACAGCGAGGATTGCGCTGAAATCCAGATTGTGCGTGAGCACCACGTAGCCGTTCGCGGTGGCGAATGCCATGATCTCCGAGTCAGGCGCCGTAGCCGGTCCTTGATTCGACCAGTGGAGCGCTTCAATGCCCGAGTCCACAAGAAAGGCCACCCACCGTGGTGACAGATTCATATCTACGATGAGCTTCATGCCGTGGCGATCACGACCTCGCGCTCTTCCGCAAGCCATGCAGCGTAACGAACAGCCTGCAGGATGTCCTCGCGCTCCAAATAGGGATAACTGGCCAGCAATTCATCCACGCTATGCCCCGCACCGATCTGTCCAACCACCATGCCGACTGTGACACGCATGTCGCGAATGCAAGCCTTGCCGCCCATGACAGCAGGATTCTGGGTGATGCGATTCAGTTCGCACATGATTCACTCCTCTTACAGCTCCAGCACATTATCCTCGACCGCCAGCCGCACATTGCCGTCGGATTTGGCCAGCCGCCGCACTGCTTCGGGCTTGTCGACCCGTGCTTTCAGCATCACCAGCGCCACAGGCACGCTGCGTCCGGCGCTCTTGATGGTCTGCACCGCTGTCTCGCGATCGATCTTGCAGGCGCACATCAGGATGCGGATGCCGCGCTCCACCAGCTTCGAGTTTTGCATGTGCACGTTGACCATCAGGTTCTCGTACACGTAGCCCAGCCGCGTCATGGCGCCCGTGGTGATCATGTTCAGAACCATCTTCTGGGCGCTGCCGGCCTTCATGCGGGTTGAACCGGAGATTACCTCGGCGCCGACCTCGGCAACGATGACGATGTCCGCGGCCGCGGACAGCGGCGTGTCGTGGTTGCAGGTGACCGCGGCAGTATGAGCGCCGCGAGCGCGGGCATAGGCCACGGCGGCGACCACGTAGGGCGTGCGGCCCGAGGCGGAGATCCCCACCACCACATCCTTGCGCGTGGGGCGGCGTCGGGCAATGTCGCGCTGGCCCAGTTCTTCCGAGTCCTCGTTGACCTCGACCGCAGAAGCCAGGGCCTTGGGTCCGCCGGCCATGATGTACTGCACCTGCCCGGGAGCGGTGGAGTAGGTGGGTGGGCACTCGGAGGCGTCGAGAGCCGCAATGCGTCCGCTGGATCCGGCGCCAATATAGATGAGCCGTCCGCCGTCGCGCAGGCTGCGGGCCACCTGGTCGATGACCGCTGCAATCTCCGGAATCGCCTTCTTCACCGAAGCCGCAACCTTCGCATCCTCGTGATTGATGATGCGCGCGATCTCCAGTGCGGACTTGGTGTCAAAGCCTTGAGATGCCTCGTTCTGGCTCTCGGTGGTCAGTTGCTGAAGCAGGGAGGCCTGGTCTTTCTTGATGTCGTTGGTTTGGCTGCCGGCCGTCTCCTGCATCGTCGAGCTGGTTAGCATGCGTATGTCCCCAACATCCGATTGTATCTGGAAACCTGAAAAGTCCCGAGAGAATTCTCTGGGAACGGTATCCTAAGCGCCACGATTAGGAGGGGGCTTACATAGGAGGCGGCTTACAGCGCTTTGCGGATGCAGTCATGGAATGCGGGACGAACCTCGCGGATGAGCTGGCTGCTCCGGTCGGGCCAGGTACGGTTGGTCAGCAGCACCACGGCAACCTCCGCTTCCAGGTCGATCCACAGCGAACAGCCGCTGAATCCCAGGTGGCCAATGGAGCGGGAAGAGAAGCAGCTCCCCGAAGACGATTCCTGCGAAGGCGTGTCCCAGCCAAGCGCGCGAGAGCTGCCCTCCGGACTCTGGCGCGTGGCGAAGACCTCGACGGTCTCCTTGTCGAATAGCCGGGGTTTGCCCGCTTGGCCGTTCCCTGAGCCCGCTGTCAGAATCTCAAGGGCAAAACGCAATAGGTCCGGAACGTTGGAGAAGAGCCCGGCATGGCCGCCTGCGCCTTTCAACAGCCATGCGTGCTCGTCCTGCACTTCGCCCTGGATGCGCCGATGGCGCAGAACATGATCCTCCTCGGTGGGAGGGATCGCAGCGCGCGCGGCGGCCAAGGGGCAGAATCCTGTGGCCTTCAGTTCAAGCGGCGTGAATATCTCGCGTTTGACCCAAGTTGCCAGGTACTCACGCGTCAGCACCTCCAGCGCCTTGCCCAGCAGAATGAATCCAGGATCGGAGTACTCGGCGTGTGTTCCCGGTTCGGCCTCTAACGGCAGCTCCAGGCAGGCGCGAAACAGCGCAGCGGGGGTGGACGCGGTGCGGTAGAGCTCTACGTGGCCGGGCAGCCCGGAGTTGTGCGCCAGCAGGTGGCGCAGAGCGACGTGGCGTGCGTTTTCCCGCCGCGAGCGGCCCACCACAAAGCCCGGCAGCAACTCGCCCAGCGGCATTTCGATGTCGAGCACGCCGCGCTGGTAGAGCAGCATCGCCGCGGCCGTTGTAGCCGCCACTTTGGTAAGGCTGGCCACGTCGTACACTGTCGCTGGAGTTACAACGGGAGCGTCCTCTTCATAGGTAAAGTGCCCCAGCGCATCCTCGAGCACAACCTTGCCACCCGCCACGACGCCAAAGGCGCAGCCGGGAAAGGCGCGTGCAGCGATTGCATCATTCAGCACCTTGTAAACGGCCGCGAACCGGCCGGCTCGACCAGCGGAAGAAGGGGCGGACGTGGTGATATCGGTTGCCAAGGCTTTCCTGCATCGTATCGCGAATTGAGGATCGCCGCAGTGAGCTGACCTTCATTTTTCTCAACCCATGACGTGAAGAAAGCCCCCCGGCCCAATGGCCGGGCGCTATCCTTAAGGTCAGGCAGCGAGTCTATCCAGAAAACAAGTGCTCACGGAGGGTTGGATGCGCGCATGGAGCAGGGTATTGACGTTCGCGGCAGCGGCGGTTCTGGGATCGGCCTGCTCCATACCATGTGTTGGCCAGAGCGACCCTTCGCAGGTTCCTGCCGCAACCACTCCGGCAACATCCAGCGCACCGGCGAACCAGGCGATCACTGCGCCCGCAACCACACCACCCGAGGCCGCATCCGCTGACGCGCAGCCTGCCGCAGGGCCACATAAGACCTACATCGTCCCCGCCGGTACCAAGGTCCTGCTGCAACTGCGCAGCGCCATCAACACCAGCAGCGCCAGACCCGGCGACGGCGTTTACCTCGCCTCCACTTTTCCCGTCGTGGTCGGCAATCGCGTCATGATTCCCGCCGGGGTTTACGTGCAGGGAGTGGTGGATCGCGTGGCCCGCGCAGGCCGCGTCAAAGGCAAGTCGCAACTTGACATGCATTTCACTTGCATCATCTTTCCCAACGGCACGGTGGTGGAGATTCCAGGCCTCGTCAACAGCCTGCCCGGCGCCAGCAAGCAATCGGTCAAGGATGACGGTGAAGGGACCATCGAACAGAATCCCGACAAGGGACGGCATGCCGGCGAAGTGGCCAAGATCGCCATCCCCACCGGAGGAACCGTCGGCTCCATCGGCGGTCTCGGGGCAGGGCATCCACTTGCCGGAGGCCTGGCCGGAATCGGCGCCGGTGTGGCAGCCGCCGGCCTTGTCTCGCTCTTCACCCGCGGCGCGGACGTCAACATCCAGAGCGGAACCCAGTTGGAGATGGTGCTGCAGCGCCCGCTTGTTCTCGAAGAAGAAAACTTGACCGGCGCCGCCCCCACTCTCATTCCCTCTGCAAACCAACCGAGACCTCTCGACAAGCCGAGCCGCTCCCAGATGCTTTGCCCTCCCGGCAGCCTGGGCTGTAATTAATGCGGTACAAGGGTAACGTGACCTGAAGAGCCAGAATGGCGCTTTTTCCCTTTCAGTCAGACCCGCCTTGGCATTCGGCACTGCATCCCGGTTCATAGAAAAGCAACATCCAAGACGTCTATTTGGTGGTCTGAGTCGCTTTTTCGCGGGATCAAGGTCACTCCCTGCGCACAACGGCGCCGACAGCAACCCGATTTTGCTCCCTGGTTCGCGAAGTGCCCGATTCAGGGCCTATGCGCGCGATTGCCATGCGCCCGGCCGCTCCCATCTTGTCCCTGAAAACCTGTCTCCGGCTCACAAAAGCCGCCCGCGATTCACCGAGCTTGCCCACGCCTTCTCCGGTCGGCCCCCCCCTGGCGGGGCACTGGAAAAGTGTTACTTTTGATACATAAAACAGTGTTACCTTTTACAAAATAAAGGACAACAAGATATCGCTGAATTCCCCAGGCTTCTAAGAATTCACTTGCTTTTCTATTTTACGAATGCTTAAATCCGAGTTCTCCGTACTTGCATGCCACATCCTGTCAAATATATCTGGGGTTCACAACATGGCCGCTATTCCTCCACTGAAAGCGGACACAAAAACCATCCGGAAAATTCCATGATTCATTTGGATTGAGTTTGTCGCGTACAGGGGAGAGAAGAAATCCGTGCGGCTTCGGGAGGTCTCCCATCTTGCCAGCGCGGACTGAAAGCCTTGGAGGGTTGCCCGATGTCCAGCCGTGGAGTGAATCTCGTGTGGAAGTCCCAGAATTTGTTTCTCGTGTCGCTGATGGCGATGTTCAGCCTGTTTTCTCCGGCCTTCGCCTCTGCTCAAACCACGGTTTCGAACTCTACCTACAATCTGGGGAATGTCGCCATCAACTCGACTGGCGCAACCCACACGGTGAGTCTCAAGAACACGGGGGCGTCCTCGGTCACTATCAGCTCGGTCACGGCCGGAGGCCCATATGGCCTGCCCACGGCCGCAACATCGCCGTGCGGCGCCTCGCTGGCCGCAGGCGCCAGTTGCAACATCGGCATCAATCTCAGCCCCACCGCGCTCGGCGCCCAGCCGGCGGGCACGCTGACCATCACCAGCAGCTCGCCCAGCAGCCCCAACACGGTAGCGTTGAGTGGAAACGGTGTCGTCCAGTCGCTGGCGTCGCCCTCCTCGGAAGCTTTTGGCAATGTAGCGGTCGGCGCCACCAGCGCGGCCAAGACAGTAACTTTCTACAACGACCTGCTCACCTCGATTACCGTTTCACCGATCTCCGTTGCTTCGCCCTATTCCATTTCTGCTACTACCTGCGGCACTACGCTGAACGCGAGTTCAAATTGCACCATCTCGCTCACGGTGACGCCCACTGCGCTAGGCAATGTCGCGGCCACTTCGGTGTCCATTGCCAGCAGCGCCGCCAACAGCCCGGTCACCGTGGCGCTGACCGCTGCTGGAGTTGCTCCCACCACCGTTTCGCCCACCACAGTAGCCTTTGGCAACGTCGTGCAAGGCCAGCCCAGCCTGGCCAAGACCGTTACGCTCTACAACAACGAAGCCACGGCGCTGACCATCTCCTCGATCACGCCATCCACCGGCGTGGTCGTGAACGGCGGCGCGCCGACCGCTTGCGGATCTTCGCTTGCCGCCGGCGCCAATTGCACCATCTCACTCACATGGACGCCCGCGGCTGTGGGAGCGCTCACGGGTGGTTCGCTGACCATCAGCACCAATGCGTCCAACAGTCCGCTTGTTGTGCCGCTGACCGGCGCCGGCACGGTGCAGGCTTCCGCTTCGCCCACGGCCATCAACTTCGGCAACGTGGTGGTGGGCGCAACCAGCGCGCTGAAGACCGTCACCCTGACCAACTACCTGCCGACAACCCTGACCGTCTCCTCGTTGACTGTTACCGCGGCCAGCCCCTATGTGATCGATCCATCCTCGACCTGCCTGACACCCACGGTGGCCGCCAACGGCGGAACCTGCACCGTCAATCTCACCGTGACGCCAAGCGCAACAGGAGCGCAGCCCGCCGGCACGCTGACCATCACCGATAGCGCCAGCAACAGCCCGCAGACAGTGACGCTTTCCGCTACCGGAATTGCTTCGGTGGTGTTCTCGCCCACAGCGATCAACTTCGGCAACGGCGTAGTCGGCGTCGCCAGCGCCGCCAAGACCATCCTGGTCACCAACAACAGCACCAGCGCGCTGACCTTCTCGAGCAATGTGTTTAACGGGCCATTTGTGCTCGACACCACCGCCACCACATGCCCGGTCGCGGGCGGCGTTCTCTCCGGTTCCCTGGCTGCGGGCGCACACTGCAACATCGGCCTCGATTTCAAGCCTACGGTAACCGGGGCGACCAGCGGTGGACAGATTACGGTCATTGATTCCGCGCCCAGCAGCCCGCAGGTTATTACGCTCTCCGGCGTCGGAGTGATCGCCGCCACGGTTTCGCCCACTCCGCTGGGCTTCGGCAACCAGGTCGCGGGAACAACCAGTGCCGTGAAGAACGTGACGCTGACCAACCATGAAGGCGCCTCGATCAACCTGACCACCATCGGCACCTCGCTGCCCTACGCCATTGTTGCGCCCACCAGCGGCACCGCCTGCGTGACCGGGGGCAGTCTTGCGTCCGGCGCCAGCTGCACATTCGGCGTGACCTTTGCGCCCACGGTCACGGGTGCGGCCGCGGCCAACTCGGTCACCGTCACGGACACCGCCTCCAATACCCCGCAAATCGTGACTCTCACCGGTTCCGGGGTTGTTGCCGTGACCCTTCCGTCGGCTCTGGCGTTCGGCAACGTGGTTCTCCATCAAATGGCAGAGAAGAATGCCACGCTCGTGAACAACCAGAGCACCTCGCTCACCATCGCGTCGATCTCCGGCTTCACCGGCGGCTACAGCCTTGACGCGACGCAGACCACCTGCTCCACCTCCACTCCCTTGCTTGCCGGGAAGAGTTGCGTCATCGGCGTCGACCTGACGGCCACCACGCTTGGAACGCAGCCCGCGGCCTCGTTCACGGTCGCCTTTGGCGGCGGCGTTAGCTCGGCCACCGTCAGCCTGACGGCCAGTGCGCTGCCGCCCGTGTTCCTCTCGCCCTCATCCGTGAGCTTCCCCACAACCTTTGTCGGCGTGCAGAGCGGTCTCAAGACGGTGCTCCTGACCAATGAGCAAAATGTCCCGCTCACCATCACGTCAGGAAACATCATCGGCGCCGATCCCAGCGACTTCTCCGTGGGCGGAACCTGCCCCACCGCGCCTCAAACTCTGCCTGCAACCAAGTCCTGCACCATCGACCTGTACTTCACCCCCGGAGCCTCCGGAGCCAGAACCGCCACGCTGAGCATCGTCGACAACGCCTTCGGCAGCCCGCAGACGCTCGCGCTCAGCGGCAACGGCAACGCGCCGGTGGTTGTCTCGCCGGATACGACCCAGACCTTTACCTCCAACGTGGGCACCACCAGCGCCTTCAAGACCTTCACGATTTACAACGAGCAGACCACCATCCCGCTGCATATTTATAACTTCAAGCTGACCGGCCCGTTCATCCAGACAGCGACCACCTGCCCCATTTCTCCAGCCGCGCTGGGCGGAACAGGCGCAATTGCGTCCTGCACCCTCGCGGTTGAATTCGATCCCACCATCGGCGGCGTCACCGACGGCCAGCTGCAGGTCCAGGACGACGCCGCGACGACTCCGCAGGTGGTCAACCTTACCGGCACAGGCACCAACCCGCTTACCGTTTCGCCAACCGCGCTCTCCTTCAGCGCACAGACGGTAGGAACCGTGAGTGCGTCCAAGCTGGTCACGCTGACCAACCACGAGTCGCAATCGGAGACCTTTACCGCCGTAGCGGCCGGCAGCCTGGCCGCCGCCGATTACCAGTCCAGCACCAACTGCGCCACCGGTGTCATCGCGGCCCAGTCCTCGTGCCTGATCTATGTCAACTTCTCTCCCACCTCGGTCACTCCCAGCACCACACGCGGCGGCTCGCTCTCGGTCGCGGATTCGGCGCCCGGCGGATTGACGCTCGTGGTGTCTCTCACCGGCTCTGCCACCTCTACGCCTCCGGCCCCGGCCGTAAGCTCGGTGTCGCCTGGAGCGGGAGCGTCCGGCACGGTCGTGCCCGTGGTGATTACTGGCAACGGCTGGACCCATTTCACCAATGCTTCGGTGATCAAATTCGTCGAGCAGACTAACACCGCCGTTGCCTGCAACATCGCCGTCAGCGGTGTAACGGCAACCAACGCCAACACCCTCAACGCCACGCTGACGCTGAGCGGCGGCGTCTATGGCGGCTGCAATATCTCGGTTCAAACCCCGAAGTCGGGCGGAGGCACGGAAACCGCTTCGCTGATTTCGGCATTCAACCTCGCCGATCCCACCCTGCAGCACACCATCACCGCCGTCAGTCCGGCCTTCGGCATTCAAGGCCAGACACTGAACGTGGCTATTACCGCGGTAGGCACCCACTTCATCCAGGGCACCACCATCGCCAACTTCGGTGACGGCGTCAGCATGAATTCGCTGACGATCACCAGCCCGACCACCGCAACGGCCAACATCACCATCAGCAACACCACCTACATCGGCTACCGCACCGTAACCATGCAGACCGTCGGAGAGTTTGCGATTTCGCAGCTCACGGCGCAGAACAACCCCATCTTCCAGATCGGGAAGAACAACTCCTCTCTGGTAAGCGTGACCCCGAATGTGGAACCGCAGTCCTTCAGCGGTCAGATCACCATCAATGCGGCCGGCACCCACTTCCTGCAGAGCGCCACGACGGTTGCGATCGGCGGAGTCATCGTGGGCTCTGTCAACGTGATCAACCCGACCCAGGCTGTGGCCGAAGTTGCCATCCCCGCCACTGCTCCCATCGGCGTCCAGAACGTGCAGGTAGCCACAGGCGGCGAGATCGAGAATCTGATCAACGCCTTCACCATCACCGGCTCCACGCCTGCGCTCGTGTCTGTGGTGCCCAGTTCCGGCGTCCAGGGACAGAACAATCTCGACGTCATCATCACCGGCAACGCCTTTACGACTTTCAACGTGGGAGCCCTGTCGTCCGAATTCACTGGCGAAATCACGGTGAATTCCACGACCGCTCTCACCGCCCACACCGTGGACGCCAACATTTCCATCCACGGCGACGCCGTCGTGGGTCCGATCGTCGCGACCCTTGTCAACGGCACCACCAACTTCCCCTTCACCTTCAGCGTCACGCCATCGAGCGCCTCCATCGTCAGCGTCTCGCCCTCCTGCATCCCGCAGGGCGGCCAGTTGACCCTGAACATTCTCGGCTCGAACACCAGCTGGGTACAGGGCACCACCACGGCGACTTTCTATCCGGAATCGGTGCCCACTCCCGGCGTGGACGAAGTCACCATCACCGACGCTACCCACGCGCAGCTCGCCGTTGCCGTGCCCACCACCACGCCTCCGGGCAACTACGGCTTCTACATGGCCACCGGCGGACAGGTCGTCAGCGCCTCCATGTGCGTCACGGCCAACACGCCCACTCTCACCATGAGCCCGGCCAACGGCCTGCTGCCCACGGCGCCTGCCGTCAACAGCTTCACGGTCAACTTCACCGGCCAGTTCACCAACTGGGGCGCGACCACTCTGCCCGTCATCGCCGGCGAGGGCGTCACCCTGTCCAACTTCCAGATCCTCAGCCCGGTCAGCGCCAGCGCTACCCTGACCATCATCGCGAGTGTCAACGGCACTCCCACGGCGACCGGTCAGAGGCTTGTCACCTTCACCACCGGCGGGCAAATCGTCACCACCATCTTCAACGTCACCCAGACGCCCGTCGGCCTCATCTACATCACTCCCGATCACACCGCACCCAGCACCACGGTCAACGTGGCGATCACCGGCTTGAACACGCACTTCACCGCCGGAACCACGCAGGTTCTCTTTGGGCCGCAGATCACGGTCAACTCCGTCACCGTGACCGACGCAACCCACCTGACAGCCAACATCAGCACCAGCTACCTGCTCTCGAGCGTGCTCACCCCGTCCCCGTCCGGATGGCAGACGATCTTCGTCAACACCGGCGCGGAACAGGTGCTGGGCGGCTTCCTGGTGGATTATCCCGCCTTGCCGAGCCTGGTCAGCGTCAGTCCCTCCAGCGGCGCACAGGGCGCAACCCTGAGCGGCGTAGTCATTACCGGCAACTTGACCACTTGGCAACAGGGGGTAACGCAAGCCATTCTGGGCGCCGGCGTCAGCATCTCCAACCTCGTCATCAACAGCCCCACCCAGGCCACGGCCACCATCGCCATCAGCCCCACCGCGCCTGTCGGCGGCAACACCGTCGTCATGTACACCGGCTCGCAGATTGTCAGCGGCAGCGGCTTCAGCGTGATCCCCAGCGCGTCCTACATCCAGAGCGTCGAACCCAACTTCGTCTGCCCATCGTCGTTTACCAACAACATCGCCGGCTTCAACTGCTCGCCGGGAAGTGCGCCTACCGGCGTTCCGGTTGTCGCGCAACTGCAAACGGTCACCCTGAACATCGTCGGCGTGGGCACGCACTGGCTACAAGGCGAGACCACGATGAACTTCGGCTACGGCGTCGTGACCGATCTGCTCACCGTCTCCAGCCCGACCACGGCGCAGGCGCAGATCACCGTGCTCTCCGTCGCCGCGGTTGGCTTCTCCACCCTGACTGCAACCACCGACGGCGAAGTTGTGTACCTGCAACAGGCCATCGACATTGAAGACGGATCGCCGATCCTGCTGGCCTTCTCACCCAGCGGCGGCGAACAGGGGACAAGCACGACCTTGCAGCTCCTGGGCCGGTTCACGCACTTCAACCAGGCCACGACGAA
>Ga0302320_10005013_pt1 | contig 29849 bp, 21 predicted proteins | sample Bog_T0_3_FD_202130 | JGI IMG/M metagenome (GOLD analysis project Ga0302320, IMG submission 202130) | Peat permafrost microbial communities from Stordalen Mire near Abisko, Sweden - Bog_T0_3 | ecosystem: Environmental > Terrestrial > Soil > Wetlands > Peat | place: Sweden: Abisko, Stordalen Mire...
CGCAGATGCGCCCCTCGGCGTCGTAGAGATACTGGTGGGCATTGTCGTCGAGCACGTCGCCCGCCTCGTCGTAGTCGAAGCCATTGCTGGCGCCGTTGACGGTGGTAAAGGTGACCCGGTTGTTGGTGTTATAAGCTGCGCTGGCCGGATTGACGGGGCACGCCGTAGCCTGTTGCCCGGTGCGGTTGCCAAACGAATCCATTGTCCACGCCCCCGCCTCGTTCGTTCTTCCACGAATCCGCCGTTTCTCTCCACTGTTCACTGTCCACTGTCCACTGTCATCAATGCGCTGCCTTTACCGACGCCGCCGCCACCCCCTTCGGCTGGTCCACATGGATAAACAAAGTCAACACAGCGGCAATGTAGTAGAGAGCGCCGTAGGTGATCACGACCCCCGCGATGCCCCAGAAAGGCAGAATCAGCGCCGCCAGCACCGGCCCGCCAAAGTTCGCCAGCCCGCCGCCCAGGTTCTGCACGCTCACCGCCGCGCCCTTGTGGTTGGGCTCCATCATCGGGAAGATGGCGCCCATGGGCACAAACGAAGTAATCGTAAACGCGAACAGCAGCGCGCCAATCGTCGCCGCGAAGGTGTTGTGCGGAAAGTGCGTCGGAATCCAGTAGAACAGCAGCGACGCCGTGCCGCAGCCCACAAAGCCCACCCAGCGCATCTGCCGCATCCAGCCGATGCGGTCGCCGATCAGGCCCCACAGCACATTGGTCACGGGCTGCACCAGGAAGAACGTTCCCCAGATCCGCAGCCACTCGGGCACGCTGAAACCGATGCGCGCCGAGGTGTAGTAGAGCGGCATGATCACCGGGAAACCGAACAACGACAGGTTGCAGATGATGCGCGTGATCAGCGCCAGGGCGATGTTCTTGTTGTGGAAGATCAGCGTGACGCACTTGCCGATCTCGGCAAAGCGGCTCGTCCCACTCTGAATCGCGGCGTTGGGCGTGCTGGTCACGCCGCCCGTATAAAAATAGATCAGCAGGCCGCCGGCCAGCACCCACGCCATCGACATCCACAGCGTGCCCATGTAGCCGATCGCCGGAATCGTATAGCTCGGCAGGTAAGAGCCGATGATCCCGTACCCAATGGTAAACATGCTCCACGTCCAACCGATGGCGCTGGCCAGTTCATGAGGCCTGCTCTTCTCGACCACCCACACAAAGAAGCCGTAGAAGAACATGGGATAGGCAAAGCCGCGAATGCCATAAAACAGCAACGTCAGCGGCAGGTTGGGGTGCGCCAGTCCCAGGCCCAGGCCGAGAAAAAGCGCGTGAAACAGCAGCCACCAGCCAATGCCCAGCAGCATGATGCGCCGCGGCGTGAACACGTCGGCCAGTACGCCCGAGAGCCAACTGGAGAGCGCGGCCGTGGCGCCATAGACGGTAAACACCATGGCCGCATCCGCCGGCGTGAAGCCCAGCAGGACTACATATTTTGAAAGGAAGGCCTGCTCGATCCCGTCGCCGGTCATGCAGAAGACAATGGCGATGTAGCCGCCCAGCAGAGCCAGCGGCATGCCAAGAAAATGGCGGTCTTCCCCTTGTTCGCCGGACCGGGCTTCGCCGGGCAGCGCGGCAGCCCCGCCGTTTGGTTCGTGGCCGTGTTCCGTCACTAGGCAGGGTCCTCAACAGCAATCTGCAGCTTGATGTCAGCCGGGCGCCCTTCGGCGGCGCGCTCAAAAGCCGCAATGCCCTCCGACAACGGAAACGTCGCCGAGATCAGCGGTTTAAGGTCCACCTTTCCCGACGCCAGCAAAGCGACGGCCTTTGCATAGACATTTGCATACCGAAAGATGGTCTCTACCCGTACTTCCTTAGCCTGCGCCGCCACCACATCGAACGGCACCACCCCCGGAGGCATCCCCACCAGGACGAGTGTGCCGCCGGGTGCGAGGAGATCGAAGATGTTGTCGTAGGCGCGGAGGCTGCCGCTGGCTTCGAAGACCACGTCGGCGCCCCAGCCGGCCGTGAGCTGTTTGACGCGATCGACGAGGGAGCCGGAGCGAATGTCGAAGGGAACGATGCCGGGATACTGCGCGGCGATGGCGAGCTTCTCGGCGGAGACGTCGGAGAGGATGACCTGGCCAGCGCCGGCGGCCAAGGCTGCGAGGGCGGTCATGATGCCGATGGGGCCTGCGCCGGTGACCACGGCGGTTGCGCCGGGCTTGATCTGGGCTTTGGTGGCGGCGTGCATGCCGACGGCGAAGGGCTCAACCATGGCGCCCTCGGCGAGCGAGACATTGGCCGGCAGCTTGAAGGTGAAGGCGGCGGGGTGGATGACCTCATTGGTGAGGCAGCCGTGAATGGGCGGCGTGGCCCAGAAGCGCACGGCGGGGTCGAGGTTGTAGTGGCCTTCAAGGCTGGCGCGCGAGGTGGGGTCGGGGATGCCGGGCTCCATGCAGACGCGGTCGCCGGGGGCGAGATGCGTGACTTCGCTACCGACGGCGACGACGACACCGGAGGCTTCGTGCCCCAGGACCATGGGCGCGTCAACGACGAAGGGACCGATGCGGCCGTGTTTGTAATAGTGCACATCGCTGCCGCAGATGCCGACGCGGGCGATGCGGATGCGGACATCGCGGGGGCCGAGTTCGAGCGGCAGATCGATGTCGCGCAAAGACAGACGGAGTTTTTCTTCGAGTACGAGAGCTTTCATAAGGCCTCTTTGGACGAATCCAATTTACCCTGCCAGCTTACCGTATCAGGACGCCGGCGGCAGGATAGACCGTGCCGTTGGCCGTGGCCTTGAGAACGGGCAGTTCGGGCGTTGCGGTGAGCCACTCGACTTTTCCGTCGCGGATAAGGACCGTGTCTTCGGCCTTGCCGCCGCGGATGCTGGGGTTCCAGGCGAAGGCCTGGTTGTTGACTACGGTTTCAGTTCCGTTGGGCGTGGCGACCCATTCGCGCTCGCCGTAGCCTGTCGGCCCACCTTGATGATGAAGCTGCTCTTCGCCGGGGAAGCCCTCTGCTGCGTAGGCGGACTGGGCTACGCGGAAGAGTTCCGCGGAAGTTGTGCCGACGCGGGAGGCGTCGAGGAGCGCGGCATTGACATTGGCCGCCGATTGGAAGCGCGCCGCGAGTTCTGCCGGCAATGCACCGAAGTGGATGAAGCGGGTGATGGAGATGGCCAGGCCCCACTTGCGGGCGCAGAGGTTGAGCATGGCGTACTGCTTGAGGCGCGCGCCACGGGCGGCGGCGTGCTTGTACTTGAGGATGCGGCCATCGGCGGCGAAGAGATAGACGGAGGGCAGGATGCCGCGGCGCAGGAGGCCGGACGCGGTGATGGCTTCGAGGTCGTATTCGCTGAGGCCGGGCTCGACCTGGTTGAGGGCCTCGACGGTGGCAGCGGCCACTTCAGCTCCGAGCCAGCGGTAGCGGGCGAATTCTGTTTCGCTGAGGGAGGCGCGGAGAGGAAAGAGATTGACGGGCGTGAGGCCAGTGCCGGGCGAATCTGTCCCGAGCAGGCCGCCGGCGAGTTTGGCGGCAGCGGCGTCGGTGTCGTCGGCGTACCAGGGGAAGAGGACGGGCTCCAAGTCGAGCGCGGCGAACTCTTCGTCGTGGAGGCGGGGGGCTTCGTTCTCTGTGGTGAAGTAGTAGCGCTTGCCCGCGGCGGTGACCAGCAGCGCGGCTACGCCGGTCTCGCAGGGAGTGAGCACGCGCAACTCAACAGCGCCGCCGGTGAGCCAGGCCACGTTTTCGTTGCGGCGGATGAGAACGCCGGCGAGGCCTTGCGCTTTCATGAACTCAACGAGCTTTTCGTGCTTGGATTCGAGTTCGGTGTTCCATGCGGCTTCTGTGACGAGGGTCGTGCCGTTTACGACGAGGCTCTTGCTGATTCTCTTGCTCATGAATGGATCCTCTGCTCGATGAGTGTTTGCTTTTCGAGGCTCGTGGTATCCCTGGTCTCAGAATCGAGACCAGGGGCACCCAGTTCTGCGGGTATGTTGAGACGGGCTGACTGAGGTTCGTGGTATCCCCGGTCTCAAAATCGAGACCGGGGGCGCCCAACCTTTGTGGGTGAACAAGGAGATCCGGAGACACTGTTCCATGTTCCCTGTTCCCTGCTCTGCCTATTCATCCAGCGCGGGATGGTGGTGGCTCTCCCAGCCCAGGTAGCGGGCGGCTTCGTGGATGGCTTTGGAGACATCGCTGAAGTTGGCGGCTACGTGGTGTTCGAAGCCTTCGCGGCAGATGTACTTCAACAACTTTTGCAACTGCGGAATCTCGGCTACGCCTGCGCCGCCGAAGGTTTCCAACGGATCGTCGGTGAATTTTCCGGGGCCGGTGTAGCCGCGAATGACGCCGCGGCGATCGTCTGTCGAGTAGCGAGCGAAGGTGATGGCGCCGGCCTTGACGCGGCCCACGCAGGTGCCGAAGGTGTTCTCCTTGCCCACCGTGCCGGCGATGATCTCCTGGTAGTCCATCCGGACATCCTTGAAGAAGTGCTTGGGCAGATTGGAGCAGTGGAAGCAGACGCACTTGTCAGGGTGGCTGCCGTAGTTGTTGTTCCAGTCAAGCAGCGCGGAGGGAGTGCCACTGGCCAGGGCGAGCATGTACATGCTCAACACGCCCGGCACATCCACTTCGCAGGCCGACGGCGCCAGTTCGTTCGACATCATGCTCATCACCGTGCACGGGACGATGCCGAGAAACTCCTCCATCGAGGTCCAGCACTGAAGAGCGGTGATGCCAATGCGCGCTGCCTTCATCCAGTCGTCAATGACCGCAGCCAGCTTCGCCTGCTTGATGAGCCCCTGGTCGCTGATCCCGGCGGTTGAAACATAGGCCTTGATGTTGGCCAGCTTCTCCTGCACCGCATCGTCGGAGTCCTTGAGCCGCGCCACGCGCCCGAAGACTTCGCTCAGGTCCAGCGTTTCCACCGTGATGCCACTGCCCTCAAGCAAACGCTCGGAGTAGCGGACGGTGTTGAAGGCCGTGGGACGCGCGCCGATGGCGCCGATGCGGAGATTCTTGAGACCCTTGACGACGCGGCAGACCTGCGAAAACCATTCGAGGTCCGCTGTAAATTCAGGCGATGTGACGGCCTCAGTGTGCAGCGTGGTGAGCGAGTAGGGGATGCCGTACTGCATCATGTTGTTACAGGCGCTCATCTTGCCGCAGAAGCTATCGCGGCGCACGGCGATGGTCATGTTGTCAGAGCGGTCGGGCGTGGCCTGCACGAGGACCGGGACCTTGAGGCCGGAGAGACGGATGGCGTCGACGATGCCGCGCTCTTCGCCAAAGTTGGGCAGGGTGACGATGATGCCGTCGATCTCATCGGCGTGCTTTTTGAAGAGCGCGGCGCAGAGCTCGGCCTCGGCGTAGGTTTCTACCGCGCCGTGGCGGGATTCTTCCGGGGTCAGGACGATGGCCTTTGCGCCGGCGGCTTGAAGGACTGCGAGGATCTCATCGCGTCCGGATTTGGCCAGATGACCGGGGAAAAATCCGCGGTTGCCTACTATGATTGCGAATGTCATTGCACGTGTTGCCATTTTTTTGCTCCCTCGATCGGTTTGCCCTGCGCAATGACCGCAAGTGATTGAGCGGAGATTGCGCAGGGGCTAAAGCCCGTGATTCTTTGCTGAATTCTTCGGCTCGGCTAAAGCCGAGCCCTGATACAAAGCTTTACGCGTGCAACCAGCGGCGATGCGCACAATCGCGGTTGAAGATTCAATCTGTACCTACTTCGCCTGGCCGGGGCGGAACTTTACGACGTAGAAGATGCCGAGCAGGGCCAGCAGCGCGCCCCACCAGATGGGCGTGTGCAGACGAGTGAGTTCGACGAGCGGCGGGTAGCTGCCGGTTTGCCACTCGTAGATGCCGTAGCCGAAGATCATGAACCCATAGATAACCAGCAGGACGCCGATGAAGAACCAGATGGGAATTCCGGAACCATGCATGTTGTTTTCCCTTTCGTATTGCGCCTGCGACGGCGCTGAAGTTCGGCTACCAGAACAGGATGTTGAGCCCGGCAAAGATGATGACCACCAGGATGGCCCACATGTACTCGTTCCTGTAGAACGGGACCGGGGGTTCCTTGGGCAGTTTGGTTACGCCATAAACGAGACCGTCAAGCTCGGCGACTGGTTTGGGCTTGGTGACGAGGCTGACGAGAAAGATGATGACGATGGTGGTGATGAAGGCCCAGAGCGCGCGATAGAGATTCTCGGCCATGGGCTTGGCGTCAGGCGAGAGCGCGACCACGGCCAGCTCAGAGGGATTGAACTTGACCCACACAAACAGGCTGAACGAGGTGACGATTCCGCAGAGCAGGCCCAGGAAGCCGGCGGGCGCGGTGGCCCGCTTCCAGAACATGCCCATGAGGATTGCGCCGAGCAGGGGCGCGATGAAGAAGCTGAAGAGGGCCTGCACGTAGTCCATGATGCCGTGGGCGTGCATCACCAGGTAAGCAGCGCCGACGGAGACGGCGACGCCTATCAAAATGGATAATCGGCCAACGAGGACGTAGTGGCTGTCAGAGCCCTTCTTGTTGATGAGGGGCTTGTAGATGTCGTAGGTCCAGACGGTGGAGAAGGCGCTAACGTTGCCGGCCATGCCGCTCATGAAGCCGGCAATGAGTGCGGTGATGCCGAGGCCGAGCAGGCCGGGGCCGCAGTAGCGGATGAGCATCAGGGGCAGGGCTTCGTTGTAGCTGTGCAGCTCAGTGCCTGCCGCGCCGGTGAGGACGCTGGCCTGGTAAGCGGCGGGCAGCGTAGACTTGGTCGCCATGGCCGTGGAGCAGGCGGCGGAGTTGTCGAGCGTGTCTGAAGAGGGATTGACCGAGCAGGACTTGACGACGTCTTCGCCGACCAACTGGCGGCGGCTGCCATCGGGATTCTGCAAGAGAACAAGGCCGAGCAGGCCGGGCAGAATCACGATGAAAGGCACGGCCATTTTGAAGAACGAACCGATGATGGGAGCCATGCGGGCGGCGCGCAGATTGTGGGCGGCGAGCACACGCTGGACGACGAGAAAATCGGTGGTCCAGTAGCCGAAGCTGATGACGAAACCGAGACCGAAGACGATGCCGGTCCAGTGGACGCCCATGGGGTTGGCGGCAAAGTGGCCGGTGTCGCGCCAGAGGTGGAAGTAGCTGTCTCCATGCACGCCGGTCATTGACTGCATGTTGGCCATGATGTGCGTCTTCAGGCCGCTGACGCCGCCTGCCTGATAGAGGCCCAGGATAGGCACCAGCAGCGCGCCGCCCCAGATGAGGACGAATTGCAGGACCTCATTGAAGATGGCGGAGCGGAGGCCGCCGAGGCCGACGTAGGCGGCGACGGCGACGGAGCTGACCAGGATGCTGAAGGTGAGACTCCAGCCGAGAACGACGCGCATGACCACGGCCATGGCGAACATGTTGACGCCGCTCATGAGGATCATCTCAGAGGCGAAGGAGATGGCGGCGAGGATGCGGGTGTGCTCGCCGTAGCGGAGGTTGAGGTAGCCGGGGACAGAGTGGGTTTTGGAGACGTAGTAGAAGGGCATCATGACCAGGCCGAGGAAGAGCATGGCGGGGATGGCGCCGACCCAATACCAATGGGTGGCGAGGATGCCGTACTGGTACGCTGAGCCGGCCCAGCCCATCAACTCAAGCGATCCGAGGTTGGCAGAGACGAAGCTGAGTCCGGCGATCCAGGCGGTCATCTCGCGGCCGGCCATGAAGAACTCTTCGCTGGTGTTGGAGCGGCCTTTGAGATAGAAGCCGATCCAGATGACCATGCAGAAGTAGATGGCGATGACGGCGATGTCGAGGGGCCTGAGGTGGGCGAGGGGCGCGACGGTGAAGACCAGGAAGGCGGGCAGGCTGCCGGCGGCTGTGGAGGCTGGGACCAATCCGAGCATTGGGTCACCTGAGAGGGGATGAATTCGTCCTTGGAGCCAATGGACGTTCGCCATAAGTAAATGGGTTTACTGCAAGGTTTGTCAAGGGACAAAACCGGGGTGGGGGAGGAAAAAGGTTGAAGGTGGATTGAAAACGATCGGGGAACGGGGGAGGGGGTTGCATTTGCGGATTACCGGCTCCGGCAAGCGTTTACCGAGCGAAGTTTAGCACAGGAGGGGGATGGGGGAGTTGAGGAGTTTCCCGGTGAATCTGCGGGGAACCGGATTTGGCCTTGGTGAAGGTCTTCATGGATCTGAAGGTTCCAGGAAAAGCGACGCCCCAGATCTGAGTAAGACCTGGGGCGGCTGATGCGTGGTTGAGTCAGCTTCAGGCGCTGAAGAGGAGGATGCCGGCGGCTTTCTCTTCGCTCGCGCCTTCTTCCGCACTCACCGGCCGGTAGAAGAGCTGGTTGGCGTCAAGGTAGACCTCGAGGAAGGCTGGGCGCGCGGTGATTTGTCCGGCGATCAGGGCTTCCGACAAGGGGTCCTCGACGTAACGCTGGAGGGCGCGGCGCAGGGGGCGCGCGCCGTAGCTGCGGTCGACGAGGGTCTTGTCGAGGATCCACTTTTTGGCTTCCTCGGTGACGGAGATGGTGATGGACTTCTGGGCAAGGTTGGCGTTCAGGCTTTGCACCAGGAGTTCGACGATCTGGATGAGGTCGGCGTCGGACAAGGACTGGAAGAGGATGACCTCGTCGAGTCTGTTTAAAAACTCGGGATTGAAGGTCTTCTTGACCTCCTGCTTGACGAGTTCTTCGATCTTGTCGCTGACGATGTCTTCGCGGTCGCTCTGGAAGCCGAGGCCCTGCTTCTTCATCAGGTGGCGCGCGCCGATGTTCGAGGTCATAATGAGGATGGTGTTCTTGAAGTCGACGGTGTTGCCCAAGCCGTCAGTCAACTGGCCATCTTCAAAGACCTGGAGCAGGATGTTGAAGACATCGGGGTGGGCCTTCTCGATTTCGTCCAGAAGAACTACGGAATAGGGCGAACGGCGCACACGCTCCGTGAGCTGACCGCCTTCCTCGTAGCCGACGTATCCCGGAGGCGAACCGATGAGCTTCGAGACGGAGTGCTTCTCCATGAACTCCGACATGTCGAAGCGGATGAGGGCCTTGTCGGAGCCGAAGAGGAAGTTGGCCAGGGTGCGGGCCATCTCCGTTTTGCCGACGCCGGTGGGGCCGAGGAAGAGAAAACTTCCGATGGGCCGGTTGGGTGACTTGAGGCCGGCGCGGGAACGGCGGATGGCGCGGGCGAGCGCGCTGATGGCTTTCTCCTGCGAGATGACGCGCTTGTGGAGCTCTTCTTCAACGCGGAGGAGCTTGGCGGTTTCTTCTTCCTTGATGCTGGTGACGGGAACGCCGGTCCAGCGGCTGACCACGTCTTCAATGTCTTCGCGGCCAACGATGCCGGCGGCGGAGTCATCGAGGTGGTACTTGTCGCGCAGGGCGCGGAGGTTTTCGCGCTCTTTGCGTTCCTCGTCGGAGTAGAAGCGGGCCTTCTCGAACTCGTGGTTGGCGATGGCCGAGTCCATGCGGTGCACGATGAACTTGATGCGCTTCTGGACTTCAGTGATTTCTTCAGGAAGCGAGGTCTGGCGCAGCTTGACGCGCGCGCCGGCTTCGTCGATGAGATCGATGGCCTTGTCGGGCAGGAAGCGATCGGGGATGTAGCGATTGGAGTGGGAGACGGCAAACTCGACCGCCGCATCCGTGTAGCTGACGGCGTGGAATTTTTCGTAGCGCTCCTTGATGCCCATGATGATTTTGATGGCGTCAGCCTCGTTGGGCGGCGGAACTTTGACGGCCTGGAAGCGGCGCTCGAGGGAGCGGTCTTTCTCGATGGACTTGCGGAACTCGGCGGGGGTGGTTGCGCCGATGCACTGGATCTCTCCGCGCGAGAGCGCGGGCTTGAGGATGTTGGCCGCGTCCAGCGAACCCTCGGCCGAGCCTGCGCCGACGAGCGTGTGGAGCTCGTCGATGAAGACGATGGAGTTCTGGTTTTCCATCAGCTCTTTCATGATGGTTTTGAGGCGCTCTTCAAACTGGCCGCGGTACTTGGTGCCGGCGACGATGAGGGAGAGATCGAGGCCGAGGACCTTCTTGTCCGCGAGGAAGCTGGGGACTTCGCCATCGGCGATGCGCTGGGCGAGGCCTTCAACGATGGCGGTTTTGCCGACGCCGGGTTCGCCGATGAGGACCGGGTTGTTCTTGGTGCGGCGGCAGAGGATTTGAATGACGCGCTCGAGCTCGCCATCGCGGCCGACGAGGGGATCGAGCTGGCCGTCCATGGCGGCTTGGGTCAGGTCGCGGCTGAACTCGGCGAGCAAGCTGGACTCGCGCTGGCGCTGCTGCTGCGGAGCCTTCTCCTGCGTGACGCGGGCGAGCTCGTCGCGAATCTGGGCGAGCTTGAGGCCGCGCTCCTGGAGGATTTCAGAAGCGAAGCATTTTTCTTCGCGCAGCAGGCCGAGGAGCAGATGCTCGGTGCCGATGTGCTTGTGGCCGAGACGCTCGGCTTCTTCAGCGGCATAGGCGAGGACGCGCTTGCACTCGTTGGAGAGCGGCAGGTCGACGGAGGTGGAAACTTTCTCGCGGATGGTGGTGTGCGCTTCAATTTGCTTGCGGATGGATTCGACCGAAGCATGGGAGCGCAAAAAACGGTTGGTTAACGCCTTGTCCTCGCGCAGCAGGCCGAGCAGCAAGTGCTCGGTCTCGATATAGGGTGAGCCGAACTGGCTGGCCTCATACCGCGCGAAGAAGATCACGCGCCGTGCCTTCTCCGTATAGCGTTCGAACATGGTCTTCTCCCTTGTGCAGGCTATGGTACAGGCTATCGGCTGGAGTGGCCGCCTGGTTGAAGTTACCAGTGTCAGCCCAACCCGCGCGTGCCTTTCTTTAAACTTCGCCGCCGGCGGCGTCTGAATGTGTTCCCTGCCCCGGACGGCTCTTTGGGATGGCTCGTGGGCGCTCTTGCTGCCCGCCAAGTCCCCGGCTCTGATGCCGCCAAAAGGGAGATCCATCCTGCTCTGGCAACCGGGATGGGGTGAAAGCCCATTGGTTTCCCAGTTCCTTACTTGATAAGACTCACGAAACCGCAAGATGGTGCATTATCTGCGGGCAACGCTCGGTTGGGGCGCGGCTGGCAATCCCACATGCGGAGATGTTAGCAGCGGAGAGAGCCGGCCGTTTTCCAGGCGCAAGGCGCGCGTGCAGCGGGCGGCGAGTTCGAGGTTGTGGGTTACCAGAATTGAGGTGAGGCCGTGACTCTGGTGCAGGCGCTCAATGAGGTCGAAGACGCGGCCGGCGGTCAGTTCGTCCAGGTCGCCGGTGGGCTCGTCGGCCAACAGAACTTTGGGGTTATTGACGAGGGCGCGGGCGAGGGCGACGCGCTGCTGCTCGCCGCCGGAGAGCTCGCCGGGACGATGGCTGGCGCGGTCTTCCAGGCCCACTTCGCGGAGCCAGTTGGCGGCGGTGGCGAGCGACTCGCGCTTGTTGTTGCCGCGGGCAAGCAGCGGCATGGCCACGTTTTCCAGAGCCGTGAACTCCGGCAGGAGGTAATGGAATTGCCAGACGTAGCCGATTTCGCGATTACGAAAGGCTGCGGCCTCGCGCGTCGAGAGCTGGGCCACATTGGTTTGTGCGCAGACTACCGTTCCGGCGGTGGGAGCATCGAGTGCGCCGAGGATGTGGAGGAGGGTGCTTTTGCCCGCGCCGGATTGGCCGAGGATGGCGATCATGGCGCCGGGTTCGATTTCGAGATTGAGGCCTTTGAAGAGAGTGAGCGTGCCGCGCGCGGTCTGGTAGGTTTTTTCCAGGTTCTGGACGCGGATGATAGGGGGCTTGGTTTCGATGGACCGCAGTTCAGGTTCCCGCGTGGGGCGGGTTGCCGGTGGGGCAGCCGCTGGGGAGGTTTTTGTCATCCGTTGGTTCTATTTTATCGTGCCGGGCCACCTGCCACCTGCGGTGCGGCCAGTCGCCGCTTGCGCGGCAGGAGAATCGAGGCGTTTTGGAGCCGGGCACCTGCGGTGTGGCGGGCCTGGGTCCCTATCGGTATGAATGCCCTGTCTCCGATGTTCCAGACATAATTGCCGCTGTCATTCTGAGTGAAAGGGGCCCCAAACGCTTTTCAGTTTGGGGGTGGTGAGCGAAGAATCTGCTTTTGCATTCCCGTAGCTCTGATGTGAACTTCCGGGGCGCCACACGAGTGGTCTCCGCCCCAAAGATCGCCGTTCATGCTTTGAAAGGGCACGGCTTCAGCCGTGCCGCAAACAGCACAAGATGGGCCGGGCCTCAGCCCCTGAGGGAATCCTAATTTTACGCACTCGTCGCATTCGTGGGCATAGGTCAATGACCCAATTTGAGGAGGACCGCGCTAGCGCTTGGGGATCGCGGCGGGGTTGAGGCGGGCGATGCGGCCGTTGGGGCCGACGATGAAGGGGAGCGAGAGGGCGTTCCAGTTGCCGTTGTCGAGGGGCTGCCAGGTGCGGCCGTCGTCGCGGGAGATGTCCGAGCCGTTGGTTCCGGCGGTGATCCAGAGTTTGAGGGAGTCGGAGTATTGGACGGTGGAGCGGTAACCGTGGGGTGGGGTGGCGCTGGGGAGCCAGGTCCAACCGCTGTCACCCGTCCATGCCGCTGTACTCGCGGTGTCGCCTGGTTTCACATAATCGCCGCCCACAGCGACGCCACTGAGATAGCCGTGATCATCAGCTACGGATGATGCCTGTCGCGCATCGTCGATGCGACCTTCGTTGGCCTCTTGTCGAAAGGCCAGTGAGAAAATCCCCGACGAGTCCGTTCCACCGGCAATCGGGACCTTGATCGCCTTCGACCAAGCGAATCTGAGTTCGTCCGGCCATTTGTCATTTGGCCCAGCGCAAACATCCGTCATGTTGCTGAATCCCATAAAAATCCTAGCCCCTCCCTTGCCGCCAATGCCAATCCAAGACCGGCTGGTTGCGCTTGACGGGGCGGGTCTGCAATGAGGTGGAATCTGAAAGGGGATAAATGCCGCCGAGTTACTGGCTGCAAACGCTGCGCCATCCATTGCGGCGTCTTCCGTGGCAACACCGCGACCGGTTCCCCAATAAGCCCAGTTCTTCCCACCATCAATTGTGGCTAGCGTTAGAAATCGCCGATGTTTTAGTGTCTTCTCCACGAATGCTGCGGGACGCTGGCCCGCATGATATTCCAGAGTGTTTGGTTCGTTCCGAACGCGTATCCGGAGGATTGGATCGCCCAACAAGAATCCGTGGTTCCGGTCCCAGAAGGTGAAGGTGTCGAAGAATCCTTCCGGATCTGTATTCCTGAGCATGAGCGCCCAGGTCTTGCAGCCATCGGTGGTTTTGTAGAGGCGGCTCTTTTCGCCGGGGCCGGAGGCTATGACGATGGCGGTGTTGGCGTCCCAGGCTTGGACGCCGCGGAAGTCTAAAGTTACGCCGTCTTTGTCGGCGTCGGGGGTGGCGCAGCGCTGCCAGTGTTGGCCGCCGTCGGTGGTTTTCAAGATCGTGCCGCCTGTTCCGCTGGCCCAGGCGACTGTGCCGTCCACGGAGTGGATGCCGCGCAGGCCGGCGGTCATGCCTGAGTCCTGCATCTGCCAGGGTGGGCTGGAGGTAGACGGGGATTGGGCGGCGGCGACGACGGTGGCGCAGAGTAGCAGTGCGCAGCGGAGAGCTTGCATGGGTGGAAGTATAGTTCCGGCACCCGGGCTGTTCCCTGTTCCCTATTTCCTTTTCCCTGTTCCCTATTCCCTGTTCCCTGCCCCCTGACCCCACAGTCGCGCACAACCCAAAAAACCAAACCTTAATCGCAACCCTCAAGGCCGGCACTTGACCCGGAACCAACAAGTTAGCCCCAAACAAAACGCGCACTGCAACAAACAGGTGAAATTAAAGGCAACCCACAGCCCATTTTGTGCAACCGTGCACGGTTCATTTTTTCGAAATCGAGCACCTGAAAATTGAACTTTTGACGGAAATCGCAACCTTCTTTGCATACGTTTCCGCGCCAAACATAACCTTCTTTGCATACGTTTGGCCCCTTCCACGCACTTTAAATGCATACGTTTGCGCAGGGTTCCCAGGTCTCCCGCCGCAGCGGGCATCCGGCAGTGGAGAAGCGCGCAGCACGATGAATTTCAGGAGTGGCTTGGTGTCGCAGATCACTTGGCGTGCGGTGGTGCGGTGGGTATAAACAAAACTAGACCGTGAATCGAATTCGACTCTTCTTCTTTTTGGCTTTGGCGTTTGCCGTGGTGGCGGGCACGTGTGCGGCCGGCGCGCAGGAGACGCGCTATGAGCAATTCAGGGCGCATAACGCGGAGATGACAGCGCTGGAGCCCTCATGGATGGGGCCGCTGACGCACTCGGATGCGCGGATTGCGCAGGGCTTGAAGGTTTCGGTTGCGAACATGGATTATCCGCCGGGGCATCCGATTGTTTATGGAAACAATCACGGGGTCGCCCTGCTCGCGGCGCGGCGATATCAGTTCGACTTCAATCCGCCGTCGTATTTTCGCAACCACTCCAGCACGGAGAAGGATGGGTTTGGGAACGCCGCAGTGCAGGCGAAGTACCGCATTGCCTCAGGGAACGCGGAGCACGGCAACTTTGTGGTGACGGCGATTCTGCTTCATGGGTTTGGCGCGCGGGCGACGGAGAACCAGTTCTTCAGCGCTTACTACATTCCGACGCTTGCGGCGGGCAAAGCTTACAAGCGCTTTGCGGTGATTTCGACGCTGGGCGGGGTTTTGCCGACGAAGAATGTGTGGGAGCAGGGTCGGGCGGTGGAGTGGAACCTGACGGGCGAGGCGCACGCGACGAAGCATGTGTGGTTCAGCGTGGAGAACAATGCGTTGTTTTTTCACGGCGGTCCGCTGGACGGCAAGACGCAGAATATGGTGACGCCGGCAGCGTTTTACATGGTGCGGCGCAAGGAATGGAAGCCGGAGCACGCGGCGGTGGTTTTGAGCGCAGGCATGCAGAATGCGACCTCGAGCTACCACATGTATAACCACAATCTGATTACCGAGATGCGGGTGATTTTCTAACAGGCGGAGCGGATTCGGGGTTGGGCAGGAAGATGGGTTGGGTGGGTCGATTGGCGGCGGGTTCGCACGCGAATGCACAGTTTGTGCCGCTTTTTGCACATTGGGGACAGGGCGCGCAAGGGAAATGCCGCAAATTTCCGGTTGAATTCTCTACGGTAGCGGGTATTCTATTGTCATTCCGCGGTTCAAGTTTTTCCCGTCAGGCACGCGAGCTTAACTCGTAACGGCAGCACCGTCTCCGCTTTTTTGGACTGAACAACGAACATAAGTCATTTCATTTATCCCAGAGCCTCTGGCGCAAATTGAAGAGGCCATATGGGAAATCTCTTTTTTGAGGCCATGCGACGTGAGGTATTCCATGCGATTGATTTCCGCTTTGATTCCCCGGCTGCTGGCGGTTGTGGCGGCTGTTGCGCTGTGCAGTCCCGCGGTTTTTGCACAGCAGACACTCGGCGGCATCACCGGCGAGGTAACCGACGCCTCAGGCGGCGTGGTTCCCAACGCAGCGGTGACGCTGGTTGGCGAGCAAACATCGTTGACGCGCGCGGCCAAGACCAATGGATCGGGGATTTATCTATTTGTGGATCTGCCGATCGGCACGTATACGCTGACCTACACCGCGGAGGGATTCGATGTGCAGAAGACGCAGCACATCACGGTGCAGGCGGATCGCACGGCGACGGTGAACGCGCAACTGAAGGTTGGCAAGACGAGCACAACGATTGAGGTGGAAGCCTCGCCGCTGATGAACGCGGTGGACACGACGAACGGCTACGTGCTGGACAATGCGCAGATTGACATGGCGCCGCTGTCGACCGGGAGCTTCACCGGCCTCGCGATTCAATCGACGGGCGTGAGCGCGGAGCTGCCGGGCGGGACGGGTGTGAACTCGGGATTGGGCAACGCGCCGATCTGGGCCAACGGGCAGCGGGATACGTCGAACACATTCTTGTTGAACGGCGTGGATGCGTCGAACCTTTTCAACGGCAAGAGCACGAGCCAGGTGGCATCGTACCGCGTGATCGCCAACACGGGGTCGGGCAACAGCACGGCGGGCGGCATTATCCAGAGCAGCGCATCGATTTATCTTTCGATCGGCAACGCGATCCCGAGCCCGGCGCCGGAGACGCTGGAAGAGGTGCGTGTAAACGCCTCGATGTATGACGCGCAGCAAGGCGCGACCGCGGGCGCGCACCTGGACATGAGCACCAAGTCGGGCACGAACGCGCTGCACGGCAATGCGTATATCCACCACGGCAGCAACTGGCTGAATGCGGCGCCGTTCTTTTTCAACAACGATCCCGATATTCCAGCGGACCAGAAGGTTCCGCAACTGCATCGGTATACCGCGGGCGGTACGGCGGGCGGCCCGCTGGTGAAGAACAAGGTGTTCGGGTTTATCGCCTACCAGCATTTGCACGTGTCGGACCAGGAGATTGGGTACTCGCGTTTCTCGGTTCCGGTGGGTCTTTCCGACGACCGCAGCGCGGCCGGGCTGGCGAGCGTGGCCAACGCGGGCTGGGGAACGAGCCTGACGGGAGCGGATCTGAACAACAACGTCAAGAATCCGGGCAGCAGCGTGGCCTACGACCTGATGAATGCGCCGGCGGTGACGGGCGAGCCGGGCAAATGGCTGGTTCCGAACCCGACGGGCGTGGCCAGCGTGACGCATCCCTATAACGTTTCGCTTCCGGGCACGGCTTATTTTATCGGCGATCAACTGGTGAGCGATCTGGACTGGAACGCCAGCGCCAAGGACACGTTTGCGGTGAAGTACTATTACCAGCACGATCCGACGACGGCTCCTTACGCGTATTCGAACGTGCCGGGATTTGCCCAGCATCTGGATGCGGGCAGCCATGTGTTCTCAATCAACAACGTGAATCTGCTGCGGAACAACCTGAGCGTGACGGAGACGCTGGGGTTCATCCGGGAGAAGATCTACTCGACGAACGAGCAGCCATTCAGCTCGACCAGGCTGGGCGTGAACAACTTTGGTTCGCCGTATTATTCCGGCGTGACGATCGTCGACACTCTGGGGTCGAATACGCCGACCGGGCTGCAGACGCTCAACATTGGGCCGGGGTCGAACCAGGGTTCGCTGACGGGCGTGTTTCAGAATCGCTTGATGCCTTCAGGCAACGCGATCTGGACGCTGGGCAATCACACGGTGGCGTTTGGGGGAAGCTGGTCGCATACGCAACTAAATCCGCGTGACCGGCGGCCGGGCACGGCAGGGACGACGTCATCGGCGGACTTTGGCCAGTTTGCGCAGGGGCTGGTGACCACCAACGACGACTTCAATACGACGACCTTTCTGCAAGGCAACGGCGACCGTTACTATCGGGCCAACGAGACCGGGCTGTATTTACAGGACAAGTACCAGATCAAGGCGAACCTGAGTCTGACGGCGGGGGTCCGCTTCGATTTGAACGGCGGATTCAGCGAGAAGAACAGTCGCCTGTATAACTTCGATCCCACGCTGTTCGATGCGGGCACGGCCAACGACCCGACCAACCCGACGGGGACCATCACGAACAACGGGTACGTGATCGCGAAGAACTCGCACGACACGACACTGACCGGGCGGCAATGGGGTATTGGGCCGCGCGTGGGGTTTGCGTGGTCGCCGGCGCGGTATTCGAGCAAGGTAGTGGTGCGCGGCGGCAGCGGCTTCTATTACGATCGCGGCGAATTGTTCGCCTACTTCTCTCCCGGCTACGCGGCCGGCCTGGTGGAGGGAGGACCGTTTGGCGTGGCGCAGTCGCCGCCGTTTGTGAACTCGCAGGTTTGCGACACCGCGGACCTGAGCTATTACAACGGGTATATTCCCACGTGCAGCCCGGCCGATGCGAACCTGAGCAAGCCGTGGGGCGCGAGCCTGGGCGCGGCGCCGACGGGTAAAGCCTCCGACATTACCAAGGCACTGCCGAACGCCTACCAGATCGCCAACGGTGCAGAACCTTATTCCATGGGCATCTACGACCGGAAGAACAAGCTGCCTTACTCGATCAACTACACGCTGGACGTGCAATGGCAGCCGCGCAACACAGTGGCCATTGAAATTGGCTATGTGGGCAATGTGGGACGCCACCAGGTGATTCCGACACCGTTTAACCAGGCGCAGATTGCGAGCCCTTCTGCTCCGATACGCGGCCAGAACTACACATATGGCTATACGATCGAAGACACAAATTACAATCCCATTGCGCTGCCGGGCAACAACGGGAATTACCTGACCAACTACGAAGGCGGAAACGTGGATTTGCGCGTTCCCTACATTGGATATTCAGGCGAGTCGATCGATTACCGGGCGGCGGGGATCTCGATGTACAACGCAGGGCAGTTGCACATAGACAAGCGGATGGGGCACGGGGTGCAGGTGGGCGCGTCGTACACGTTCTCGCACACCACCGACGAGCAAAGCGCGCTGGGGCTGTTCTATAACGGCGACAACCCAACCAATCTGCGCAGCGGCTACGGCCTGGCCGACTTTGACCGCAAGCACGTATTGAACTTCACCTACACCTTTCAAGCTCCGACGATTCACACCAGCAATTGGCTGACAGGCGCGGTTGCCAACGGCTGGAGCCTGAACGGCATGACGGTTCTGCAAAGCGGACAGCCGTTCAGCGTGATCGATTTCACGGGCGCGGTGGGCAGCGTTTACTACAGCGTGTCGGATGGCATCAACGACCCGCTGGTGCCTCTGGCTCCCGGCTGCTCTGCGAAGACGGCCAGCACCGGCAAATCGGGCGCATTCGGGACGGCGGATGCGGCACTGAAGGCGCAGTGCTTCACGATTCCGCTGCTGAATCCGGGGGATCTGGGCGGCGCGATTCCGGCCAACGATCCGTATGAGACCACGTTCATCTCGCACGGAGAGCGCAACATCTTCCGCCAGGCGCCGCAAAAACGCGCGGACGCTTCGCTGGTGAAGCAGACGACTCTTAACGATCGCTTCAAGCTGCGCTATTCGCTGGATGTATTCAACCTGACCAACACCACCAGTTTTGACGTAACCGGAGACCAAGTCTCGCAAAACATGAACTACAACGGCTATCCCACGCAGGGCACAACGCCGTCGCCGACCGGGTGCGATGCCTCGGGCCATCAAACCAACAGTTCGTTCTATAACTGCCCAGCGGGCCTGGGCATCACGCTGCATACGATCGGCAGCCCGCGGCAGGTTCAGATGTCGCTGCGGCTGGATTTCTAAGGCAGTCTGACGAGGAAGGCGAGGGCGTCCGCGACAGATGCGGACGCCCTTGTTGCGTCTGGTGAGAAAACTCATGGTCGAGATGGTGGTGACATTGCTCGTTTGAGTGCCGCGAAAGCAATTCTGCGCAGATGAGGCGTTGAGAATCGCCAAGTTTTGCAAATGTGCGAGGTTAGGATCATCGACGGTTGATGGTTGGCCGCGGCAATTTGGGTTCGGGAGCAGGCTCACGCCGGCTTTTTTTCCATGGCTTGACTTTGAGCGCGCTCGAAGATGTACGTTTGAATTATGAGAGACGCAGGATACACCATCCGAAGCATGGCAGAGCGATGCGGAATGACCGCGCACACTTTGCGCTACTACGAGCGCGTGGGACTGATTCAACCCGTGGGCCGCGCGAGCAACGGTCATCGCCGCTACTCGGACGCGGACGAATGCTGGATTCAGTTTCTTCACTGCATGCGGGCCACGAACATGCCGATCCGGGAGATGCAGCAGTATGCGGAACTGCGGGAGCAAGGCGATTCAACGTCGCTGGGGCGGCGCAAGATTCTCGAGGATCACCAGGCAGATATTGCCGCGCAGATTATAGAGCTGCAACGGGCTCACGCTGTGCTGAGCCACAAGATCGCGAACTACCGCAGGATTGAGCAGCGCATTCGCGTCGGCGGACCCATTCTGCCGGAGCCGGAGCTTGGCGAGCAAGAAGATTGCATGTGCAGCCTTGCTTCAGCCAGCTGAGAGCCTGCCCTATCGGCGCGGGGCGGCTTTGCAAAATTTGGATGGGTCATGGCGTGAGTGTTTGCGACCGTCGCCAAGTTCCGTGCCCTAGAATCTTCTCATGACGAAGAGCGCTTCACCGCTGCAGGTTCTGAATGCCGGCATTGCAGCTTGCGAACACTGCACGCGGCTGCGCACGTATTGCGCGGAGGTAGCTCGCACACGGCGGCGGGCGTATGCGGAGTGGAAGTACTGGGGCAAGCCGGTGCCCTCGTTTGGCGACGAGCAGGCGCGGGTGCTGGTGCTGGGATTGGCTCCGGGAGCGCACGGGTCGAACCGGACAGGACGGCCGTTCACGGGCGATGGGTCAGGCGATTTTTTGTATCCGGCGCTGCATGAGACCGGGTTTGCCTCGCAGGCGAAGGCGGTGAGCCGCGACGACGGGATGAAGCTCACCGGCTTGTGGATCAGCGCGGTGGTGCGGTGCGCTCCTCCGGCCAACAAGCCGACGCTTGAGGAGCAGCGGACATGCGCGGCGTGGCTGGATGAGGAGATGAGGTTGCTTGCCGATTTGCGCGTTGTGGTTTGCCTGGGGCGAATTGCTTTCGATGGTCTGCTGGGGTGGGCGCGGCGTAGTGGGCAGTTGCCGGCGCGGGTGGGGATCAAATTCGACCATGGCGCGGAGTTTGCGTTGCCCGGTGGCCTGACGGTGATGGCGAGCTATCATCCATCGCTGCAAAACACCAATACGGGCAAGCTGACGCGGGCCATGTTTCTCGAGATCTTCAAGCGGGCGCGGCTGGCGGCCGGATGGGGATGAGAAGCGATGCCGGCGATTTATGCTGGAGCGGGGAGGAAACGATGGACGAAATAGCAGCGGAGGTTTTGAAGAGGATCGACTCAGAACCGCCGCCACCACGCGCGATGCGGCAGAGCCTGGTGGATCACTATTCTCCGGCCGTCCTGCTGGAACGGGCCGCTTACCTGCGCAAGCTGGCAAAGCACGGAGACGGCTCGGCGAGCGAGATGCTGAAGGAATATCCGCAGCACTTCACGATGCTTTCGTTTCGCAGCCGCGACGGAGAGGCCGAAGTTCACGACGGTCATGCCGATCTGTTTTATGTTCTGGACGGGCACGCCACGCTGGTGACCGGCGGCACGGTGACTGGGACGCGGGCGATTGGGCCGGGCGAGACGCGCGGCGACGGAATCGAAGGCGGCACGCGGCAAGAGCTGCGGGCGGGCGACGTGGCGCACGTGCCGGCGGGCGTGCCCCACCAGATGCTGGTGGCGGGCGACAAGACATTCACAAGCTTTGTGATGAAGGTATTGGAAAAGCCTTAGGGTTTCTCTGCGTACATCTCGAGAAGCTCGCGGGCTGCGCGGAACGAAGTGGCCTGTCCAGCCACAACCTCGCGCTCAAGAGACTCCATGCGGGTGCGAATGGCGGGATTCGATTCGAAGCGGCGGCGCAGCCCTTCCTGAATGATCTCGTGCATCCAGCTGCGCGTTTGTTCGCGGCGAGCGTGGGCGAACCACCCGTTGGCTTTGGTCAGCGCGTTGTGCTCAAGAACCGCGTTCCAAAGATCGGGGATGCCCTTGCCGGTTTGCGCCGAACAGGTAACAGCGCGCGGTGTCCACTCGGACGGCGAGGCAGGGAGATAGTGCAAGGCATTCCGGGCATCGGTGCACGCTCTTTCCGCGGCGGCAAGGTTGGATCCGTCGGCCTTGTTCACGGCCACCAGGTCTGCCATTTCCATGATGCCGCGCTTGATGCCTTGCAGCTCGTCGCCCGCGCCGGCCAGAACGATGAGCAGGAAGAAGTCGACCATTTCGCGCACCGTGGTCTCGGACTGTCCGACGCCGACGGTTTCAACGAGAATGTTGCGATAGCCGGCCGCCTCGCAGAGCAGCATGGCTTCACGGGTGCGCTGCGCGACGCCGCCGATGGACCCGCGTGACGGGGAGGGCCGGATGAAGGCCATGGGGCATGAGGCGAGAGTGGTCATGCGCGTCTTGTCGCCGAGAATGCTTCCGCCGGAAAGCTGGCTGCTGGGATCGATGGCCAGCACGGCAACCTTTTGCCGGTGCTCGGCAATCAACCATGTTCCCAACACTTCAATCAAGCTGCTCTTACCTGCGCCGGGAACACCGGTGACGCCGACGCGGATGGAGTTGCCACTGTGCGGGAGGCAATCTTCGACGATGCGCTCGGCCAGTTCGCGGTCGGCCGCGCGCGAACTCTCGATGAGGGTGATGGCCTGGGCGAGAATGGTTCGGTCGCCGCGCAAGATTCCTTCAATGAATTGCTGAGGCGAAAGGGAGCGGCGGCGGGTGGAGATGCGCACAATCAGGTCGCACGGCGGCTCCTGAGCCGGAATGCCGGGCCTGACATGCAACGCGCTGTCGACCGGGTCAGTCAATCAAGATGCTCCTGCAACCGAAGTGCTCCTCAGAATTTCAAGAATCCTCTGCGCGGCTGCTGGAATTACCGTTCCGGGACCGAAGATGCCGGCCACTCCGGCCTGGTAGAGGAATTCGTAATCCTGCGGCGGAATGACGCCGCCCACGACCACAAGGATGTCATCGCGGCCGAGTTTGCGCAACTCCTCGATCAACTGCGGCACCAGCGTTTTGTGGCCGGCGGCGAGCGAAGAGACGCCGGCGATGTGCACGTCGTTCTCGGCCGCATGGAGCGCAACCTCGCGCGGAGTCTGGAAGAGCGGACCGATGTCTACGTCGAAGCCTATATCCGCGAAGGCGGTGGCAATGACTTTTGCGCCGCGGTCGTGACCGTCCTGGCCCATCTTGGCAACGAGGATGCGCGGGCGGCGGCCCTCAGCCTGCTCGAATTCGGCGACCATCCGGCGCGCCTTCTGGAACTCCACGGCGTTGCCGCTCTCTGCTGAGTAGACACCGGCGATGGTGCGGGTGGTGGCCTGGTAGCGGCCCCAGACTTTCTCAAGCGCGGAGGAGATTTCACCGAGCGTGGCGCGCTTGCGGGCGGCATCGACGGCGCAGTCAAGGAGATTTCCCTGGCCTGTGGAGGCGCATTGGGCGAGTTGTTCAAGGGATTGGTGGACGGCGTCGTTGTCGCGCTCGCGCTTCAACTGGGCGAGGCGCTTGAGTTGCGACTCGCGCACGGCGGCGTTGTCGATATCGAGGACGGGGATGAGCGGCTCCTCGGGCGAGGGATAGGCATTGACGCCGACGATGATGTCGGCGCCGGAGTCAATGCAGGCTTGGCGGCGGGCCGCGGCCTCTTCAATGCGCATCTTGGGGACGCCGGTCTCGATGGCTTTGGCCATGCCGCCGAGGCCTTCGACTTCTTCAATCAGTGTCCAGGCGGAGTGCATCAACTCGTGTGTGAGGCGTTCGACATAGTACGAACCGCCCCAGGGATCGACGATGCGGGTGATGCCGGTTTCTTCCTGGAGGTAGATTTGGGTGTTGCGGGCGATGCGGGCGGAGAAATCGGTGGGCAGGGCCAGCGCTTCGTCGAGGGCGTTGGTGTGCAGAGACTGAGTATGGCCGAAGGCCGCGGCCAGGGCCTCGACGCAGGTGCGGACCACGTTGTTGAAGGGGTCCTGGGCGGTTAGGCTCCAACCGGAGGTTTGCGAGTGGGTGCGGAGGACGAGGGATTTGGGGTTCTTCGGACTGAAGGTTTTGACCAGCTTGGCCCACAACATGCGGGCGGCGCGCATCTTGGCAATCTCCATGAAATGGTTCATGCCGATGCCCCAGAAGAAGGAGATGCGGGGCGCGAAGTCATCGACGTCGAGGCCGGCTTTGACGCCGGTGCGCAGGTACTCGAGGCCGTCGGCCAGAGTGTACGCGAGCTCGATATCGGCCGTGGCTCCGGCTTCCTGCATGTGATAGCCGCTGACGCTGATGCAGTTGAAGCGGGGCATGTTGGCGGCGCAATAACGGAAGATGTCGCCGATGATGCGCATGGAACCGGCGGGGGGATAGATGTAGGTATTGCGGACCATGAACTCTTTAAGGATGTCGTTCTGGATGGTTCCGCTCAACTGGGCGGGTTTCACGCCCTGCTCTTCGGCGGCGACGATATAGAACGCCATGATGGGCAGCACGGCGCCATTCATGGTCATCGACACGGACATTTGGTCGAGAGGGATCTGGTCGAAGAGGAGCTTCATGTCGAGGATGGAGTCGATGGCGACGCCGGCCTTGCCCACGTCGCCGGTGACGCGCTCGTGGTCGGAGTCGTAGCCGCGATGCGTGGCCAGATCGAAGGCGACGGAGAGGCCGCGCTGTCCGGCGGCGAGGTTGCGGCGGTAGAAGGCGTTGGATTCTTCGGCGGTGGAGAAGCCCGCGTATTGCCGAATGGTCCAGGGCCGCATGACGTACATGGTGCTATAGGGCCCGCGCAGGTAGGGCGGCAGGCCGGCTGCGTATTCAAGATGTTCGAGCCCTCGCAGGTCCTCGCGTGTGTAGAAGCTCTTGACGCGGATGTGCTCGGGGGAGAGCCATTCTTCGGCGGTGCCGACGCGGGCAGGCTCGACAGCGGGCTTGTAGTCGATCTTTGAGAAGTCCGGACGCATCACTATTCCTCAATTCCCAAGCGCAGTTGCCATGCCGCGAGAAACTCGATGGGATTGGTGCGGATATGGACGAAATCGGTGACGCCGGCGGTGCGGAGTTGGTCGGCGGAGTCCGGATTGCCGGCGATGAGAACCGGCGTGTTGCGGCGCAGCTCTGTGAGTTTGCTCATCAGTTCCCAGCCCAGTTCGAGATATTCCGCATCGGAACTGCAAAGCACGATAAGGCCGGCATCGGCGGTTGCAATCGCATCCGTTGTGGAGAACTGCCGCGTGACGCAAGGTAAACCGGCGCATCCGAAAAGGTTGGCGGCGAAGTTGGAGCGGGCCGCGCGCATTTTGACGTCGCCGATTTCGGCGAGGAGGATGAGCGGCGATTGGCCGGTTTTGACGGCGTTGCGTTCGGTGCGCAGGCGGAGGCGCTCGAAGCCCTGGGTGGCGCGGCGGCCGGCGAAGACGCGCTCGACATCAATGCGGTCCAAGGCTGTTTCCGATGGGTTGGGGTATTGATTGGTTCCGGTGAAGACGCGGCGGCGCGAGGCCACGGCCTTCTCGCGGGCGGCCATGGACTGCTCAAGTGCTCGCGCAATCTGGCCGTCTGCATTGGCCTTGCGAAAGCCACCGGCCGCTTCGATGGCCTGCATGGAGCGCCAGCCTTCGCGGGCGATGAAATCGGTGATGACCTCGATGGCGTACGATCCGGCCGCGGGATCGGCGACCCTGGACAGAAAGGCTTCGTGCTTGAGCAGGATCTGGGTATTGCGCGCAAGGCGGCGGCTGGCCTCATCGGGCGCCTTGTAACACGCATCGAAGGGCGCAACGGAGATGGAATTGGCGCCGCCGAGCGCGGCAGAGAGGGTTTCAGTGGTTCCGCGCAGGATGTTGACGTGGGGATCGTAGACGGTCTTGTTCCAGCGGGAGGTGCGGGCGTGGATGCGAGCCGCCGCGACCGGCTTGGCGCCGCCGAAGCTTTCGACCGCACGCGCCCAGAGCAGGCGGAAGGCGCGGAACTTGGCGATTTGAAAGAAGAAGTTTGCGCCGATGGCGAAAGAGATTTCGAGTGAAGCCGCGGCGCGATCGATGTTCACGTTGCGCGCTTGCATTTCGGCGAGGAATTCGATGCCGGCGGCGAGCGTGAAGCCAACCTCTTCCACGGCGGTTGCTCCCGACTCTTCAAACTCCTCGCCGTGGATGGTGAAAGGGGTGAGAGCGGGCGGGGCCGCGGCAAGGATTTCCGCGGCAAAGTCAAGGTTGGCGAGGGGATCGAATCCGGTGGAGGCAGGCGACAATCTTTGGCGTGCGATCAAGAGACGGATGAGCGGTTCGCCTGCATCGCAGAAGTGCACGGGAATTTCGTGCAGGTTGACCAGGAGCATTCCCAGGTCGGAGGCGCTGTGGATGGAGACGTTGCGAAAGGCAATCTCTTCGGCGCCGACGGCGAGAGCGCTCTGGGCCGCTTGATTTGCGAGTTCGGGATTGACTTCGTCGATCTCTTCGCGGATGCGCCAGGCGGCAGAGGGTTGCGCGCCACGCGCATAGGGGAAGTGGCCGGGCGGTGGGTCCAAGTATTCCAAGCCTTGAAGATCTTCAGCGCGGTAGTAGGGTTTGACGGCGAGGCCTTCGTCGGTTTTCCAGAGGAGCTTCTTGTCGTAGTCGGCTCCCTTGAGGTCCCGGACGATGGCTTCTTCCCACGCTTCGGTGGCGACCGGAGGAAACTCATGGAGCAAAGAATCTGTGGCCATATCGGTTCACTTGCTTTCCGGATCTTCGACAATTTCAATGAGGAATCCGAAGGGATGGTCGGCTCTGGATTTGGGATGGACGAAGAAGACAGTGGTGCCGCGCGAGCCTTTGCGGGGCGCCTTGTCAATGAGTTGAAAGCCGCTGGCCTGCATCGCATCGAAGGCCTTTTGCGCGCTTTGCACGCGGAAGGCAACATGAGCCAGGCCGCCACGGCCGCCGTTGCGGTCGATGAGCTTTTGCACGGGAGAGTCGGGCGACAGCGGCTCCAGGAGCTGAATGAGGTTGGGGCCGTCGCCGATTTGCAGCAAGGCCTCGCGCACCTGGTCGGAGCCGAGGACTTCTTCGCGATGGATTTCACGGAAGCCCAGCAACTTGTAGGCCTCGACCTGGGCATCCAGTTCGCCTGGTTTGACGGCGATGGCGACGTGGTCTACGAACTGGATGCCCGGAACACTGCTCAATTCATCCTGCGCGCTGTGCATCTACTTCCCTTTCGTTTGCGTCCGCGGACTTACCCCCGGGGATCAACGGATCATTACTCAAACTCAATAACGACCTGGTTCAGTTTGACCGAATCGCCCGACGCCACGCTGACGCTCTTGACGGTTGCAGCACAGGGCGCCATCAGATTTGTTTCCATCTTCATGGCCTCGAGGACCATCATGAGGTCGTTGGGTTGCACCGTTTGCCCGGGCTCGACATTGACTTTGATGACGAGGCCGGTCACGGGACTGCGGCAGATCTTCATGTCGGCGAGATTCTCGCCGGCAACCTGGCCGTAGGACAGCGCGCCAGGAACAAGCGGAGGAGGAGAAAGTTGCGCATAGCTGGGCTGGCGCGCACCCTCGTCCTCTTCGAGGACTTCGACTTCAACCTCGTACGTTTTTCCTTCCACGGTGATTTGAAGCTTCACGTGATGGGCTCCTTTTCCCTGGAGAGACCTTCGCCTTTGCGTCAGCCCCTGGCCCGCAGATTATGAGAGGCCTGGACGAAGACCCGTCCCTGCTGTGACCATGCGTTGACAACTTCGTTGGGCGACTCAAGCAGCCTGGCCGAGAGGATGCGCACTTTTTTGCCGAGGAATGCGGTAACAGCAGCGGCGAGCACGGCCATGGTCTCCGGGGAGATTTCGCTGTCCCCCAGGCGAACGGCTTGCTCCTCGAATTCCGGGGCGGCTTCCGGTTCCGGCACCGATGCAAAACCCTGCGCGGCTTCCATGGTGAATTCCGGAGCGGCAGCGGCCTGCATGTCAGCCACTTCGCCTTGTTCATCGAATCGAGCTTGCAGGGCTTTGAGGGCGGCTGCGAGCGCTTCAAGGCGGTGTTCGGTCTCGATGCACCGCCTGTCGGCTGCACGCTGGAGTGAGCGCCGCAGGCCGACATAGACCAGTGCCCAACCCGCAACGAGGAGCGCGATCACCGCAAGAGCTGTCAGATAGACTGTCACGCGCAACTCCTATTCATAATGGGATCAAGCCGTGCTTCTTGGGAGGCCGCAGCTCCCGCTTGGCGTGCAACGATTCAAGAGCCTGGGCCAGATATTTTCTGGTTTCGGCGGGCTCAACGATGTCGTCCACGAGGCGGCGGCCACCGGCGACGTAGGGATTGGCGAAGGTATCGCGATAGGCATCGACCAACTCCTTGCGGCGGACGTCCTTGTCTTCGGCGGCGTCGATTTCACGGCGGAAGACGATTTCCGCGGCGCCCTCGGCGCCCATGACGGCGATCTCAGCCGTGGGCCAGGCGACCACGCGGTCAGCGCCAAGATCTTTGCAGCACATGGCGATGTACGCGCCGCCGTAGGCCTTGCGAAGGACGACGGTGATTTTGGGAACGGTGGCGGCCGAGTAGGCAAAGAGCAGCTTGGCGCCGTGGCGGATGATGCCGCCGCGCTCCTGCTCGACACCGGGGAGAAAGCCCGGGACATCGACGAAGGTAATGAGCGGAATGTTGAAGGCATTGCAGAAGCGAACGAAGCGCGCGGATTTGTCAGAGGCATTGATGTCGAGCGCGCCGGCGAGGAAGCAGGGCTGGTTGGCGACGACGCCGATGGGCCGGCCCTGGAGGCGGCCAAAGCCGATGACGATGTTGGGAGCGAAGCCCGGCTGGATCTCGAGAAAATCCTCGTTGTCGACCACGCGCGCGATGACGCCGCGGACGTCATAGGCAACCTTGGAGTCGACGGGGACAATGTTGTTCATCTCCGGATCGGATTTGACCTTGGCATTGAAGGCCATGCGGGGCGCGTCTTCAAGGTTGTTGGAGGGGAGGAAGCTGAGGAGGCGGCGGCAAAGGTGGACGGCTTCTTTGTCGTCACGGGCCACGAGGTGGACCACGCCGGCGTTGTTCATCTGCGAGTGAGCTCCGCCCAGTTCCTCGGCAGAGACCACTTCTCCGGTGACCTGCTTGATGACCTGGGGTCCGGTAATGAACATCTGGGCTTGCTGGGTCTGGATGACGAAGTCAGTGAGCGCCGGGCTGTACGCCGCGCCGCCGGCGCAGGGTCCGCAGATGAGCGAGATCTGCGGCACGGTTCCCGAAAGCATGACGTTGTTGTAGAAGACGCGGGCATAGCCGGCCAGGCTGTCAATGCCCTCCTGGACGCGAGCGCCGCCGGAGTCGTTGATGAAGATGAAGGGGCTGCCGGTTTTGAGCGAGAGGCTGAGCATCTCGGCGACCTTGTTGCTGTGGGTTTCTCCGGCGGCACCGCCGACGACGGTGAAGTCCTGGCTGGCGAGATTGACGGGGCGGCCATCGATGGTTCCGCATCCGGTGACGACGCCATCGGCGGGGAGCTTTTTGTCTGCCATGCCGAAATAGGTGGCGCGATGCTGGGCAAAAAGGCCGATCTCCTGAAAGCTGCCTTTGTCGACCAGGTCGGCGATCCGTTCGCGGGCCGTCATTTTGCCCGCGGCATGGTGTTTGTCGATGCGTTCCTTGCCGCCGCCGAGCTCGAGTTCGGCGCGCTTGTTGCGAAGATCGGCAACCTTGTCGGCCATCGTGCTCTTTTTTGCGGTCTCTGCCTGCTTGACCATTCCTTCTCCTGGTTCAGACGGAACGAATTTTGATCCTGGCATGTGGCTCTGGAGCCACAGTGCCCCAGTGCTGGTGGTGAGCTTATCGAATGGCATTTCGCACCCCGGCGCTCAGGTTCATCTTCGCCGCTCCGTGCTACCACAGCTCAGGCTTCCGGGGTGAAACAAGGGTGAAAGCGCTGCCGGATCCTGGGCTAGGGCTATTTTCCTGAAGAACTTAGCCGCCACGGGGCGGACCGGTCATAGGAACTTCCCGTCCGCACCGCAGTTATTGTAGCGCCGGGTGTACTGCGGCAGATGTGACAAGATTCACTGCAATGGGAGGGGAGCTGGATGAGGTTGCCCAGCGGCCGGGGGGGAACCGAACGGGCAGGTGGGTCGGGTTTGACAGCGACGGCTGCGCAGAACGGGACGGGAAGGGGCGATCGCTTATGGATTGGGCAATTTGGAGCGGGAGACCGGGATCGAACCGGCGACATTCAGCTTGGGAAAGTGTATATAGCGTTTATTATCAATAACTTACAGAAACAACAAAGCACCAAAATAGACGCAAGTGGACTCAAAAGAATTCTTACAGCGGGGGCAAAAAAGGGGTTTCACCCAATGAATATGCGGGTTTCAGCTTGTTCCTTCGCCA
>Ga0302320_10005015_pt1 | contig 29845 bp, 28 predicted proteins | sample Bog_T0_3_FD_202130 | JGI IMG/M metagenome (GOLD analysis project Ga0302320, IMG submission 202130) | Peat permafrost microbial communities from Stordalen Mire near Abisko, Sweden - Bog_T0_3 | ecosystem: Environmental > Terrestrial > Soil > Wetlands > Peat | place: Sweden: Abisko, Stordalen Mire...
TATCGAGGTCCTTCTTGGCAAACAAGTATTCATAAACCCAGTTACGGCCGCCTTTGGCCAAAATGATCGACCGGAACCGGTTCTTACCGAGACGCTTCTTATAGACTCCTCCACCGAGGTCGATAGCATGCCCAAGCATCACTTGCCGGATTGCCAAGGAAAGTTCCTGATCTGGAATCAGCGCTTTTCGCGCCTCCCGGGGAAACCACTTTGTCTTGAAGACGCGATCTCGGTCTGAGGCGCCGTTCGCCATGAATTAAGTGTAGCACCACGTGCTACAGATTTAAATAGCCGCGCACACGCACAAAGGCCTCCCGATGAGGGAGGCCTTTAAGTTCGATTCGCCGCTGCTGCTCTTTACCGCAGGCGCAGGGCCTTGATGGCCGCGGGCAAACGCTCTTCAAGCTGCTTGGCGCGCTCGGCGGCAATGCCGCCAAGGTACGACGGCGCGGGGGTCGCCATCAGCACCAGCGCCAGAGCGATCACGGAAAAGATCAGTCCCGCGACGCCGGCGGAGATGAACATGTGGTACGTGTCTTCGATGTCCAGTCCGAAGACATTGAAGGCCACGTGCTCGACCGGACGGATGTGTCTTAGAACCGCGAGCGCAAAGAAGAAGAACACCGCCGCCAGCGAGGTGAGAACTGCAAGCGTAGCGTCAAGGCTGCGATGGAACTTTTGACGCGCGCTACAACGGGCGCATTCGGCAAAATGACTTTCGTAGTCGCGGCGCATCTCAGGGGAGATGCCGGAAATGTCATACCGCCAGCTTGCCAGAATTGCCCCTACGACCCGGTCGGTGCATTGGATTCTTGCCGTAGACATAGAGAGATTCACCCTGCAAAGAATTCAGTTCAACCGCCGAGCTCCCGTGTGGAGGATCGTTACGGAAGCCTGTTTATTGGACGCCCTGACGCGTGATCGGTTGCAAAACGTCCACAAATACACAACGCCACGCAAAGTCCCTGGCGCCGACCGCGGCCCATCCTGCGACTTCAATTTTTTGGCCGCTACCTTGCTTACTATTGTAACTCCTTCTTTCTAAAAACTGATAGCAGAAAGCGGCTCATGCTGCGCCGCCAGCAGCAGTCGATTAGCCAAGAGGCTGGCCCGGCCCAGCAAAGCGCGCTCGGCAGCCACCCGTGCCAACTCAGGAAGGTTATTGTTTTCAGATAGATGGCCAAGAATGACGTAGGCGGCCTGCCCGTCGTAGTCGGCGGCAAGGAACTGGGAGGCTGCGTCGTTCGAGAGATGCCCAACTCGGGACAGGACCCGCTGCTTGACCGACCAGGGGTAGGGACCGTCGCGCAACATCTCGAGATCGTGATTCGACTCCAGCAGCAGCAGGTCCAGGTCGCGAAGCTGTTCTCTCACGTTCGGCGGGATATACCCGAGATCGGTGGCAAAGCCCAGGCGGACCCCCTCGGAGCTGAAGACAAAGCCCACAGGATCGGCCGCATCATGAGGAATCGTAAAGGGGTTAACGCAGATGTCGCCGATCGAGAAGGGCTGGCCGGCCGAGAAATACTCGATGGCCGGAAGCCAAGTGGGATCGTCCTTGAGCGTGGGTGGACGGCCAGACGAGGGTTCAGGAGCCGGGTCCGTCGGAACTGGCACGGCGGATGGAACCGAGTTTTCCACAGCCACTTCGCCGGGATCCTCCGGGGAATCGATTTCGCCAACCGCAGCCTGTGGCTCGGCCTGCCGCTCGGCGGCCTGTTTGCGGATCATTTCGAGCCATTGGGCGTAGGTCATCTGGCGGCGGGGCTGAAGCCAGCGCATCCAGGCGCGGTGCGTACCCTCAGTAAAATACACCGGAATGCCCAGCTTGCGCGCCGTCACGGCCAGGCCGTTTACGTGGTCCTGATGCTCATGCGTGATGATGATGGCATTCAGGGTTGTCGGCTCTTCCCCGGCCAGCTTCATGCGCCGGAAGAGCTCGCGGCAACTCAATCCGGCATCGACGAGGATGCGTGTGCGGCCGCAGGAGAGCACCGTGCAATTGCCCTTCGACCCCGACGCCAGCACCGTGAAGCGCACCATGGTTTGAGCATACAATCTATGACCTGTGGAGAACCTGGCCGTCCCATCCTTAGCCCGCGGCGGACGCGGCGGAGCGCGGCATTTCGCACATCAGGCCGATGGTCTGTTTGTCAGGATCGTTGAGGAATGCCAGCCAGAGATCGTGGTCTGCCATTTGTGCCACCAGGTGCGGTTTCTGCACGAACTCAACTCCGCGCGCGGCCAGCAGATCGTGCGTCTGCTGAATGTTTGCCACGCGAAAGTAGAGGATGGTGCCGCCCTTGCCCGGCAATTCGGGAGAGGTGCCGATGGCGAAGCGGATCTTTCCGCATTGGAAGAAGGACATCGGGCCGGCGTCGAAAAGAAACTGCATGCCGAGCACGTTTTGATAGAAATCCTTTGAGCGTGCCAGGTCGGTGACGGTGATGGCGATCTGGCCGATGTCATTGAGATGGATTTCAGGTGTGGAAGCGTCAGGATTCATGTTGACCTCACCGTGAATTTGGAATTCTATCTCAAACTACGCAGTGCGGCGGGAATTTCAATCGACACCGTCGTCCCGCGCCCGGGATTGCTGACAATATTGAAACGCGCCTGGTTGCCGTAGAGAACCTCCAGCCGCTCCTGCACATTCTTCATGCCGATGCCGGCGCCGGGGCGGCGCAGCGCAGAGGTAGGACGCCCGTTCATCCCCACGCCGTCATCGGCCACCTCGATGAAGACGCGATCGCCTTCAAGGCGGCTGCGCACGGTCACCGTGCCACCGTGGATGCGCGGCTCCAGACCGTGCTTGATGCTGTTCTCAATCAGCGGCTGAAGCAGAATGCTGGGCACCAGGACCTCGAGCGTGCGCGGATCGATTTCTTTTTCGACGCGCAGCTTGTCGGCGCCGAAGCGCACCACTTCGATATCGAGATAATCGTCGGTAAATTTGAGCTCCTCGCGCAGGGGAACGAAGGCGTCGTGGTCCTTGAGAAGAGCGCGCAGAATGTTGGCGAGCTTGGTGATCATGGTGCGCGCCAGTTCCGGCTGGCTGCGCACCAGCGAGGCCACGGAGTTAAGTGTATTGAAGAGAAAGTGCGGATTGATCTGGCGCTGCAATGCGTCGAGACGGGCTTCGAGCAGGAGACGTTTCTGCTCTTCCAGAGACATTTCCACGCGCAACGCGTTCCAGACCTTGAGCGCGATTCCCACATTGATGGGCGCGGCCAGCCAGACCAGCGACTGTAGCCACATCTGATCGGCAAGCAGCGCAAAGAGGCGATGGGGAAACAGATGCGCGAGCCAGTCGCGGGCCATCTCCATGAGGGCGATGAGAAACAGAAGCAGAATCTGGCGGTCGATGCGCGGCTTGATGACATTGCGGCGGACCCAGCGGTAGAGGCTCAGATCGATGAAGGGCGTGAAGGACCAGATCTCTTCTCGCTCGACGTAGCGGCCGATCATGCCGACCACCAGGCCGAGGAGCACGTTGAAGGGCAGCGCCAGAAATTCGCCGTGCAGGACGGCGGGAACAGAGAGAACGGCGCCGCCCAGCATGGCCCAGACGGGACCAATGAGCAGACCGAGAAGGATGACGGTCTCAAAAGAGACGTCGGCAGCGAGAAAGTTGGGAACCCTAAACCGGAGCCAGACACCGATCGTGAGCGGCACCAGAAAAAACGCCAGCAATCCCAGCGTCTGCGCGGGGCGGCGCTTTTCCGCAAAGAGCAGCCGCCGGAAGGTGGTGACCCGCGCCAGCACGCTGGCCACTGAGGCCATCACGCCCAGCTTGACCAGCAGCGTGATCCAGATGAGATTGGAGGTCACCCCATCACTGTATCGCGGCGCGCGGGGCGGTGGCGAGAAAGAGTGAAGTGTGAGTGTGAAGTGTGAGTGCGGACCGGGAGACCGGCGCCACAAACCTACAGCCTGATGCGAATCAGGATCGGCTCTTCAGAGACTTGCGGGAAGGTCGACGCCTGAACCTTCGGCCCGGTGCCGGTGCGTTCGAAGCCCATGCGTTCATAGAGCGCCAACGCATCGTGCATCACGGGCATAGTGTCGCCTACAATTTCGCGGTAACCTGCGGCGCGAGCCTCGGCCATCACCCACTCCATAAGCGCGCGGCCGAGACCGAGGCCGCGAAAAGCCGCGCGCACGTAGAGTCGCTTGGCTTCCGCGCGGTCCGCATCCACACGGCGCAGAGCAATGCAACCAGCGGGTTGGACCCCGGCAGATTGTTCATCGACGGTCGCCAGGGCCAGGCGCCCTCCGGGTGGCGCATAAGCGCCGGGAAGCCCCGCGAGTTCTTCGCCAAAATTCTGGAAACAGGGCGTAAAGCCGAAGGAGTTCCAGTACTCGTCGAGCAATAGGCGAACCTCGGCAAGTGCTTCCGCAGTCTCCACGGGTTGGATTTGCCAAGTTGCGGTGGTCATCAAAGCCATCATATCCAGAGCTATCCGCGATCGCTGCGTGCTGTCAAGAAGCCACCCGCAACTGCGAAGCGGAAAGGCGCCGGACGCGGAAGTTTCCCATTCCTCGTAGAATAGAAGCATGGCATTGGAGAGCGTGAAAAAGATTGCGGAAGCGGATTTTCCCACGCGATGGGGCGCCTTTCGCATTCTGGGCTTTGAAGGCGTGAATGCAGCAGGCCAGTCCGGCGGCGCGTCTGCGCATACCGAAGAGGGTCTGGTGGCATTGGTGATGGGCGACATCCACACGAAGCCGCCGCTGGTCCGGATCCACTCGCAATGCCTCACGGGCGACGTTTTTGGATCGCTGCGCTGCGACTGCCGTTTGCAACTCGAACTCGCGCTCAAGGCGATTTCGAAAGAGGGCGCGGGGATCCTGCTCTACGAGCAGCAGGAGGGCCGCGGCATCGGCCTGATGGCCAAGTTGAAGGCCTATGAGCTCCAGGACCATGGGCGCGACACCGTGGAGGCGAACGAGGAACTGGGTTTCGCCGCCGATTGCCGCGGTTACGAGCTGCCGGCCGAGGCCTTGAAGCTGCTGGGCGTAAAGAAAGTCCGCCTGATGACGAACAACCCCGAGAAGGTGGCGGCGCTGGAGTCAGCGGGCATTACCGTGATGGAGCGCGTGTCGGCCGAAGTCGAGCCGCAGGAGAGCTTCGCCGGCTACCTCAAAACCAAGCAGGAAAAGATGGGCCACATCCTGGAGACGGTTGTTACCGAGGACCAGGCGGAATAGAGCAGGTTTCAACGGGGAGTTCCTGGTCCCGGCTCCCGGCGCCGCCACCTGTACTTGAATCGCCGGTGAAATCTCGAAAAAGCTCTAGCCAGAGTGCAATGCACCTGCTAATCTACGTGGCACGTAGATGGAGGGCCGACGAAGCTGTCGCAAAGAAGGATGTTTCCGGCGCGGAAGGGTTGACGCTCGAAAATCAGTTGCATACAAGCAACCGTCCGCGGATCTCTGTTATCGAAATGACACGCGCGCGGTGTCAGAGCGGAAGCAACCAACCACGAAGGCAGCCGCACTCATCGTCTTCCCCTCTGTAAGTCTTCGTATTGGGTATTTTTCATTCCCCTTCTCCCTTGGCTGCCCCTGGCAGTTGTTCCAATGGGTTTTTGAAAGTGCCGGCCCCCGGATTTGGGGCAATTTCCTCAGAGTTCCCGGCTAGTCCGCTTTCCCGCATTGATTCTGCATAGAGGTGGAATTCCGAGGTATCCGGCAGACCGAACGGGCCGAACCTGCATCTATCGATGGCGCCAGCGGTACGTTTCCGCCTGGCGCGCGTGATTCCATTCCCTCGAGCTGAATCGCAGCCGACTTCGCAGGGAGGACCGCGCCATGAAATTCCGTAATCGTTTCCTCGCCGTCACCGCAGCAGGGCTTTTCTGCTTCGCGAGTTCGAACATCACCCACGCCGCCTCGGATGGGGGTAGCCCAGGCCGGGCTCCGGATTCGATCGTCATTCCGGGACCGCTACGCTCCTTTCTGCGCATGGCGGGCGTGAGCCAGGAGGCCAGCTCTTCGGAGGTGCTGCCGCTGTTGGCGCGCAATGTTTTCCTCTACGGGCACGTGGAACAGAGGAGAACGGAGTACCTGGTGCTTGCGGATCGCTACGTGCAACAAGCCAGGGAGCTGCAACCGCTGGTCGGCGAAGACGGGAAGATTCATGTAGCCGGATGCGATGACGCGGGCAGGCTGATTCAAGTTCTCGGTTACAAATTTGAACACGGTTGCAGCCCCAAGGACGCCTCGCTGATCACGGCCGACGCGGAGCGAGCGTTTCTTACTGTCGATTCCGGTTTCCCTCTGACGCAACTGGAACAGTCGTTGCAGGAAGGAAAGCCCTTCAGCTATGCCTTTCCGGCAACGCGGGTTCCGATTCTCTTCGCAGAGAGGGATTGGCAAGCGATCCTGCCTGCCAAGCAGCGTGCCGGAGCAACTCTGCTCGACATGCTCTTGAACGACGAGGATGTGGATCGACTGTACGCGGGATTGGCGCGGCTTGACCCGCACACGAGATCCCAGCTCCTGCAAACGGTGGGGCTGCGCCGCTTGCTCGCTTACGCACCCATCTTCGACTTTTACGGCAGCCGCATCTGCATTCGCTCCGGAGCCGTAGTTGTTCCCGGCGGCGAGGCCGCCGATCAGGATTGGGCGGAGCTGGTGGGAGCTGATCCACATTCTCCCGGCGATTTCGTGTACCGCTTGCTGGCCAAAGATCAAGGCTGGATGGCGGCATATTTCGATGCCCTGTCGCGCGTGAGTCCCGAGCAACAGGCGCATTTGGTGGCCAACGGCCGTTTGAAACGCCTCTATGCGGCTTATCGATCGCCGAATGCAAATGCGAGTGCAGGCACCAGCGTCTTTCCCAGGAATGCCAACTTGCTTTTGCTGTTTGCCCGCGTACCTTGGAACACGGCGGGGGAGCCCATGGTGCCGGGCGACGCTACCGTCTGGAAGGATATCTTCGCGCATACCGACCGAGCCAGCCATTTCCGCGAGCTCGCGCACTTCAATCGCGATGACAACAATCCCGGCCGTCTGCCCGACCGTCTGCTGGAAGCGCTGGTGGCATGCACCAGTCTCGCGGCCGGCGAGGGACCCTCGCAGGTCTACCTCATGTTGAGCGCAATCAATAGCGCGCGGCCTCAGGAAATGCAATTGTCGAGTGGCACCGTTCAGTTGCTCGCCGCGCATTTTGCCGCGTTGGAAAATTGGTATCCGATCTTCGTCGAGTTTCCCTCTTTGGATGAAAACTCGATCAAGCGTTTTGTCGACACCGTCGATCGCCTCAACGGCATGGGAAATCTGGTACTCCGCGCCAATGTGATGGGCGCGTTCCAGGCTGAACTCGGGGTATGGCAGATTCTGGCGCGGCAGCGGCAGATTCCCAATGAGCAATTGAACGCTTCGTGGCAGGCCGCAATTCAGCCGTATGGCGGGGTTGGATCATCGACCGAGCTCTTCGACGCCGCGCGCAAGTCGTTCGACTCCATCCTGGTGGCGGCAGGGGGCAAAGCCGATTTCACCCAGGGCCAGGTGGTGGATCTGTTGGCCGGGCCCGCGCAGAACAGCCCGGAAGGCGCGCGTGTGCATGAGGAGATTACCCGCCGCATGCGCGCCGTGCTCGACGACCAGCGGCTGGTGCCGCTCGATACGCTCTTCGGACTCTACGATGGCCTCGGTGAAATGGCCCACGGCGCCGCCATTGGCGACAGCCTTCTGCCGCTGGCGGCGGCGCTGCGCGAATTCGAATTGCCGCGGCCCATCTTCACTTCCGGCGAGCGCGTAACCTGGTCGCCCACGGTGTATGTCAGCCGGCACGCAGAGCTGCAAGTGCGCACCGATCTCACCAAAGTCATCAAGACGCCCGGAACGCCTACGCAGTTGGAGGCGGCGCGCGCGCGCCTTGCGCCCTTCCTGCGCGACACGCTGGTGGGGTTGAATTATGCGTATTATGAGCCACCCGGCTCCCAGGTACTGCACAGCAATCCCCTCTTTGTTCGCGCGCACGACTTCACGGGATCGTCGATTCAGGGCATCAAAGACATTTGGGGACCGCCCAGTTTGATCGGCATCGGGGCCACAGCAGGCGGCGGAGCCTATTTCATTGGTTCGCTCGCCGATCTACCCTTCGCCCTGGCTCTCACGGAAGAAGATTTCATCTCTCCCGAGAAGCTTCAGGCGCTCATCTGGAAGGAAACCGTCCCCGAGCTGCTGGTGAATTCCATCCTGCCAAGGTGGTGGACCGTGAACCAGGACGAGCTGCATGCCGCGGCGCTCTACCAGCGTGCCGGCGAAGAGCTCTTGACTGCCTCCGCAAGCAACGCCGACCTGCGCCAAAAGGTGCTGACTGTTTTCTCTGGCCGCGTGGGCTCAGGCCGAATGGAAGAGATGGAGCAGGCGCTCGAAGACTCGAACAGCACAGCAACTCTGACGGCTCATCTGCTCCCCTCCGACGCGTTCTATCTCTCCACCGAGTTCCGCATGAAATTTCCGGGAGAAGCCGCACATTGGGGGCCTGCGAACGGGGAGCTGGATGCATTGGCGCAGAAAGATCCCGAGGCCACCTCGCCGCACCGGCTGGGCATCGACTTCGGTGTGCCGCATCCCATTCTGACCGACAGTTACTCCTGCACTTTGATCACTTCCGATCCCTTCCCGGTTGCGGGCGGTTACGGAAGCCGGCTCTTTGGCGAATCGTGGGAATCGAGCAACCTCTACTGGGCGCGGCTGGCCGACGAAAAGGGCTACGCTCCAGCCATGCTCAACATTCTGGTTCCCGAATTGACGCGCCGGATGGTGGCCAACATTTCGGCAACCAGCATTGACGACTGGCCCGCTCTGTTGCGCGCCATGCAGCAAACCGGGGAGGAATTCCGTCAGGGAAAGATCGATTTTCACACCGCAAGCTCGCCTCAAAACAACCAGAACATCGCGAATGGGGGAACACATGCCGAATAAGAGATACCGGATCGTCGCCTGCGCAGTGGTTTTTCTGGGCACCCTGCTTTCAAGCGGAGGAGGGTCGCGCTTCGCAGCCCAGGATAGCGGCATGCGCCTGCGCGTGCATGTGAACCTGGTGCAGCTCAACGTGGCTGTCACCGACAGCAAAGGCAATTACATTACCGGCTTGCGCCCTGAGGATTTTGTCATCATGGAAGACAAGGTTCCCCAGAAGCTGAATACGTTTGAAGAAGGCAACTTCAACCCCGGAGCGCCGGGCACGGTTGCCGCACCCACAGCAGGCAAGGTCGCGGGGGCTTCCGGGGACAGCGGACAGACCCTTCCCGCCATCAGTTCTACGGGTGTGAGGATTTCGCCGCTGGCGGGCGCCGACGTCTTCATCCTCTTCGATACCAGCAATTACATGTACCGCGGCTTCGTCTTCGCGCAGGATGCCATCTCCGACTTCGTGCGCTCCATGGATGACGCCAGCAAGATCGCTTTTTACTCGTACAGCCGCGATCTTTCGCGGGCCACCATGCTCACCGCCGACCGCTTCCACGTGGTGAATGGCGTGCGCAGCACCGTGGCCGGCGACGACGCCGCCCTCTACAACTCGCTCTTGCTTACGGTGAAGGACGCCGCGCCGCTCACCGGCCGCAAGGCCATCGTCGTCTTTTCCAACGGCCCCGACAACGCCAGTTCCATCCCGCCGGAAGACGTTGCCGAGCTTGCGCAGTCGACGGGAACCATCATCTACATTGTGAGCACACGCCAGGCGCAGGACGACCTGGTTTCGGCCGCAGCTTTCGAGCGCATGAGCAGAGTCACCGGCGGCAAAGCCTACTTCGCAGGAAATTGGAAAAAGGAGACGCAGGCCTTTGCATCCATTCGCAACGACCTCGGCCATCTCTATGCCCTCAGCTACTATCCCCAACCCAACCCCAACCACGGCTGGCGCAGCATCAGCGTCAAGCTCGCAGGCAAAGATTTGCAGAAGTATCACATTCGCACGCGCGACGGCTACAGCCTCCAGCAGCAGACGCAGGTGAACAGCGAAGCCTATCTGGAGCCCAACACGAATACCGAATCGAAATGAGAAGCTCGGAGTAGTGCCGGTTTCAATATGTAGCGCCGGTCCTGAGGTGTAACGCCGCTCTCCAGACCGGCTGTCGTGCGGGCGTCCACGCCCGCACCTGTCCGCGTTATGCCACGCCAGCAGAGCGCTTGCTCTAACCGCGCAGCGCCAAAATCACCTTCGCCGTATTCACCACCTGTCCGACGTGCCGTTGCGTGTGATCGGCCACATGAATCATCGCCCCGCCGATCGACGTCGGCAACTGCTTGCGCCCCACGACGCGCGGTGTATCGAGATTCGCCGTGGCCAGCACGCGAATGCGCTCGGCCGCGTCAGTGAAGGCGATTTCGACCTCGGCAAGCAACTCCGCCAGCGTCTCCGACTTCCCTTCCCCAGTCAGCTCGGACTTGAGCAATGCAAGCTGCACGGCCGAAAGCTGTTCGCCTTCAGCGTAAGTGAGAATGCGGTCGGTCGACCGCGCAATGTGGCGCAGATGAAAAGCAATGGGCGTGAGCCCAAGCGGCTGTGCGTGCACTTCGGCGTCGGTCAGCCCCGCTGTCCAATTCGTCAGATCGTCGAGCGCAAGCTCAAGCGCGTGCAAAACGGCGCGTCCCGCAGCAGGAACGTCAGTGTGCGTGCCGCGGAGCCAAGGCTCGGTGTAAGCAGCAGTACTGGGAGTGGTCATCAGGGAAGTCCAACGTTCGTTTACGACGGTGTGACACGGGGCACTTCTCTATTTTCCTTGCGATGCCGGTAGCGATTAACTACCCACTGGAACAATCCAACCAGGGTCAGAATCGCTCCGAAGGGAAGCGTGATCATATACCCTATCGTGAACGGAAGGGCGCCGGGTTGGGGACCGCATGACCCGATGCCTCCCGACGCTGCGAGGAGGAGCCCGCACACCAACGCGACTCCGAGAACGCCCAATCCCCATCCAAGCATCGCCGCCTCTGTACACGGGCGAGCTATTTACCCCGCGCTCTTCACCCGCACCACCGTGATCTTCTCAAACCCCTCCTCAAACACCGGTGGCTTCAGCTTCTCCGCCATGCGATGCATGATGTCCTCGCTCACCGAGCGATCGCGCTGGCGGTTGCGCTCAAGGCACACCTCGAGCGGCACGTCGAAGAAGACCGCCTGCACCTCGTAGCCGAAGCTCTTGGCCATCTTGATCCATTGGCGGCGCTCGTGGATGGAGAGATTGGTCGCGTCCACATAGTTCATGGGCATTTTGGCGATGAGCCGCGCGCGCAAAAGTGAACGCAGCGTGGAGAAGACCAGCCCCTGGTAGCGCTGCTCCTCAACATCGTCAAAGAGGATGTTGCGCAACAAATCACTGGACAACGGGGTGATGCCGCGCCTCCCGAACCATGTGGTTTTGCCCGAGCCGGGCATGCCGATCGCCAGCACCACAAAACCCTTGGGCGTTTGCCCCTGGGCGTTGGGCTTGGGAGACGGAATGGCCGGCATCTCAGGCTGGGTTTCCACCTCAAGGCGGCCAGAACCCGCCGGCTCATTCCATTCTGGTTTGGCGGGCGATTGGGTCCGCGCAGGCCGGTCTGGCCGGTCAGTACGCTGCGGCCGCGCCGGCTGGCCCTGCCTGGGCTCCTGGGCGCGCGGCGCGTCCTGGACTCGCGGCGCAACCGGCGCCCGCACCGGGATCTCGTCGGGATAGAGCGGAACTAGCGGAGCCGGCTGATTCAATGGGACTTCCGCGCCCGTTTTGCCTGTGGATTCTGAAGTATTCGGACCACGTCTGGAACGTCTTCTCATGTTGCTTTCAACCCTTGCCAATCACTTTCGCTTTCACACGGAATACCATACCGGGCGCGGGCGCTGCAAATCTTGTGCACTCCATCACATACAGTCCCATCGCGGGAACCCCATCCTAACGGTAGGGAATCGTGTGCGTCCGGCAGAGCTGCTTGCACTTCTTTGCCGCCGTCCACAATGGTACGATCAAGAGTTTGGTGGAATCCACTCCAGACGCCCTGAAAATCCGGATTTTGAACCCAAAGGCTCACCCAAAGCGAAGGAGAAATCACACATGGCAGTAAAGGTTGGTATTAACGGCTTCGGCCGCATTGGACGCAATGTTTTGCGCGCCGCGCTTGGCAACAAAGACATCGATTTTGTCGCCGTCAACGACTTGACCAGCCCGGCGACGCTGGCTCACCTGCTCAAATACGACTCGATCCTGGGCAACCTGAAGAACGAAGTCACCGCCGGCGACGATTTCATCGCAGTCGACGGCAAGAAGATCAAGGTCTTCAGCGAGCGCGACCCCGCCAAGCTGGATTGGGCATCCGTGGGCGCACAGATAGTCATCGAGTCGACCGGCTTCTTTACCGATGCGAACAAAGCCAAGGCACACCTGGGCGCGACCGTGAAGAAGGTCATTATCTCGGCCCCGGCCACCAACGAAGACATCACACTGGTGCTGGGCGTGAACGAGGACAAGTACGATGCGGCCAAGCACAACATCATTTCGAACGCCAGTTGCACCACCAACTGCCTGGCGCCAGTCGTCAAGGTCATTCTCGAAACCACGGGCCTTGTCTCCGGCATCATGACCACCATTCATAGCTACACCAACGACCAGGTGATTCTGGACACGCCACACAAGGATCTGCGCCGCGCCCGTGCCGCCGCACTGAGCATGATTCCCAGCTCGACCGGCGCCGCCAAGGCGTTGAAGCTCGTGATCCCCGAGACCGCCGGCAAGCTCGACGGCTTCGCCATCCGCGTGCCCACTCCCAACGTGTCCATCGTGGACCTGACCTACATCGCCGAGAAGCCCACGACCGCCGCAGACCTGAACGCCGCCTTCACTGCTGCCTCCGTCGGAGAATTGAAGGGGATCCTGGGCGTCGACTCGAACCTGTTGGTCAGCTCGGACTTCAAGGGCGACAAGCGCAGCTCAATTGTGGACTTGCCGCTGACCAAGGTTGTCGGTCAGAGCGTGAAGGTGCTGAGCTGGTACGACAACGAGTGGGGCTACTCCAACCGCGTCGTCGACCTGATCGGCTTCCTCGAGAAGAAGGGGCTGTAAGAAACAGTGATTAGTGGATAGTGATCAGTGGTTAGTTTTGGAGTGACTGCGTCCCGGACGCAGTCGCTCCATCTAACCTGCTGCGCTCCTTTTGCCAGAGCGGCTGCTGACCATCGACAATTAGTTACGGACCACTATTCACTAACCACTAACCACTCATCACTGTTTTCGAAAGGCACTTCCATGGCCAAGCTCTCGATCAAAGACATCGACCTGACCAATAAGCGCGTGTTCATCCGCGTTGATTTCAACGTTCCGCTCACTGAAGACGGACAGACAATTACCGACGACACGCGCATTGTGGCCACGCTGCCCACCATCGAGTACGCGTTGCGGCACCGCGCCAAAGTGATTCTGGCCTCGCACCTGGGCCGGCCCAAGGGCAAGCCGAATCCGAAGTATTCGCTGCGGCCCGTGGCCATCAGGTTGCGCGAGCTGCTCGACAAGAAATTCAGCGATAGCATCAACGTGGCCTTCTCGCCGGATTGCGTGGGCGAGATTGCCGAAGAGATGGCGCGCCAGCTCGAGTCGGGCCAGGTGTTGCTCCTCGAGAACCTGCGCTTCCACGCGGAAGAGGAAGCCAACGATCCGGCTTTCTCGAAAGCGCTGGCGTCGCTGGCCGAGGTCTACGTGAACGATGCCTTCGGCTCGGCGCACCGCGCGCACGCCTCCACTGAGGGCATTACGCACTATCTCAAGCCCGCCGTTGCCGGACTGCTGATGGAGAAGGAAATCACCTACCTTGGCAAGGCGCTCGAGTCGCCCGAAAAGCCGTTCGTGGCCATCCTCGGCGGATCGAAAATCTCCGGCAAGATCGACGTCATTCAAAATCTTCTCGACAAAGTCGACTCGCTGGTGATCGTCGGCGGTATGGCCTACACCTTCTACCGCGCGCTCGGCGTCAAGACTGCCAAGAGCCTTGTCGAAGAAGATAAGATCGACCTCGCCAAAGAAACGTTGGCCAAGGCAAAGGCCAAGGGCGTGAAGTTGCTCTTGCCCGTGGACAACGTAATCGCCGATAGCTTTGCCAACGACGCCAAAACCCAGGTGTGGGACAGCTCGAAAGACTTTCCCGAAGGTTGGCAGGGGCTCGACATCGGCCCCGAGTCGGTGGCTGCGATCGAGCAGGTAGTTGCGACCGCGAAGACCATCGTGTGGAATGGGCCGGCGGGCGTGTTTGAATTTCCGCGGTTCGCCGCGGGCACGAATGCCATTGCGCGCGCCGTGGCGGCCAACCGCACGGCCACGTCGATTATCGGCGGCGGCGATTCGGTCTCGGCCATCAACCAGGCCGGCGTAGCCGACCAGATCACGCACATCTCCACCGGCGGCGGAGCCAGCCTCGAATTCCTCGAAGGCAAAAAGCTGCCCGGCGTGGAAGCGCTGACGGACAAGTAGCACCCACAGTTATCAGTGGTCAGAAAATCGCATCCGGCGAAACTGCCGGATGCGATTTTTATTGCGCAGAGCTTCCGACAGAGTGAATACACTTAAAAGCTAAGGCGGAAAATACCATGGGCTATTACACGCGAGTCCTATCAAAAGACGAAGAGTTTCCCTCGTTTGACGAGCTTGCGCAATTCGTGCGCGCCGAGCATCCTCAATTCAAGCTGACACTCGAAGAAGGCACGGAGGAAGAGTGGGAAAGCCTGCTCCTCTCCGGAAATGACGACGTTGAAGTTGCGGTGATCGAGCGCAATCCAGTCTCGGAGGGTTCGGTCGGTGAAGACGACATCGCCGAATTCATCGAGGACACCCAGGATGCAAAGCCGGAGAGCGGTGTCGTGTGGCTCCATGAGTTTCTGGCTTCAGTGAAGACCATTTATGCCTTCCAGCACCTGCAAGGCGACGACTTCGAAGAGGGCAGCAACGCACTTCACGCGCTGCGCACGAAATTGTGGGAGCGCGGAGACGCGATTCTACAGGCCGACAGCGAGGGATTCACCAATGAGGAGGGCTACCACATCGTCTGGCAGTTTTCCGATTCCGTCTCGGGCCCGTGGAACATGGCCGTGCAGCAGGACGGCGTCTGGCGTCAATTCACGATGGACCTGGGCGACCCGGATCATCGCGCGGCTTTTCTTGAAGGCTCGGTGCCCGACGATTTAACCTCGACGATCGGATCTGGCTCGTAGATTCAGCACCGCCGCCTTTTCCCAAAGCGGTCTCCACGTCTCGCGTTGTGCCCGGCGTCACCCGGCGCGGCGAAACCGATCCCCTAAAATTGAATTGAGGAACCCATAACATGTCTCGTAAAGCACTGATTGCCGCTAATTGGAAGATGTACAAGACGCCGGCCGAAGCCAAGGCGTTTGTCGATGCTTTTTTGCCGCTGGTTGCAGGGCACACGCGCGACGAGATCGCGCTGTTCCCTTCTCCGGTGCTGCTGCCAACCGTCGTTCCCGGCTGCAAAGGATCCAATGTGGCCGTGGGCGCGCAGAACATCCACTTTGCCGAGGAGGGCGCCTACACCGGCGAGACCTCGGTGGGACAACTGATCGCCGTGGGCGGTACGCACACGCTCATCGGCCACTCGGAGCGGCGGCAGTACTTTGCCGAAACCGATGAGATTGTGAACAAGAAGCTGCACACGGCGCTCAAACATGGAATAGTCCCGATCGTGTGCGTAGGCGAGGTGCTGGCGGAGCGCGAAGCCGGCAAGACTGCTAGCGTGCTCGAGACGCAAGTGAAGGGCGCATTTGCGGGCATTACCGCCGAGGCCGCCGCGCCGATTGTGATTGCGTACGAGCCGGTATGGGCCATCGGCACAGGCAAGACTGCGACGCCGGAGATTGCCGTCGACGCGCACAAAATCATCCGCGCCGAAGTGTCGAAGCTGCTCGGGGCAAGCGTTGCCGCGGCCATCCGCATTCTCTACGGCGGCAGCGTCAAGCCCGACAACGCGACCGCGCTCATCGGCCAGGAAGAGATCGACGGAGCCCTGGTGGGCGGCGCAAGCCTCAAGCCGGATTCGTTTGCGGCCATCGTGAAGTATTGAAGGCGGCGGAGCTGGCGGCGTTAGCGCCCGCATCTCTCACACGCGGCGGGAAAATGTAGCGCCGGTCTCCAGACCGGCTGTAGCGGGGGTCTCCAGACCCCCGCATTCCCACCCCCGCGTACAATGACTCATGCCTCAGCGCGAATACTATGTCGACCGTCTGCGCTCGGTGATGGTCGCACTCGTGATCCTTCACCATACGGCAATCACGTACGGCGCAATTGGCGGCTGGTTCTGGCACGAGGTCGAGCCCTCAGGCTCGCCGTCTGGCATTCTGCTCATGCTGTTCTGCACCACCAACCAGGCCTACTTCATGGGCCTCTTCTTCCTTTTGGCCGGTTATTTCACTCCGGCTTCGCTGGAGCGCAAAGGCAATGCGCATTTCATCGGCGACCGATTCTTGCGGCTCGGCTTGCCCTTGCTGGCATTCATCCTCATCCTCGGACCGCTCACATCGGGAATTGTGAACTATGCGCAGGGCGACGGTTTCTGGCCGGCCATTCGCTCGATCTACCAGCACAAGGAAATCATCAACGGCCCGCTTTGGTTCGCGCAGGCGTTGTTGATCTTCAGTCTCGGATATTGCGCGTGGCGCGCGAGCTTTGGCGCGCCGCTGGCTGAGCGGCTGCGGGCGCAGACGCCGATTCCGGCTGGCCGCTGGTGGCTGGTGAGCGCTGTCGGCGTGGGAGCTGTGGCGCTGGCCATCCGGCAGTTTGTTCCCGTAGGCGTGAACGTCTTCGGCCTGCAGCTTGGTTATTTTGCCGGCTACGTGTTTCTCTTTGCCGTTGGAATCGCGGCGTGGCGGCATGACTGGCTAGCCCAGCTCAACTGGAAGCAGGCGCGGCCCTGGATCGTTACGCTGCTGATCGCGTGGCCCAGTCTTCCGGTGGCCATCGCGATCGCTCACGCGCTTCATCGCGGCACAAATTCCGGCGCGCCTGGCGGACTTTCGTTTGAGGCCATCTTCTACGCTCTATGGGAACCATTCGTGGCCTGGGGCCTGATCGCCGCGTGGCTGCTGGTTTTCCGCGAGCGCATGAACCAGCCTTCAGCCGTTTGGTCGTGGCTCAACCGGCGCGCCTACGCGGTCTACATTATCCATCCCCCGGTCCTCGTGAGCATCGCCTTGCTGCTGCACAACTGGGCGGCTCCAGCGCTGATCAAATTCGGAGTCGTCGGCTTGTTAGCCTGCGCCGCAACCTGGCTGATTGCCGACCCACTGGTGCGGCTGCCCGGCGTCCGAAGTGTCGTCTAGCTACATGCCGTAGAAACTCGCAATCCAGTTCTGCAGCAGCGCCGGGAAGCAGCCGAGAACGATGACCGCCGCTGTTATGAGCACGAGCACGGCCATCGTTACGGGATGCGCCTTGATCGGCGACTCGTCGCTCGCGGGCATGACATAAGCGCGCTTGAGCACCTGCAGATAGTAGTAGAGCGAGACGGCGCTGAAGGCGATGGCCAGCGCGACGAGGGCGAAGGGAATGGGACCGCCTCCGACGGCGAGCACCGCTGCAAATAGATTGAATTTGGCCCAGAAGCCGACCAGCGGCGGAATTCCAGCGAGCGAGAGGAAGAGCACAAGCAGGACGGCGGCGAGCAGCGGATTGCGCTTCTGCAGACCGAGGAAAGAGTCGAGCTTGTCGGAGCCGGTAGCGCGCTCCACGACGCCGACCACGCCGAATGCGCCGATGGTCGTCAGCCCGTAAGTGACGATGTAGTAGAGAATCGCCTCCGCGCTCAAGTTCGTCCACCCGAAGAACGCAAGGCCAAGCAGGATGTAGCCCGCGTGCGCGATAGCGGAGTAGGCGAGCAGACGGCGAACGCTCGACTGCGCAAGCGCGGCCAGATTCCCGAAGACCATGGACGCAGCCGAGAGCACCATGAGGATCAACGGCCACGCGGTGACGATGCCCGGCGTGTAGTGCGGCATCGGTGCGCCGGGCGAAGAAACCGCGACGGTAAGGCGACCGCCCAAGTGCAGCATCGAGGGCCACCAGAGGATTGCATGGCTGATGGAAATGAGCAGCGCGAAGCTGGCGACTTTGGAAACCGATGCGATGAAGGCGGCGGCTGGAGCGGGCGCGCCCTCATAAGTATCCGGCGCCCAGAAATGGAATGGCACGGCCGCGATCTTGAATCCGAGACCCACGGCAATCATGACCAGCGCAAGAACCAGCAACGGCGCGGCGCCGCTCGTCGATGCGATATAGGTGCCTAAGACAATGCGCGGCAAGTTCGTGCTGCCGCTCAATCCATAAAGGTAGCTGAATCCGAACAGCAGAAACGCAGCGGACATGCCGCCAAAAAGGTAGTACTTGAGGGCGGCCTCGGCGCTCTTACCGGATTGCTTGGCGAAGGCCGTGAGGATGTAGAGGCCGAGCGAGAGTAGCTCAAGGCCCACGAAGATGACGAGCAGATCCTGTGCCGCTGAAATGAGCAGTCCGCCGGCCGTGGCCATCAGTACAACGGCGACGTATTCGCCGGGGTTGCGCGTGAATCCTGTATCGATGAAAAGCAGCAGCGTGAGCGCGGTGAGAACGAGAATCGCCACCTGCGCGACGGCTGCGGAGCCGCCCGCGGCCAGCACAACGTAGCTTCCGTTGCTAAGGCTGCCCCATCCGGCAGCGTAAACGGCCCAGATCGCGGCGGCGCATCCGGCAACGCCAAGGAGGGCCCCCACGGCGACGCGGGTACTGGTCGCAGCGCGGCGCAGGAAACCGAGATCGACGACGATCACAAGCAGCGCGGCTATTTCCAGAGCCGTTTCAGGCAGCGTGGCGCGGAAGAGGTCAACGTAGTTCATTGCGCGCCTCCCGCAAGCAGCGTCTTCACGGCCGGTTCGATCTGATCGAGCAGAATGCGCGGATAGAGGCCGACGGCAAGCGTGCAGAAGCCGAGCAGCGCGACCCCGGCGTACTCAGGCCAGGTGATGGGCGCGAATTTGTGCGCCTGCTCCACCTCAAGCTCGTGCGGAGTGGGCAGCGTATCGCTGAAGAAGGCCTTTTGCAGCGCGCGCCAGATGTAGGCGACGCCGACAATGATGCCGATGCCGGAGACGATGGTCCACCAGGGATTGGCTTGCCACGCTCCGACCATTACCTGCAACTCGGCGACGAAGCCGGAGAAGCCAGGTAATCCCATCGACGCAATGCCGGCAAAGACAAAAGCCCATGCGGCAAAGGGCAGTCGTCGCGAAAGGTGCATGGGTTCGAGCTCGGCGAACTGGCGCGTGTGCGTGCGGTCGTAAACCACGCGGCCGACAATAGCGAACAGCAGCCCTGCGATGATGCCGTGCGAGAACATTTGCAGCACCGCGCCATCGACGCCAATCTGGTTGAGCGTCATGAGACCGAGCAGCACAAAACCCATGTGGCTGACGCTGGAATAGCCGATGACAAATTTGAAATCGGTTTGCGCGAGAGCGACCAGCGCGCCGTAGACGATACCGATGACCGCGAGCCATGCGAAGACGTCGCGCCAGGAGCCGATGCCGATGAAAGAGACTCCCCACGGATCGAGGCCGTGCGGAAATAGGCCGATGCCAACGCGCAAGCAGCCGTACGCGCCGAGCTTCATCACCACGCCGGCCAGAAGCATGGAGGCCGCAGTGGGCGCGGCGACGTGGCCGGTGGGCGCCCAGGTGTGAAAGGGCCACATGCCGGCAAGAATCCCGAAGCCCACGAAGACCAGAGGAAAGCACCACATCTGGAAGCTGACGGGCAAGCCCGCGCTCGCAAGCGCGGCGAGTGTCGTCGAGTGCGAACCGGCGGTGACGTATGCGGCGAGCAAACCGATAAGCACCATGGCCGAGCCAACGAAGGAGTAAATCGCAAGCTTCATTGCGCCGTACTCGCGGCGCGTCGAGCCCCAGATGGCGATGAGGAAATATTTGGGAACGATGGCAATTTCGTAAAAGACGAAGAGCAGGAAGAGGTCGCCGCTCAAAAACACGCCGTAGACGCCGCCGATGAGCGCGAAGTAGAAGGCGAAAAACTGATTGGTGCGGAGTTCGACGTTCCAACTGAAGAGCACGCCCGAAACCGAAGCGATGCCGGTGAGCAGAACCAGCACGCGACTGATGCCGTCGGCAGCAAGCATGAAGTGGATGCCCATCGAAGGCACCCAGAGCGCGTCGACAAACACCTGGCGCCCCTGCCCAAAGCCCGCGGCGTAGCCCGTGACCGCAATCGCGAGGCCGGCCACAGCCACGGCCAGCGCAAACCAGCGCGCAACGGCGGGCTTGTCCTTGGGGCAAAGCGCCGCGATCAGCGCCCCAGCGAACGAAATGAAGATGGTCCAAGCCATTCTTTAAAATCTCCAGTGCGCCAGCAGGTTCTGGACCGTGGGATTGATCGTGTTCACGATGAGCTGGGGCACAAGGCCGAGCAAGAACATGAGTCCGATGACGGGTGCGAGAGCCATGCGCTCTCCGTGATGCAGATCGGGAAATGCGGCCCATCGCTCGGGAACGGGGCCGCTGAATACTTTTTGAATGACGGTGAGAATCACGACGGCAGTGACGAGCAAACCAAGCACCGATACCGTGGCCGCAGCCCACGCCAGCGGAAAAACTCCCCGGAAGATGAGGAACTCGCCGACAAATCCATTCAGGCCCGGCAGACCGAGTGAGGAGAAAAGCGCCATGCCCATGAGTCCCGCGAAGACCGGTGCGGGCTTGCGCAGACCGCCAAAGTCGTTGATGCCGCGCAGACCGCCGGAGCGGAACTGCATCATGGAGATGAACCAGAAGAGTGCGGCAGCGGTGAGGCCGTGGTTGAACATTTGCAGGATGACGCCATTGAGTGCAGCAGCCTGGCTCGCTTGCTGCGCCGCTCCAGCTACGGGAACCGCGAGCGCGAAAATGCCCAGCAGACAGTAGCCGAGGTGATTGATCGATGAGTACGCGAGGACACGCTTCAAATCGGTTTGCGCAGCCGCAGCCCACGCGCCCATGACGACGGTGGCGGCGGCAAGAACCAGGAGCGGCGTGCGCATGGCAGCAATCTGCGGACCAAAGATCGGGATGGCGATGCGGAGCAAACCGTAGACGCCCATCTTCGACATGGCGCCCGTAAGCAGCATGGTGACGGGCGATGGCGCCTCAGCATACGCAGCGGGCAGCCAGGTGTGGAACGGCATAAGCGGCACTTTGACCGCGAAGCCGGCAAGCACGCCGATGGCGAGCCACGGCATCACGGGCCCAAGATGCGCGGTGACCATTTGCGCGAGTTGGCCGGATGCGGCCATTTGCGCGAGCTGGCCGAAGTCCATGGTGCCCGGCGCGTCTTTACTCGTAGTCGCGAAAAAGATGGCGAGGAACGAGAGCAGGAGCGCCACCGAGCCAGCCATGGTGTAGATGAAAAATTGCGTGGCTGCGGGACCGCGCTTCGGCCCTCCCCACAACTTGATCAGGAAGAATGCGGGGATGAGGCTCAGCTCCCAGAACAAAAACCAGTGGAAGAAATTGAGCGCAGTGAAGGATCCGAAGAGGCCCGCTTCGAGCGTCAGCACCAGTCCAAAGAAAAGTCCGGGCATGTGATGCACGCGATGCTGCGCAGCATCGACCGCCATCAGCGTAACGATGGCCGAGAGCACCAGCATGAGGCCGCCGAGGCCGTCGACTCCGAGGTGATATTCAATGCCCAGCGATGGCGCCCATGCCGCGCGCTCCACGAGACCGATGCTGCCATCGGCAGGCAGGCGGGTCCAGATGAAGAGCGAAACCAGCACACAGGCCAGCGTGGTGAAAAGCGCCACCACGCGCGCATGACGGCCGGAGAAGAGCGCGAGCGCCGCACCGATAAGCGGAAGCACGGTGAGCAGCGTCAGGATTGGGAAGCCGAGTACGTTCATGGCCGGCTGCTCCAGAGAAGAATTGCAACCAGCGCGACCACAGCCGCGGCCAGAATGCGAAGGTAATTCTGCACGCGGCCGCCTTCGACGCGTGACAGCAAGCCGCCGCCCGAGGAAAGCTCCTCACAGGTTTTGTCGAAGCCGCCGTCGACCCAATCGATGTCGAGCAGGCGGTTGAGCTGCGCCCAGAGGCCGAAGAGCCACGTGATGGCGGAAACGATGCCACCCCAAATACGACGATCGAGCCAGTCGGCCACGCGCGCCCACCACGCGTAGAAGGCAATTACGGTCACGCCATAGAGCTCGTCGACGTAGAGGCGATCGCGCAACGGAGCCCAAAGCCACGGCGCGGATTTTTCGAGCGCGTCAGGAGCTTCCGGCTTAGGCAGCTTGTTGCCATAGAGCCACCAGCTGAAGCCGAGGCCGACGAAGACGATTAACGACGACCCGAGCATGAGCAAGCCGAGGCCGGGCTCCGCGAATCCGTGCCAACTGAAGGACGCCGTGCGATTTTCAAGGAACGCATGGAACCATGGCCATGCCGGAGTGCCGATGATGCCGAGCGCAATCGCAAAGAAGGCGAGAATCGCGAGCGGGAGCGTCATCACCTTCGGGCTTTCGTGCGCGGTTTCGCGGCCGCCGCGCCAGTAGCCAAAGAAAACGTAGCAGACCTGGCGCGTCATGTAGAACGCGGTGAGTAGCGCGCCGAAGAGGAGCAGCCAGAACGGACCTTTCGAAATGTCCCAATGCTTCGCGGCTTCGAGGATGCCGTCCTTCGACCAGAAACCGGAGAAGACGAGCGGGAATCCGCACAGCGCCAGCATGCCGATGGCGTAAGTGAGAAAGGTGATCGGCATGTCGGAGCGAAGGCCACCCATACGGCGAATGTCCTGCTCCTCGTGGCAGCCGTGAATCACCGAGCCCGCGCCGAGGAAGAGCAGCGCCTTGAAGAAGGCGTGCGTGATGAGGTGGAACATGCCGACGGCAACGCCGCCCAGGCCGAGGCCGGCCATCATGTAGCCGAGTTGTGAAATGGTGGAATAAGCAAGGATGCGCTTGATGTCGTTCTGCGCCACGGCGATGAGTGCGGCGAATACCGCGGTGGACGCACCGACCCACGTGACAACGGTGAGCGCCGCGGTGGTTCCATGGGGCGCAGCGCCGATTTGCATTAGCGGATAAACGCGCGCCACCAGAAAGACGCCGGCCGCGACCATGGTGGCCGCGTGAATGAGTGCAGAGACAGGCGTGGGGCCTTCCATGGCGTCAGGCAACCAGACATGCAACGGAAGCTGGCCGCTCTTGCCCACGGCTCCGGCAAAGATGAGCAGGCCAATGGCGCCGGCGGCGCTGAGGCCAAGGCCCGCGTGCTGCGAGAGCAAGTTGACGAGCGCGAGACCTTCAAGCGAGCCCACGCCGTGGTTGTAGAAGAGCAACGTGCCGGTCTGCGAGTACAACCACACGATGCCGAGCAAAAAGAAAACATCGCCGACGCGCGTGGTGACGAAAGCTTTTTTCGCGGCGGCCGCGGCAGCGGGCTTTTGATACCAGAAGCCGATGAGCAGATACGAGGTGAGGCCAACGATCTCCCAACACATGAAGAGCAACAGCAGGCTATTCGAGATGACTACGCCCAGCATTGCTCCGGCAAAGAGCGACATGAAGCAGAAGAAGCGCGTGAAATTCTCGTCGTGGGCCATGTAGCCCACGGAATAGATGAAGATGAGCAGGCCAACGAAGCTCACCATCACGATCATGATTGCCGCGAGCGGATCGAGGACCCAGCCGAGATCGACGGCGGAGGTGCCGAAGCGAAACCAGGTGAAATTGACGAACTCGCGGACGGCGGAATCGTGCGTCCATCCTGTCAGTACGTGACAGAACGCAACCAGCGAAAGCACTAGCGAAATCGAAAGCGAGCCGATTGCCAGCCCCGCAGCAAGGTTGCGGCGCGGCTGCTTGAGGAGCGCGATCAACCCCGATGCAACCATGGGCGCAGTAGGAATGAGCCACAGAATTCCCGTGATAGCTGAGGCGGCGAATTGTGGAGTGAATGCTGCGGATTCCTGCATCAAGCTTTCACCCCTTCATCCTGTTCATCTTGTCGAGATCGGTGGTGTTGGTGTGGCGATGAATGGAAATGACGAGGCCGAGGCCGACGGCAGCTTCCGCCGCGGCCACGGCGATAGAGAAAATGGCGAACATCATGCCCGTGAGCAATTCAGGATGCGGGCCGTATCGCCAGAAAGCGATGAGGTTGAGATTGGCCGCGTTCAACATCAATTCAATCCCAATCAGCACGAGAATCGCGTTGCGGCGCACCAATGCACCGGCAATGCCAATGGCAAAGAGCAGAGCGGCAACCAGCAGATAACCGGCGAGCGGCGTGGTCACGGTTTCGGCCTCTCTTTCTCGTGCATGGCCACGATGACCGCACCAATGGTGGCCGCAGTGAGCAGCAGAGCGACAATCTCCAGCGGCAGCACATAGCGGCCCACCAGCGCGTTGCCGATGTCGCGCACGGTGACAGCGGGAACGGCGTTATGCTGCGGCAAAGCGCGCACGCTTTCGAGCACGGCCCAAGCCAGAACCGCAAAGATTCCGGCGGCAATCACGAGTCCCACAAACCAGGTACGGCTGAAGACGCCGTCTTTGGGCAGGTCGGCGCCACGCGTCAGCAAAATGGCGAACACAATCAGGATGGCGACGGCGCCAATGTACACAAGAATCTGTGCAAAGCCGGCGAACTGCGCGTCAAGCTGCAAAAACAGCAACGCCAGCCCGGCGAAGGCTACCGTGGTGGCGAGAGCGCAATGCACCAGGTGCTTGAGCAGCACGGAAGCCAGACCGCCGCCGATGGTTATGGCCGCAAGCAGATAGAAGAGAGCGTTCATGGATGGCTCCTATTCAGCATAGCGGTATCTCCTGGGGCCGAAGTGCTCGTTGCGCATGCTTAAGCGGCCCATGAGCACGTAGGCCGCAACCAGAATCACCGTGCACACCACCCAGCGCATCCAACCCTCGCCCATGAAGCGCCAAAGCGCGGTCACAAAGAGATTGAGCAGCGTGAAAGGCAGCACGAATTTCCATGCAAAGTTCATCAACTGGTCCTGGCGCAGGCGGGGCAACGTGCCGCGCATCCAAATGAAGACAAATATGGAGAGCATCACCTTGGAGAAAAACCAGATCCACGAAGGAACAAAAGTGAGGAAGGAAAACGGCGCCGACCATCCGCCGAGAAAGAGCGTGGTGCCGAGGCCGGAGATGGCGAACATGGCCAGATATTCGCCGAGGAAGAAGAGCGCGAATTTGAAGCCCGAATACTCGGTGTGATAGCCGGCGACCAGCTCCGATTCGCCTTCGGGCAGATCGAAGGGCGAGCGATTGGTCTCGGCCGTAGCGGCAATAGCGTACATCACAAACCCCGCCAAACCCCAGGGCGTAAAGATGTACCAGTGAGGAAAGATGCCGGTGTAGCTGTCCTGCGCTGCCACGATCTTTGGCAGCGAAAGCGAGCCGGCGATCATGACCACGGAAACGCTCGAGAGCAGCAGCACGACCTCGTAGCTGATCATCTGCGCCACCGCGCGCATGGCGCCCAGCAGTGAATATTTATTGCGGCTCGACCAGCCGGCCATAAAGACCGAAAGCTCGGTGGACGCGCTCATGGAAAAGAAGAAGAGCAGACCGGCGTTCAGGTCGACCAGCACCATGTTGCGGCCCATGGGCAGTACGGCAAATTCCATAAAGACCGCGACCACCAGCGAGAGCGGCGCAAGAAAATGCACCACCGCATTGGCGCTGAAGGGAACGATATCTTCCTTGGTGAGCGACTTGATGCCGTCGGCGACGGGCTGGAAGAAGCCGAAGGGACCTACGCGGTTGGGGCCGAGGCGATTCTGGATACGGCCCAGGCCTTTGCGCTCAAACACCGTGGTCAGCGCGAACAGGCCGGGAAACAAGCAGACGATGGTGATGACGCCGAGTACGACGCCGGCGGCGGGACGCAGCGCCGCAGGCAAAAAGCCGACGAGCCAGTTGCGCAGAAGGATGAAGATCTGGTCGAAGTGAGTGAAGAGGGGCGATGTCGCCATGGTCTAGCTTCCTCCTCCGGCCGTTGGTGCAGGGGGCGCGGGCGCGGCAGCTTTGGCGGCGGCAGCCTCGGCGGCGGCTTTGGCCTTGGCTTCCACCTTGGCTTTTTCCTCGCCCAGTCGCGCATCCACCTGCGACGCTTCCGTGGGATGGATCGAGTGATAGTATTCGTTCGATCTGGCCAACTGCTTGCGATCGTAGAGCAGGCCGCCGAAGCGATCGTCGGTGGCCAACTCGAACTCGTTGTCCATCTTGATGGCCTCGAATGGGCAAACTTCAACGCAGATCTGGCAGCTCATGCAAACCGAAACATCGATATCGAAGCGCGTGGGATAAAACTGCTGCTTGCCCACATAATCCGGCTTCTTGTCCTTGCTTTTGTCGATGTAGATGCACTTGGGCGGACACTCTTTCTCGCAGATCTGGCAGGCCACGCAACGCAGCCCGGCTTCCCAGTCCGCTCCGTCGTACACGAGAAAGGGAAATACGCGCGCGGCTTCGATAGCAGGTATCCGCTCCTCCGGATACTCCACCGTAGTCAGCCGTTCTTTGGAGACGTAGCTACCGAAGAAATTCCTCGCCGTCTCCGCCATTCCCTTCAATATGCCTTCGCCCAGCAATGCGTTACTCCTAAATGCAGCTTTCAGCTTTTCGCTCTCAGCCTTTCGTGCCAGCACACTCTACATGGTGAAAGTAATTTGCTGTGCGTCGATGGTGGCTTCCATCTCTCCGTCGGGAGCGCCCGTCGTGCTCTCGCGTCCGATCGCCGTCACGCTCGTCACCGTGGCGTTGGTCAGGATCCATTCCGATGCGCCTTCGCTCGTGGCGGCGGGCTGCGCGTTGTTCTTGCCCTTGTTGTTCTTTGCCTTTGTGTTCGACGCAGTCCAATTGTCCGAAGCAGCAACACCGGAACTACCTTCCGTGTCGGTCAGTTTGCAGCTTCGCAGCACCTCGCTGTCCTGCGCCATCGACCAAAGCGCCTGATAGTCCTTGCCGGGAGCGAAGCGAATTGTCACGGAAAAAGAGCCGCGTCTTGCGGCGGCCCCGCTGCTCGCGGCCGCGTCCGTGCTATTCAGCTTGACGGTAAATCCCGTCAGCGCAATCGTGAATGTTTCGCTTTTAACCCCGGTGCACGAAAACGCATAGGTTCCCGCGGCGTGGGCTCCGGCGGTTCCCGCCAGCAGCAAACTGAAAACCCCAACTGCTCCCATTGCTTTCACGATTCTCATCTCGACCTCCATTTTCTCTGTCTTGCGTTTTAACGAGGCCCGGCATCAACACAAATAGATCTACCGGTCCACTTCTCCCAAGACAATATCCACACTGCCAAAGATCAGCACCACATCGGCGACGTTGCTGCCCAGGCACATATCTTCAAGAACCGTCAGATTGATCAGGCTGGGTGGGCGCACGCGATAGCGATAGGGATTCGGCCCGCCGTCGCTTATGAGATAAAAACCCAGCTCGCCCTTGGGCGCCTCAATGCGGCCGTAGGCCTCGCCGGGCTTGGGCCGGAAGCCGCGAATCTTGGCCTTCGCATCCATAATGGGCCCGCCGGGAATTTCCTTGAGCGCCTGCTCGACAATCTTGATCGACTCGCGTATCTCCAGAATGCGCACCATGTAGCGGTCGTAGACGTCGCCATGATCGCCCAGCGGCACGCGAAACTTGAAGCGATCGTAAATGCCGTAGTGATCGACTTTGCGAATGTCGTAATCCACTCCCGACGCGCGCAGCATGGGCCCGGTGACGCCCGCGTTCACGGCCAAGTCAGGCCTGAGAATGCCCACGCCCTGGCAGCGCGCCATCAAAATCTCATTCGATGACAGCAGCGCTTCGAACTCGTCGACAAACTGTGGCAAACCAGCGATCACCTTGCGCGCCGCATCGAGCCAGGCCGTGGAAACATCCACGCGGCAGCCGCCGAAGCGCATGTAGTTGCACATCATGCGCGAGCCGGTGAGCGACTCGAAGAGGTCGAGAATTTTTTCGCGCTCTTTGAAGGCGTACATCAGCGGCGTGCCGCTGGCGCCCATCTCCTGAATCAAAAATCCAATCGACGAGGCGTGATTCTGAATGCGCGTAAGTTCCCCAAGAATGACGCGGATGTACTGGGCGCGCTCCGGTACTTCCTGCGCGGCAAGCTTTTCCACGGCCAGCGCGTAGGCCCAGTTGTTGGTGAGCGGGCACATGTAATCGAGGCGGTCGGTGTAGGGCATCGACGCCAGATAGCTGGCCTGCTCGGCGATCTTCTCGTGGTTGCGATGCAGGTAGCCGAAGACCGGCTTGAGGCGCACCACGCGCTCGCCGTCCAGCGCCAGGTCCATGCGGAAGACGCCGTGCGTCGAGGGATGGTGCGGCCCCATGGCGACTTCGAGCAGTTCGCCTTCGCCGTCGGGCACAATCACCGGCGGACGGTTCCAACCGTCAATCTTCTCCGTCTTCGTCTCGGTCAAGCTCATGCGACGCCGGGCCCCTGATCTCTGATCTCTGTTCTCTGATCTCTGTTCTTGTGCTCCTGCGCCCGCGCCAGCACGTGGTCGTGCGGGGTGGGCTCGTACTCGTAGTCGTCCGGCTCCACGTAATCCTTGCGCATGGGGTGGTCTTTGAATCCCTCCCACATCAGCAAACGGCGCAGGTCCGGATGGCCGGCAAAAACGATGCCGTAGAGATCGAAAACCTCGCGCTCCTGAAACTCGGCGGAGCGCCAGACGGGCGTGAATGAGGGCAGCTCCACCTGATCGCTGCGGTTCGCGGTCTTCATGCGAATCACCAGCGGCCCGTGCTTCTTCGCGACGGAATAAAGGTGATAAACCGCTTCAAGACAGCCCGGCTCGATTCGCTTGCGCGTTTCATCGACGGTTTCTTCCATCTGCTGCTCGACGCCATCGACGGTCTTCGTCACCGTGCGCGTCACCTTCACTTTTTCCGCAATTTCTTTGTCGGGCCAGTCCACTCCCGAAACATTGGAGAGGAAGTCGAGGGCCAGATCCGCATCGTCGCGCAGGAAGGTAGCCACAGCAACGGCGCTCGCGGGCGCGACGCGCAGCGAGTGCTCCGCGGCAGGGCCGGGGTTGCGCACAAACTCCACCCCCGCGCCGGGAACCGCCGCCTCAATCGCCGCCTTGATCTCTTCCACCGTCTTCATTTCAATTCTCAGTTAGTCGCTTCGCTGTTGCTTGTCCGTAGTCCCTTAGTCCCTGTATCTGCACCGGCCACACGCCCTGATTCGAAGTTGGTTCCAGATCGTGCTCTCCCCGTTCGGGCACGGGAAACTCGCCCTGCGCATTTGCATCCAGATAGCGCGGGCGATCCGGGCCAGTCAAATGCTGGCCGTCAATTTTCTTTTGCAATGTGATGAAGGCCTGGAGCAATGCCTCCGGCCGCGGCGGGCAACCGGGAATGTGCACATCGACAGGAATGTAACGGTCGATGCCCTTGAGCACGTTGTAGCCCTGTTTGAACGGCCCTCCCGAAATGGCGCATGCGCCCATGGCGATGACGTAGCGCGGCTCGGCCATCTGGTTGTAGAGGCGCACCACCTGCGGCGCCATCTTCTTGGTCACGGTGCCCGAAACGATCATCAGGTCGGCCTGGCGCGGCGAGGGACGAAAGACCTCGGCGCCAAATCGCGCCAGATCGTAGCGCGCCATGGTGGTCGCGATCATCTCAATGGCGCAACACGCAAGACCGAACTGCATGGGCCAAACCGAGCTGCGTCGGCCCCAGTTGTAGAGCTCCTGGATGGTCGTCACCAGGACGCCCTGCTTGCCCAGCTCGATCTTGAGGTTTTGATCAACTGCCATCGTTGCTCTGCTCCGAGGGTTCAGGTTTCAGGTGTCAGGTT
>Ga0302320_10005017_pt1 | contig 29842 bp, 22 predicted proteins | sample Bog_T0_3_FD_202130 | JGI IMG/M metagenome (GOLD analysis project Ga0302320, IMG submission 202130) | Peat permafrost microbial communities from Stordalen Mire near Abisko, Sweden - Bog_T0_3 | ecosystem: Environmental > Terrestrial > Soil > Wetlands > Peat | place: Sweden: Abisko, Stordalen Mire...
AGGATCTTCTGCTGCGCCTCTGCGTCGATAACAGGTCCGACGACAGTGCCGGGCTCCGACGGATCTCCTATGGGAAGGTTCGCACAGGCCGCCGTGAATCTCTGGACGAAGCGGTCATAGACCCCGCCGAGGACAATGAGCCGGGAAAGGGCGGAACACTTTTGGCCGGAAAACCCGAATGCGCTGGCCAACGCGGCGGGGATCGCCTCATCCAGGTCGGCGTCATCGTCAATAATGAGGGCGTTCTTGCCGCCCATTTCGCACACGACTTTTTTCAGGTTTGCCTGGCCGGGCATTGCGCGTGCAGCCGTCTCCCAAATTTTCAAACCCACGGTGCGCGATCCCGTAAAGGCAACGATTTCGACCCCTGGATGCGCGACCAGATGGGCGCCGACCTCCTCGCCCAAACCCGGCAGGTAGTTGACCACGCCGTGAGGCAGCCCCGCCTCGGTCAGGATGTCCATCAGGACTGCGGCCAGCACCGACGTCTGCTCCGCGGGCTTCATGACCACCCCGTTGCCGGCAATTGCAGCGGCAGCGGTCATCCCGCACAGGATTGCCAGCGGAAAGTTCCAGGGGGCGATCACGGCGGCGATGCCCCTTGGGATCCATTCCTGGATGCAACGTTCGCCGGGAACCGCCTGGGTGACTGCGCCGCGGTCGAGCCGGATCATCTCGGTTGCGTAGAAGCGGCAAAAGTCGATGGCCTCGCTGACGTCGCCGTCCGCTTCGGACCATGGTTTTGCGGCCTCCAGTACCTCCAGGGAATTCAGCTCGAAGCGCCGCTCCTCCATGATCTCCGCTGCCCGGAGAAAAATCCCGGCCCGCTCCGAGGCCGGCCTTGCGCTCCAGGAAGGGAAGGCTGAGCGCGCGGCGGCGACGGCATCGTCGGCATCCTTCACGGTCGCCCGGGCCCATAACCCGACGACCTGGGCCGGTCTTGCCGGGTTGACGGAAGAAACGTATTCGCGATTCGCGATCTTTCTGCCACCAATGACAAGCGGCCATCGTCGGCCTAGCCGGCCCTCCGCGGACTTGAGGGCGGCTCGCATCCTGTCCCGTGACCCGGCCCGGGTAAAGTCCGTGTTGGCCGCGTTGACGAAGGCCCCGGGCGCCGGGGCACGGCGGGCCAGAAGCTCGGGAGCCGTCCCGATCAAGTCGACGGGATTGCGGAGCAATTCCTCCCGGCTGGCCGCGCCCGTGTGCTTTGCGCGCAGGAATCCCTCGTTGCTCGTGTTTTCCAAGAGCCTTCGGACAAAGTAGGCCATCCCGGGAAGGAGCTCGCCGACAGGGCAGTACTCCCGGACCCGGTAGCCCCCTTGGATCAGGGCAGACTTGAGTTCATCCGCCATCCCGAACAGGGCCTGGAACTCCATTGCCCTTGGGTCGATTCCCAGGCGCTCGACCTGGGCGATGGCGTGCGCGCAGGACCGCACGTTATGGGTGCCGAACGCCGGCATGGCGACATCGAGCGACTCAAGAAGAAGGAGCGACAGTTTTTCGAAATTTGCATCGCTCTGGGGTTTGCGGGACCAGACTGGCACGGGCCAGCCGCGTTGCTGAGCGAGGATGGTCTCGTAGTCCCAGTAGGCTCCCTTCACCAGCCTGACACCGAAGCGGCGCTTCCTTGCGCGACCCCAGTCGAGAAGGTCGCGGAGGTCGGCTTCACAATCGCGAAGGTAGGCTTGAACTGCAATCCCGAGCATGGGCTGGGGGCCTTCGTCCGCGAGCAGCGACTTGAAAAGGGCGAGCGTCAGGTCCTTCAGCTGGTAGCTTTCCATGTCGAGGTTGATGAAGGCCCCGACCTCGGCCGCCCGCCTCAGGATCGGTTGGAGGCGGTCCCTCAGCACGGCCACCGACAATTCCGGATCGGAGGGGTGAATTTCGGGGGTGAGCGCCGAGATCTTGACGGAGAGGTTGAGCCGGGGAATGGGCCCCTCGGCCCCGATATCGCTGAAGCAGGGTTCCCCGGCCTCGGCCAGGAACTTGGAAACCGTCCCGAGTACGCCGAGGTTTCTCTGCAGGAAGACGTCGGCCTCCTCATCGCTCACGACCATCTCCCCCAGGAGGTCGATTGTCGTCGCCATCCCCGTCGATCGGTTTTCCTTGATGCGCCGAAGCAGGTCCTGCGGGGTCTCGCCTGCCACAAACTGGCGTGCCATGGCCACCACGTTGGCCTTGACCGGACCTGCAACCAGGGCTGGCGCGAACGAGGAGGCGGCGAGCCCGGCCTTCATCGCCGGGTTCAATTCCACGGCCCGGTCGCCGAGGTACTCCTGAAGGTGCCGGACGACCTCGGCCGAGGAGCCGAGCGAGGGCAGGACATCCACGAATCGGAAGAGCTGGGTCTTGAACGCAGGGTCCTGCATGGCCCAATCCATGAGCCGCCCGTAAACGCCTTTCTTCGAGAAAAGCGCCGGGGCCGGGGCGCTTTCCATGCGCGAGAACAACCCCAGGCCGATCCCGCGTATTCGTTCTTCGAGGGATGGATCGGCCGCCGGGAAGGGATTCAGGGTAGCCATGGGTGAAGGTTGGCCTGATGCCCTCCGGTGAGAATCAGAGAGATCCCAACAGGATTCCAAGGCCCGCCTGGGCGACCTTCACGTCGTCCTCCGAGCGGCCGCCGCTGAACGCGGCGATGAGTATCCCCGTCCGGCCCTTGGCGCAAACGCCGCCCTGCCAGCCGAACTCTCCCGTGTACGGAGGGCGGATCCCGCTACCGCTGTCCTTCAAGGTGTCGGCCATTTCGGCGGCCTTGGTATAGACGATTCCAAGAAAATTGTTACCCTTGCTGGTTTGCGACGGGCGGCTGGTTAGGTTCCCGACGACGACCATCTTGGACGACCAGGACGTTACGCTCCCTCCCTCGGCATAGGCCACCATCGCGACTCCCTTGACCTTCAGTTCGACGGCCCTGACCTGCATTGCCTGGAGGGCCCTTTCGCCAACTGCGTCGAACCCGGGGCCCGACTTCTCCTGCGAGAAGAGACTCGGGGCGATCAGGAGCAGGGCGGCAATGGCGAAGGCAAGAGGTGTTTTCATTGGGGTGGGTCGGTGACGCCTGTCTAATCCTTCCGGTTTCCGACGCAAGCGCCGACCGAACCGGCTGGCCAAGGCATTTGACGCGGGGACGATCCGCCAATACCGATGAGGCATGGGCGACGAAAGGCTGATCAACCTCGAGGCTCGGTATGAGTGGCTTGAGCGCCACGTGGGGGAGCAGGACAGGGCCATGGCGGAATTGGGCGAGGAGATCCGGCGGCTGCGGCGCGAGATAGCGGCTCTTCGCGAGGAGCTTGGGGAGGAGAGCCAAGCAGAGGACGGGGAGCCCGAGGAGCGCCCGCCCCACTATTGAGGGCGGTTTTTTTGGGCCGGCTGCAACTTTCAGCCAGGAGGCGTGTTTTCATGGCAACAAGATCCACACCCATGAAAAACAACATCCTCCTTCTCGCCTCCTTCACCGCCGTCCTCGCGGCCTACTCGACCCTCGGCGCAGCCGCGGCCGCCGGCACCACCGTGGTGGCCGGAATGCTCCTTATCCTGCTCGCCGACTACGCGGACCATCCGCGAAGGGTGGCAGCCCGCTCGGAGGTTCTCCGGTTTCCCACAGCGCCAGGCCTCTCCGAGGACTTTAGCGAGGCGGCCTGAAGCCCAGGCGGCCCCGGATTCGTCACAACTGGCGGATCGGCACGGAGAGGGGCGCGCCGGAGTAATGCACCGTCTTGACCGGGGCCGGAACGAATGAGAATCCGACCGGACGGTCCGAAGCGACCAGAACGACCTGAAAGTCCCGGGCGGCCAGCATGCCGGGGAATGAGCCCTCCCGTGCCCCGATTGTGAGCTTCCCACTGGCATCGTCCCATGTGATCGGAATCCTGGAAAAGGCCCCCGTCTCATAGGCGTAGCTCAGGCCGTCGTCCTCATAGAGGCTGAAGGCCCCATCCGCCCCGGCGTACACGTAAAGGGTGATCGGATCCACGGCCTTTTCCCCGACGTACTGCTGTTCCGGGCCGAAGGGAAGGATGGAACCCGCCCTGACGTGCAGGGGAATGGCGCCGAAAGGGGCCGGGGAATCGACGGTCTGTCCGCCCGCCAGGGCGGCGCCGGTCCAGAAGTCGTACCAGCCCCCGGTCGTTGCGGGCAGGAACACCTGCCTGCTTCGCTCCCTATAGGCCGTGACCGGGCTGACCATGAGCGCAGGCCCGAAGAGATACTGGTCCGTCACCTCCCGGGCCTTGGGGTCGTTCTGAAAGTCCATGACCAAGGCGCGCATGAACGTGCCTCCCCGCTGGGTGACGTCTCCCGCCGTCGAGTAGATGTAGGGGAGCAGCCGATAGCGCAGGCGGTCGAATTTCAGCTGGGCCGAATACGTGGGCGAATCATCCCCGCCGAACTGCCACATCTCCCTGAAGGGAAACTCACCGTGGACCCTTAGCAGGGGGACGAACGTGCCGAATTCAAACCAGCGGGCGTTCAATTCGCGCCACTCCGCCCTGGCTGCAGGCGTCGGCGACTTCGACGCGAACCGCGCCGGTACGGAGAACCCGCCCGTGTCCATGGTCCAGTAGGGCTCGCCCGAGAGCGAGAAATCCAGGCCGGCCTGGACCTGCTTGCCCATCGCCGTCCAGGTCGAGGAAATGTCGCCCGACCACACCGCAGCCGCGTAGCGTTGCTGCCCGGCAAATCCGGACCGCGTGAGGATGAACACGCGCTGGTCGGGGGACGCGGCCCGCTGCCCGTCGTACACCGCGCCGCTGTGGACCAGCGGGTAGGCATTCATTACCGGGGCCACCGAGCCGCCTGCGGGAGATATCATGTGCTTGCGCAGGCCGTCGTAGGTGGGCGCGGAAAGCAGGTCCGGTTCCGAGGCGTCCAGCCACCACGCATCCACATGCTTGCTGAACAGGGCCTGGTTCACCTGGTTCCAGAAGAGATGCCGCGCGTCGGGGTTGAAGGCGTCGTAGAAGGTGTACGGCAGGCCCACCCAGTCCCTCAACCCCTCGTCGAGGTTCGGCTGGAAGAGAAAGCCCCTGGACTTCATCTCGTTGAAATTGGCGGTTCCCGAGTAAAACTTGGGCCAGACGGAGATCATCACGTGCGCGTGCAGGGCGTGGATTGCATCGACCCAGCCAGCGGGATCGGGAAAACGGTCCGGATCGAATTCGTGTGAGCCCCAGCCGGTGCGCGGCCAGTAGAACCAGTCCTGGACTATGTTATCGAATGGGATCTGCCTGTCGCGGAACCCCTTCACGATATCGAGGCTCTCCTGGGCAGTGGTGTAGCGCTGGCGCGACTGCCAGAGGCCGAAGGCCCACCGGGGCATCATCGGGGCCGGCCCGGTGAGGTGCCGGTAGCCGGCGATCACATCGTCGATCGCGGGGCCGTAGACAAAGTAGTAGTCGATCCCTGCGCCCGACTCGGACCAGATGGAAGTGTCGGTGGAGGGAGACGGGGTCTTCCACTTGAAGTGGAATGTCGGGGCGCCGGTGTCCTTGGTCCACTCAATCCGGATCGGGTAGCGCTTGCCCGCCTCGAACCGCACCCTGGCCTCGTCCTTCCACGGAAGCCAGGACTGGCGCCAGTGATTCATGATCAGGCGGCCATCGACCCACACCTTGATTCCGCCGTCCGAGTAGGCGTGAAACGCGTGATCGCCCGACTGGGCCGGGGCGAGAAAGCCGTCCCATTGCACCCGGAGGTTGCCCGGAGGAAGGCCCGGAAAAATCGCTGAATTCGACATGCGCTCGCCGTGGCCGGGATTGAAGTCGATGGCGGATTCGGTCCGGGTTGCGACCCGCACCTTGTAGTCCGCACCGGTGTAGTAGGCCGCCGAGAGACCTCCGGGACTTCCCTCGGCGTCCAGGAGTTCGGAGGCGGGGATGTCCTCGGGCTGGCGCAGGTCGCCGAACCGGCTATGGCTGTTGTTGTCCCATAGGATCCCGTAACCCCTGCTGGACACAAGAAACGGGATCGCTGCCGAGCCGTTGTGCTGCCAGAGGTCGAGGTCGTATCCCTTGATGTCCACGAGACCCAGATGGTGCTCGCCAAAGCCATAGAGGGATTCGTCTGCGGGCGCCTGCCACAGCTGGCCGACGTGCTGGGTGGGAATGCCCTCGACCTGCGCGGGCTCGAGGGTGCGGCCTCCGGGACTTTCCGCGAGGATTGCGGCTCCCGAAGCGTCAAGGAAGGAGACCGTCCCGGCGGGTAGCTCGACGCGGACTTGGAGTTTTGCGGTCTTGACCGTGGCATGGTCCTCAGTGGCGTCGATGGCCCAAAGGGCCCCGTCGGTCCGCTTCGGGTCGAGCATCAGGCTCTGGTGGGAGAAAAACGCCGGGTCCTTCGCGCAGGCGATGCGGACAACGTTCTCGGCGCAGACCTGGATCCTGAGCGCTCCCTCCGGCGTCGCGACGATCACCCCGTCGGGCTGCTCCTGGACCGCCTGGGGAAGGTCGGCCCGGAGGGGCGAAATCAGCGCCAGAGACAGGGCGCCGCAGGCTGCAAGGACCGATCGGGGAAAGGGGAGGTCGGGCATGGCGAAGAAGTGGGGTTCAGACGTCGCAGATGTGTACTCCCTGCTCCAGGGAGGCAAGGGCGTCGGCCCGACTGGGAATGAATTCCTGGGCGACAAATCCCTTGAAGCCTGTGTCGACGACGGCCTGCATGATGGCCGGATAGAAAAGCTCCTGGGTGTCGTCGATTTCGTGTCGGCCCGGGACGCCGCCCGTATGGTAGTGGGCGATGTACTGGTGGTTCTCGCGGATCGTCCTGATCACGTCACCCTCCATGATCTGCATGTGGTAGATGTCGTAGAGGATCTTGAACCTCTCCGAGCCGACCTGTCGGCAGAGCTCGAAGCCCCAGGCCGTGTGGTCGCCCATGTAGTCGCGGTGGTCGACCTTGCTGTTCAGGAGCTCCATGCAGACGGTCACCTTGCGCCGCTCGGCCAGGCCGACGATCCGCTTCAGGCCGATCGCACAGTTGCGCAGGCCCTCCTCGTCGTCCATGCCCGCGCGGTTGCCGGAAAAACAGATCATGTTCGGGTAGCCGGCATCGGCCACCTTGGGCAGGGTATCCTCAAAGTAGGCGGCAATCGCATCGTGGTTTTCGAGCCGGTTCAGGCCGTGGGGAATGTTGCCCGGAACCCCGGTGACCATGGCGCAGATGAGGCCGTGCTTCTTCAGGACGGGAAAGTCGGCGACGGTCAGGAGTTCGACCGACTGCAGGCCGATCCGGCGGGCGGCCTCGCACATGGTGTCCAGCGGGATCCTGGCGTAGCACCACTTGCAAACGGAGTGGTTGACGCGGCCCTTCAGTGCGTCGTGTCCGGGGCCGGGCGCCGATTCTGCAGCCCCGAGGTTCTTCAGGAGCGAGCCTGTCGCGGTGGCCAGGATTGCGCCGCTGGCTAGCTTTGCGATGGCGGAACGGCGGGTGATCATAACCGGGGCGGACGGAAGCTAAATTGACCCCGCGGCTGTCGCAAGGGCCAAACCGGAACCTTGACCGGGCAGGGACCAGGTCCAGATTGCCGGGACAATCCCCAACCCCAATGATGATCCGCAAAGCCGATTTTGGGCGCGCCGCGGCCCGCCTTGTCTTGTGTCCCGCGGTCGTCTTCGCCGCGCTTTCCGCGCTGGGCAGCCGCGTGGCGGCGGCGGAGAACGCCCCGTTTTACCTAAGGGACGGTGACAGGGTGGTATTTTACGGCGACAGCATCACCGAGCAGTCCTTCTGGGGCGCCGGGGCCTACGCGGACTTCACCGAAACGTACGTCCTGACCAGGTTTCCCAAGCTGAACATCGACTTCACGAATTCCGGTTGGGGCGGCGACGCGGTCAGCTGGAGCGGCGGAGGGCCGGTCGATGTTCGCGTGGAGCGCGACATCATCGCCCACAACCCGACCGTCGTCACGATCATGCTGGGGATGAACGACGGCAAGTACCGCCCGTTTGACCAGCCGACATTCGACACGTACCGCGATGGCTACCGACGCATCGTCGACACCATCCTGAAGGAACTGCCCGGCGTGCGCGTGACCCTGATCGAGCCCTCCCCCTATGACGACTTCACCCGGGCCCCGAGCTTTGAAGGGGGCTACAACGCCATCTTGATACGGTTTGCGCAGTTCGTGAAGGCGCTCGCCGCGGAAAAGGGGCTGAACGTTGCGGACTTCAATTCCCCGGTCGTGGCCATGCTCAAGTCGACCCGGGACATCGACCCGGCCCTCTCGCAGAAGATCATCAATGACCGCATCCATCCGGGGCCCGGGGCCCATCTGCTGATGGCCGAGGCGCTCCTGAAGAGCTGGAACGCGCCTTCGGTGGTCACGGATGTCGAGATCGACGCGGCAAAGGGGGTGGTGCACGCCGTGGGAACCGAGATCAGCGGGCTGACCACAGAATCCACAACCTATGTTCCCGGCGACGCTCATGGGTCCGACCGGATTCCGTCCAAGCCAAGCGTGCTTGGCTGGACGCAAACCGACGACGCTCTCCCCATGCCTGTCGATCTCGCCGACCCCGCCACAGCACTTGCAGTCCACACCTCCGATTTCTTTGACGCCCTTGACAGCGAGCCGCTTCAGGTGACCGGCCTTCGAGATCCGACCTACGTAGTGAAGATCGACGGCGAGACTGTCGGAGAGCTTACCCGTGACCAACTTGCGGCGGGGATCAACCTGGCCACCCTTCCGACACCCATGTCGAAACAGGCCGCCGAGGTGCACAAGCTCACGGAGCGGCGCAATCATATCCATTTCATCCGCTGGCATTGGATCCAAGTGGGTCTTTTTCAGGATGGGTCGACGAAGGCCATAGCCGCCGCGGGCCCGCCCTTGCTCAAGGCCCTGGACGACGAGGAGGCCGAGGTCACGGCCCAGCAGCGGGCCGCGGCCCTCCCGGTTCCCCATCATTTCGAGCTGGACCCGAAGTAGGCGATGCTCTCCGAGAACATGCTGCCTCCGAACCGGTTTGAGCGAGCGCCCCTCGCCGTGTTTGGCAGCGGACTTGAGGCGTCGAGGGCCGTGGCCGGCGAGGTGGCGGAGCTAGTCCGAAAGCGGAGCCTCGAGGGCCGAACTGCGGTGCTCGGCCTGGCGACCGGATCCACCCCGGTCAGCTTCTATGCCGAGCTGGTGCGGCTGCACCGGGAGGAGGGGCTGAGCTTCGCCCGCGTGGTCACGTTCAACCTGGACGAATACCGCGGGCTCCCGGCGGACCATCCGCAGAGCTACCGGCATTTCATGCAGGTGCATCTGTTTGACCACGTCGATATCCCCGCGGCGAACACGCACGTTCCCGACGGCATGGTGCCGACCGGTGAGATCGAGGCCCATTGCAGGGACTACGAGGCAAGTATCCGCGCCGCAGGAGGAATCGATTTCCAGCTGCTGGGCATCGGGAGAACCGGCCATATCGGATTCAATGAGCCCGGCAGCGCCCGGCGGTCCCGGACCCGGCTCGTGACACTCGATCCGCTGACCCGGCGGGATGCCGCGGGAGACTTCGGCGGCGAGGAGAACACGCCCCGGTACGCGATCACCATGGGGATCAGGACAATCCTCGAGGCACGCCGCATTGTCCTTATGGCCTGGGGTCAACACAAGGCCGACGCCGTGCGGGAGGCGCTGGAGGGCGACGTCACCGCGCTGGTCGCGGCGTCCTTTCTCCAGGAACACGACCACGCGACCTTCGTCCTTGACCAGGCTGCGGCCGGGTCGCTGACGCGGTTCCGGACACCGTGGCTCGTGGGCCCGCTCGAGGACCAGGGGCTCGCCTGGGACAGCGCCATGAGAAGGAGGGCGATCCTTTGGCTCTCCCAGGTCCGCAAGAAGGCGATCCTCAAGCTGACGGACGACGACTACAACGAGTCGGGGCTCCAGGACCTGCTCCAGGTTCAGGGATCATCCTACGAGGCCAATCTGGCCGGGTTCTACCAGATGCAGCACACGATCACGGGCTGGCCCGGCGGTCGCGACCCGGCCAGGACCAAACCGGGCGATGCACCCGTCAGGCCGCTGAGGGGACCGTCTGCGGATGTGTTTCCGAAGCGCATCTTGGTCCTTTCGCCCCATCCGGACGACGACGTGATTTCGATGGGGGGAACTCTGTGCCGACTGGTCGAACACGGGCACGAGGTCCACGTCGCCTACCAGGTATCCGGGGCGAACGCAGTTTCGGACGAGTCCCTCTGGAGGGCGCTTCTTTTCGTGCGCGACCTCGAGTCGACCGACGAGGGCACGAGGAGGAGGATCCGGGACGTATGCTCCGCCTTCGAGTCGGCAGAGGCGCTGCAACCCTCTCCTGATTTGGACCGGTGGAAGGCCATGATCCGCCGCCACGAGGCGAGCGCGGCCGCACGGGTCTGCGGGGTTCCGGGGGCGAACCTCCACTTCCTGGACCTGCCGTTTTACCATGGCGCCCCCAACCGGCGGCGGCAGCTCGGGGACAAGGACATCGAGGCCATGCATGGGCTGATCTCGGGCCTGCGGCCCCACTTGATTTTTGCGGCCGGAGACCTCGACGACCCGCACGGCACCCACCGGCTCTGCCTGCACGCGCTGCATGAGGCCCTGGCTCGCAGTGTGAAGGAGGCATGGTTCGGCGAGGCGGAACTATGGCTCTACCGCGGGGCGTGGGCGGAGTGGGAGCTGGACGAAATCGACCTCGCGGTCCCACTGAGCCCACGGGAGGTGCTGCGCCGGCGCCGCGCGATCTTCCGGCATGAAACCCAGAAGGACCAGGCGCTGTTTCCGGGGGACGACCGAAGGGAGTTCTGGCAGCGGACGGAGGATCGGAGCCACAGGCTGGCCGAGGCCTACAACGCCCTGGGCTTGGCCGAATACGAGGCGATTGAGGCGTTCAAGCGCTACAGTCCCGGGGAATTCCTGCTCCATGGCAGGCTTTAGAATGTGCGCGGCCCTGGTTGCGCTCGCCCCTTCCCTGCGCTCACAGGAGCCCGCGATGCCGCAACCGTGCGAGGTCATGCCGATGCCGGCCCACCTGGTTTTCAAGCCAGGGCGCCTGGCAGTCACGGAATCGTTCACGGTGGTACTCCGCGGGCAAGGGGACGAGCGCCTGGCGCCGGCTGTTGGCCGCCTTCTCCATCGCTGGGAAAGGCGGATGGAAATTTCATTTTCAAAGTCAACCCGCATGGGAACCCGCATGGGGACAGGTTCAGTACAGCTTGGGCCCGAAGGGACAGGTTCGAATCAACTTTTGATTGAGTGCGCCGAGGCGGGTAATGCCAATCCGTCGCTGCGCGATGATGAATCGTATACGCTCGAGGTGACCGCTGCGCGGGCAACGCTGCAGGCGGCCACCACGGTAGGAGCGATCTGGGGGCTCGAGACCCTCGAGCAGCTGCCCGCAAGAGATGCCCACGGGTGGTATGTGCCGGGCGTGAGCATCCGCGACGAGCCGCGCTTCCCGTGGCGTGGGCTGATGATCGACGTTGCGCGCCACTGGCAGCCGCCCGAGGTCATCCGGCGCAACCTCGATTGCATGGCCCTTGTGAAGTTGAATGTACTCCACCTGCATCTGACGGATGACCAGGGGTTTAGGATCGAGAGCAGGACGCACCCCGAGCTTAGCGCCAAGGGCTCGGACGGGGACTTTTTTACGCAGGCCCAGATGCGGGACATCATTGAGTACGCTCGGGCCCGCGGAATCCGGGTCGTGCCGGAGTTCGACATTCCGGGGCACACCACGAGTTGGTTGGTCTCGCACCCGGAGTTGGCGAGCCTGCCGGGACCTTACTCCATCGAGCGCCACTGGGGAATCTTCAAGCCGGTCCTGGACCCGACCAACGAGGCTGTCTACCGGCTGCTCGACGAATTTTTGGGCGAAATGTCCACCCTGTTTCCGGACCCGTTCGTGCACATTGGAGGCGACGAGAACAACGGTGTGCAATGGAACGCAAATCCGGGCGTCCAGGCATTCATCCTCGCCCGCGGCCTCAAGGGGAATGAAGGTCTGCAGGCCTACTTCAGCACTCGGGTGGCGGCGATCCTGGCTCGGCACGGGAAAAGAATGGTCGGATGGGACGAGATTCTTGCGCCGGGCGTGCCCGGGGACGCGGTCATCCATTCGTGGAGGGGGGTCGAGTCACTTGCCGCGGCCGCGCGGCTCGGCCACGACTGCCTGCTCTCCAACGGATACTACATCAACCTGATGTATTCCGCGCGGGACCACTACCTGAATGATCCTCTTCCGGTGGCGACCCCTTTGACGGCATTGGAAAAGAAGCGGATTCTGGGCGGGGAAGCGACGATGTGGTCCGAGTGGGCGACGCCTGAAACCATCGATTCTGTCATTTGGCCGCGGACGGCAGCGATTGCCGAGAGACTATGGTCGCCGAGGGAAGTAGCCGACGTGGCGGACATGTATCGCCGACTTGACGCCGTCGGCGCCCAGCTTGAGGAGGCCGGCTCTATGCATGCGAAGGGCCAGGAGGCGATGGCCGAGCGCCTTGCGGGAGGCGCCCCGACCGCCGTTGCAGCCCTGCAGAGTTTCCTCGAGGCCATTGAGCCCGTAAAAGGATACGAGAGGGGGGCTCTCCAGCCGTGGAGCGTCCAGTCGACGCCTCTGGTCGGGGTGCCCGACTGCGTGCTGCCGGAAAGCAGGGCGTCATGGATCTTTTCCAATGAAGTCGAGAGGTATCTCGCGAACCCCGGCAGCGCCGGGTCGCCCGGCGCTGCTGCGCTGCTGCGCAAGCTGGATTCATGGAGGGATGCGGGAGTGTTCGTCGCCGACATGCTTTCGCCGCGGTCGGCCGCGTTGAGGGATGCCGCGCCCCTCGCCCGTGCGCTCGCGGATGCCGCGCGGGTGGGTCGGGCGGCACTTGAGTCATTGGAAGGCGGACGGGTGATGGATACCGTATGGCTAAAGGAACAGGACGATGTCCTGGACCGATGCGCGAAGCCCGTCTCAGCTGCGGAACTGCCCATGATTGCGGCATTGCGAAAGCTGGCTGCGGCGGCCGCACAGGCCCCCTCTGGCCCCAAGGCCCAATGAATCCACAAAGATACAATCGTCTGCTTCTCTTGGTGGCTGGACTGGGCGGGCTGCTGTATGGCATCGACGTCGGAATCATTGCCGGGGCATTGCCCTATCTGGAAGCGACCTCCGGCCTGAACGCGGGACAGCTCTCCTTTGTAGTGGCGGCAGTCCTGCTCGGCAGCGTCGTTTCGACGCTGTTTGCCGGGGTGCTAGCAGATTGGTTTGGTCGGAAGGCCATGATGATCGCCAGCGGGCTGCTATTCGTCGCAAGCATTCCCATCATAGCTGGTTCGCATGGCTACGTCCCTCTTGTGCTCGGCCGGCTTCTCCAAGGAACCAGTGCCGGGCTCATCGGCGTCGTCGTGCCGCTCTACCTTGCTGAATGTCTTGGCCCTTCCACCCGTGGCAGGGGCACGGGAGTGTTCCAGTGGCTGCTAACACTTGGAATCCTGGCTGCCGCCTTGATTGGGGTATATTTCAGCATTCGGGTCGCCGAGGTGGAAAAGATCGGAAGCCCGGGCCGAATTCTTGCCTTTAAGGACCTGGCATGGCGCAGCATATTCTGGGCGTCCCTTCCACCAGGGCTCCTGTTCGTGTTCGGGAGTCTGGCGCTGGCCGAGTCGCCGCGATGGCTCCATCGCCACGGGCGCCGGGAAGGTGCGCGGGCCGCCCTGCTCCGGTCCAGGACCGTTGAGCAGGCCGATCTTGAGCTTCGCGAGATGGACGAGGTCGCGGAGGCTGGAAGGGCGACGACGCACTTCGGGGCCGTCGGGGTCCACGAATCCCTGACACAGCGCAAGTACGTCATCCCCTTCATCCTGGCCTGCGTGATCCTCGCCTGCAACCAGACCACGGGCGTCAATTCGATCCTCGGCTACAATACGACAATCCTTCTTCAGAGTGGGCTCTCGGATGCTGAGGCGCATTGGGGCTACGTCATCCTGGCCTCCGTTAATTTCATTCTGACGATGGGCGGCGTTGCGCTCGTGGATCGAAGGGGCAGGAAGTTTCTGCTCTCCCTGGGAAGCGCCGGGATTGTGGTGTCGCTGTTGCTTGTGGGGCTGCTCTTCCGCCAGACCGAGCGGAGAAGCGTGGATGCGGGCGTCGCAGTGCAGGCGCAGGTTTCTGGTGGCAAGGAGCTTGTATTTAACCAGTCCACCGCCGACCGACTTCTCGCTGCGATTGGCAGCCCCGCCATGGCCGGAAAGCCGGTAAGCATGGTGGTCATCTACTCGTACGGGGGGTTTCGGGCCGCAACGACTGTCGTGCGCTCGGCGGAGCCATTGGCAGTCCCGTTGGACTTTCGTCGGGAAAGTTGCATCCCGGCCAACAAAGTAATCGCCTTCTTTGCCAGCCCGTTCTCGGACCTCGACATCGCCCGCACGGCTGACCTGCGGATTGAGAGCGCCGTGATCACCCCGGTCGCAAGCGAGGCGAATGGCTGGGTGACAGCTTTCCTGATCTTCTGTTTCATGGGTTTCTTTGCCGTAGGCCCGGGCGTCTGTGTTTGGCTCGCCCTTTCTGAACTGATGCCCACGCGCATCCGCTCAAATGGGATGAGCCTCGCGCTGTTGGTGAACCAGGCCGTTTCGACGACAATCGCCGCGACCTTCCTCCCGACCGTGGGCCGCTACGGCTACTCGGTCGTGTTCTTTGCCTTTGCGGGATTCACCGTGCTCTACTTCATCACTGTGACCTTTTTCCTGCCGGAAACCCGCGGCAAGACTCTCGAGGAGATCGAGCGACACTTCGAAGGAGACTAATCGCCTAAGTAAGGGACAGGCTTGTCACCCAAGGGGCAAACACATGAATCTCGCCAATCGGGGACAGGTTCACTCTGAATCAAGACCGCGCCGTCTCCGAACGGGGACAGGTGCAAGACAAGTATACGTTACCGACCCTTGTTAGTATTGGCTGGGTGCGAACACATCGAATCAAGGTCTCACCTGAAGAGGGCGAAGCCACCTATCATTGTATGTCCCGGACGGTAAACCTCGAGTGGCTCTTCGATGACACTGCAAAGGAGGTCCTTCGAAAGCAGCTTTGGCAAACGGCTGACTTTTGCGGAGTAAAGATCATAACCTACAGTCTCCTCTCCAATCACTTTCATGTGCTTGTCCGGATTCCGAGACGGGGCCCGATCCCCGACTCCGAGCTTCTTCGGCGCTACCGGGTGCTCCATCCCCATCCATCCCGATTCCAGGCGCTACGCCTGGCCGTGATTGAGGAGTGGCTTAGAGCCAATGCACCGGAAGGGGAGGCTTGGCGCAAGAGAATGCTTAGGAGAATGGGCGACGTCTCCGCCTTCATGAAGCTTTTCAAGCAGCGGTATTCGATTTGGTTTAACCGAAGTCATGGACGCTGCGGCCCCCTATGGTGCGAGAGGTTCAAGAGCGTGCTCTGCGAAGGTTCCGGCGAGGTCCTAAGGACCATGGCGCTCTACATTGACCTGAATGGTGTGCGGGCAGGTCTGGTTTCTGACCCAAAGGACTACCGCTTCTGCGGCTACACCGAGGCCGTGGCGGGCAACAACCAAGCCCGAGAGGGGTTAACCTCTGTTTGTGGAGGCAAGGACTGGGACGAAACTCAAGCAATCTATCGCCAGCTTCTTTTCGGAACCGGTTCTGGGCCAAGAGAAAACAATTCGAACATCGCCGTGGATGTTTTCAAAATGGTGGCCGCTTCAGGAGGACGGCTCCCGCTGGCCGATGCCCTGCGCTGCCGGATCAAGTTTCTCACGGAGGGGGCTGTGTTGGGCAGCAAGGCGTTTGTGGAATCTCACCTCGCTGCATATCAGCATCGCATGGGGCGAAGCCGAAACACCCCCGTCCGGGAACTGAGGTGTTTTGCCGACAGCGAGATTGCGGTCATGCGAAATGTACATGGCTCCGTATTCGGATGAGAGGAGGGTTGGCTACCATGCACGGGCGTATTGAACTGGAGGGGTAAGCTGGTCGCTGCATTTGAGCGCTCGGGATGCCGTCAGGGGCCAGCGGGGATTTCGCAGCATCTCGCGTGCGAGCAACACCAGGTCCGCGTGCCCGTCGCGAATGATCCCATCGGCCTGAGCGGGCTCGGTGATCATCCCAACCGCGGCTGTTGCGATTCTGGCCTCGCGGCGGATTCTCTCGGCAAACGGGACCTGGTATCCGGGACCGACTGAAATCCTTGCACCGTGTACGTTGCCGCCCGAGCTGCAATCGATGAAGTCCACGCCTTCCATCTTAAGGCGCAGAGCGAGTTCCACGGACTGCTCGATGTCCCAGCCTCCTGGTACCCAGTCGGTGCAGGATAAGCGCACGGCCAAGGGCAGTCCTTCGGGCCAGACATGGCGAACTGTCTTGACGACCTCGATTAAGAAGCGGATGCGGCCCTCAAAGCCGCCCCCGAACCTGTCGGTTCGAAGGTTGCTTATGGGCGATAGGAACTCATTGGCGAGGTAGCCGTGCGCCCCGTGGATTTCGATCAGTTCGTAGCCAGCCGCGAGGGCCCGACGGGCCGCGGCGGCAAAACTCACTAGAAGGGCGGCTATATCCGCTTCCGTCGCCGCATGGGGGACCTTGTCTAGGTCGCCGCCAAAAGGGATCGCACTTGGGGCAATCGTGGGCCAGCCCCCTTTGCTGTCAGCCAGGTGTGCGCCGCCGTCCTGGGGCACCGCCGCTGAACCTTTGCGGCCAGCGTGGGCGAGCTGGATGCCGGCCACGGCGCCCTGAGACTTGATGAAGCGGTTGATTCGGGCGAGCGGCTCGATGTGTTGGTCGCCCCAAATGCCCGCGCAACCTGGGGTGATCCGACCCTCGGGCAGGACGGCGGTTGCCTCCGCAATGACCAATCCGGCCCCTCCCGCAGCAAAGGAACCAAGATGCACAAGGTGCCAGTCGCTTGCCACGCCCTCCGTGGAGGAGTACTGGCACATCGGCGAGACACCGACGCGATTTCGAAAAGTGATGGATCTGAGCTTCAGTGATTCGAATAGGCTCGGCATGGCGCCCTAAGAAAGCCCCACGTTTCACCGATTGGCAAGAATGCGACCCTTAGCGGGCGACTCGGGGCAGCCTCGCCAAGATTCGCAGGAGGTAGGGTAACACTCCATGGCTGAGGGGTGGCGACAGGAGTAGGGTGACGACCATCCGGTGGCTATCCTTTGCCATTTAACGAAAGAATCAAATGCACCTCCTGCTCTCCCCTGAACTCGCCAATATCTATTACATCGGCGGCGGCGGCCTTGGCCTCCTTCTCATCATTGTCGTTGTCGTTCTCCTGCTTCGCTGAAAACAGGTCAGCTTATGTGCCCGAGATAGAGTTCGGTCTCATACTCCATCCGGACCTGTCCCTCCTGCTCGCACCGGTCAAAGAGTTCCCTGAGCGCCTCGAGCATGGGTCCGTGGCGAGGGTCTTCCTCCTTGGGGGCATAGGAAGATGAGAGGAGCCGCCCCTTGAGGCCGGCGAAGTCAAGGACTTGGGAATTTTCGAACACGCGCCTTCTCCAGTCCCGGTTCCCGAAGAAATCCTCGAACACCGTGCTGGTCCGGAGGTGTTCATGCCTTACCCGCCCGAAGTCGGTGCCAAATCGGGCCTTGATGGCCTCGTATCCCACGGCGAACGCGGACCCTGTCGGATTCATGGTGTTCCAAATGAGCGCGCAAGAACCGGTCGGGCTCAGAATCCGCCTAAATTCCAGGCTGGTTGCCAGGGGATCAAACCAGTGGAAGGCTTGGGCGCAGGTGACCAAGGACACGGAGCGTTCGCCAAGACCGGTTGATTCGGCGGTGCCGGCGACGCTCCTGAAGCCGGGCTCGCTCCTGAGGGCGCATTCCGCCGCGTCCCTCATGGCAGCATTTGGCTCGACCGCAAAAACGGTGGCGCCAGTGGCCAGGAGCAGCCTTGTGAAAATCCCGGTTCCCGAGCCAATGTCGGCAACACGGCTGTTCCTGCCGATCCGGCATGTGTCGGCCAGATGTGCGATCAAGCCGTCCGGGTATGAGGGCCGGTAGAGCACATAATTGTCGACGCGGTCTGTGAAACGTTGCGTGGGATTGAGGCCTTCCTTGCCCATGGCAGCCATGTTGCCGGTTGGCACGCCAAAATCGAGCCCCCGTTTTTGCTCTCATTCAACCTCGATCGGAGTCAAGCTGCCGCATGGAAAAACGCCCCTTTGCAGAGCTCGGCCTATCCGTGGAGATTCTCAAGGCCGTCGCCAAGATGGGCTTCGAGGAGGCGTCCCCGATCCAAACTGCGGTGATTCCACCCGCCTTGGCGGGCAGCGATGTCGTTGGACAGTCCTCCACCGGATCGGGCAAGACGGCGGCGTTTGCAATCCCCGCGATCGCATCCGTCGATCCTCACATTCGTGCTGTACAGGTGCTTATCCTTTGCCCCACGCGGGAGCTTACCGTGCAGGTCGCGGAAGAGGTTGCGAAACTATCCTTCTTCACCCGGGGCGTGCATGCGGTCCCCATCTACGGCGGACAGTCCTACGAAAGGCAATTCAGGGCCCTCGCTGCCGGCACCCAGATCGTGATAGGCACCCCCGGGCGGGTGATGGACCACATGGACCGCGGGACGCTGAAGCTCGACCGCCTGAAGCTTGTCGTGCTCGACGAGACCGACCGGATGCTCGACATGGGATTCCGGGACGACATTGAGAAGATCCTCCGGTCCGTACCGGAAAAGAGGCAGATTCTGTTCTTCTCCGCCACCATCCCACGGGCCATCCAGGACCTGATCGGCCGCTACTCCAGGGATCCCGCCTGGATCCGAATCGACTCGGTCGCGCAAAACGCCCCACAGGTTGACCAAGTCTACTTCGAGGTTGACCACAGGTCGAAGATCGAGGCGCTCACGCGCCTGATTGACGTGCACGATTTCCGATACGGGATCATCTTTTGCAGCACGAAGATCATGGTCGATGAGCTCGATGAGCACCTGCATGCGCGCGGGTACGCCACGGATCGGCTGCATGGCGACATCAGCCAGGCCCAGCGGGAAAGGGTGATGGATAAGTTTCGCCGCCGCGCATTTGAGTTCCTGGTCGCAACCGATGTGGCCGCCCGGGGCCTCGACGTGGACGATCTGGAAGTGGTCTTCAATTTCGACCTGCCGAACGACGCCGAGGATTATACGCATCGAATTGGTCGGACGGGACGGGCTGGAAAGTCGGGTCTGGCCTTCACATTCGTTTCTGGTCGTGAGATCTACAAGCTGGAGGGGATGGTGCGGTTTGCCCGGCTGAAGATCCGCCGCGCGACTATTCCGTCGCTGGATCAGGTGGAGGAGGCTCGGGCCAACGTTTTCTTCGAAAAGCTCCGCGCGACCCTGGTCGCGAAGGAATTCCCATCCCAGGATCGAATGTTTGAAAGCCTGCTCGATGAGGGCTTTGCGAGCGTGGACATCGCCTCCGCCCTAATCCACCTGCTTCAAGGCCCGTCCCTCGGAAAGAAGGCCGGGTCAGGCAAGCGCCCAGTTGCTACAAACGACGCGGGCGACAGTTGCAACAAGGCGCCCTACGGCGGGCCCCGGCCCAACAAGACCGGCAAAGATGCAAGAAAGGCCGCGGTGGCGACTCCCGAGACGCCACCTGCCGAGTTGGAGGCAGCGTTTGGCCCGAAGGGCGCGGAAGAGCCCGAGGATCCTCCGCCCAGAAAGTCAAAATACCCGCGTGCTCCACGGACAGGCAGGGAGCCGGGTATGGCGGCACTGTTTCTGAACGTCGGCAGAAAGCAGCTGGTCACTCCTGCAGACATCGTCGGAAAAATTGCGGGTGTGACCCGCCTTCCAGCGGAATGCATCGGAGCCATCGATATTCACCAGCGCCATACCTTGGTCGACGTCAGCGAGGAACACGCGCCTGAAATCGTAAGGAAGCTCACAGGCATTCAGCTGAAGGGTGCCATACTTGCGCCGACCGTTGTAGGGGCGGGGGATGCTTCCTAACCTGTCCCTTATTGCGCGCCACTGCCCGATACGACGTCCCAGGCCCCCTCAATAAGAGCGTCGCTTCGAAAGGCGCGCCCGAGGAGAATCGTGACTCCCTGGCGCGGCGCCCTCGGGACCGTATGACCGCCACCCTGGATCGTGACAAGGCGCACCAGCGTCCGGTCGGTTCCCCAGTCCTGCCAGGTCGCGCTCAGGCTGCCCTGCTTCACTACAGGCCTGGGATGCGGATCCGGCTGCAGGCCATAGCGTCCGGCGAACCACTCGGCGCTCTTCTGGGCCGAAAGGACGGGTCCCCGGTCGCCCAGCCCGAAAATCGTAACACGGCCACCCAAGTAAGGGTTAATGGGGTCTGCTGTGCCTTCAATCAGGACAACGGCCGTATGCCTTCCATTCACAATTGGACAGTCAATATTGTCGGCCGTTGGAAGGTTTGCACTGATTGCGATGACTCCCGCAACAACATCCGGAGCCTCCAACGCCAGCCGCAGCACCATGGCGCCTCCATTTGAATATCCAAGGGCGTACACCCGACCCGGATCAATCGAGCACCCCCGTGCCATCGTGGACACTATGGCCCGGGTAAAACCGACGTCGTCAATTTTTAGACGCCTGGCGCTGTAGTTTGCCTTCTTCCGGAGGTCGTCAAAGTGCCCCTCGAATCCGTCGGGGTAGGCCACGGCAAACCTGCGCTGTCGGGCCAAACGTTCGAGGAGGTCGCCGCATATCCTCCGCATTCCAGAGCCCGACGAACCGGAGGGATGGAAGGCGATAAGAAGTGGCGACCCGGGCTGGAGGGAGGGGGGGACATAGGCAAGGAACCGTCGGCTCATCGCTCCAACTCGGATCTCTTGGGGGACCAGGGGACTCGCTGCCGGTGGTGCCGGTACCAGAGTCGCCAGGGTAGGGGCGGTTGCGGCCTGTGCAGCTCCCAAGGATTGGCCAGCCAGAAATGCCAGCACGAGGGCAGTTGCAGCAACCCACTGCAGTGGAGCGGTTTTTGGTATCATCTACTGCCGCCCATGCTGGCACAAGGCTCCGCGTTTGCGCAAGCCCGTCGATGGCCTGTCACAACGCGCTCATGCGTTGAAAATTGACGTCTGCGCCGACCACAATTTGTACCCGCCCGGACCTGCGAAGCGCAGCCGATACCGTAAAACAATAGTCGCCTGTAGCTTCCGAACGATAGATGTCGGTCACGAAAACGCCTTCGTTCTCGAGGGCGGCTGAAAACCATGGTCTGGATGACCAATCTCGACCGTAGCCGGAAGGATGATGGGCGACACAACCATTGGTCCACCCAATATTGTCGACAAACTGCATTCCCTGCGTGTCGGCGGCGTACGCAAATTCGAAGTAACTATGGCGATGCAGCCAGCGCTCGAGCGCCTCTTCACAGTGCGTGCGGGAGTTCCCGGCCGCGGCCAGCTCCGGAAGGAGGTCGTCGAGCGCCTCGCGGGCATGGTCGTGAACCTCATATCGGAATCGGCCAACCTGGAAGAGAAGCGCTTCCGTGAGAGAGTTGATCTTCGCCCCCATTGCGTGGACCGCTTGGGCCTCGCCCAACTGCCGTTGGGCCGCGGCAGCCATCTCGCGCACCTGCCGGTTGACTTCCCGAATGGCAGTTCCACGCGACTTTCCATCGCCCTCGCCGCGGCCGGTCATGGCTGCCACCGCATCCACGCTCAATTTCATGGTGCCGATATGGCCGCCTATGGCTGCGGTCATCCTTCCCGTGTCATTGGCGAGCTGGCTCATCTCCTCGACTACCACCGCAAAAGCCCGTCCTGCCTCGGCTGCCCGCGCAGCCTCGATCCTCGCATTGATCGAAAGGAGCTGGGTCTGGTCCGACACCTTCTTGACGAGTGCGAGCGTTTTCTCGACCTGACCCGACGAGCTGGTGACTTCAGACATGGCGTGGCCTAGCTTTTGTACGAGGTCCTCGGCGGATTGGGCCATGATTGCTGCGCTCTCAGCCTGGGCCAGCGAGTTTTTCTCCAATCCCTCGGCGATTGCCTTGAGCCGTGGGCTCAGTGCGGCGAGTTGGATGGCGGCCCGCGCGATATGACCCATTTCAGACCGCCGGGTTGGAGCCCTGCGCGGGGCCTTTGCGATTCCGTGAGAGACTCTGACCTCGGTGGACATCGGCAAACCGTGAGCAGATAGCATGCCCTGCAGCCCCGCCCCAGGCGCCCGCCGGGGTTGCCTTTTCCAACGGCGCCTGACAGATCGGTGCAAGCCATTGTGGCAACCCTTCAAGCGGAGTCATCCCATGTCACCCAGCAAACCCATCCCCCCCCGACGGAGAACCACAGGGGACAGGCACATTCTCCTTGCGATCGTCGGAATGAGCGGCACCGGAAAGTCCGAGGCGGCAAGGTATCTGGCCCGCCGGTACCGGATGGCCTCTTTCTACATGGGTGGGGTAGTCCTGAGGGAGGTAGAGCGGAGGGGATTGGCCGATTCGCCAAAAAATGAGCGCAGGGTGAGGGAGCAGATTCGGAAGAGCCTTGGAATGGCCGCCATAGCAAAGCTCGCGCTTCCAAGCCTTCGGAGGTTCTTCAAGTCGGAGACCACGGTCCTGCTCGACGGCCTTTACAGCGCCGAGGAGCTTGTCTACTTGCGGCGCCATTCGAGGGAGTTTTCGGTGGTCCTGATTGCGCTGCACACAGACTTGTCTCTCAGGTACGCCCGTTTGAAGGGCAGACCCGTGCGGCCCCTGACGGCGGCCGAGGTCGACACTCGCGATGAGGCCGAGCTGCAAAAGCTGAACAAAGCGATGCCCATCGTCCGCGCCGATTTCCACGTCTGCAACAATGGGACCACGAAATCGCTGCAGCTGGCCTTGCGGAGGGTCATGTCCCAGCTGGCGGCAGGATAGCGGGCACGAAAAAGGCCGCCGGGGTTCTCCGGCGGCCTCGTTGGAAGCAATCCCTGAACTACTTCTTGGTGACGATCGCCCAGAGGATGGCTGCGGCAATCAATCCGACGAGGCCATTCTGGCCGAGGCCGGAGATGATCTTGGTCACATTTCCGATGACATCGGCCGATATGAACGGAACCGAGGTTCCGAACAGGAACTGCAGCACGATTGCGAGCGCCAAGAGGGCGACGGCGAGCTCGGTCACTTTCTTGAGGAAACCAACTATCACATCGAGGTATTGCATATTACCAGGGTATTGGGGGTTGGGGTTTACAGACACTGACAGGCTAACCCCAAGTAAGACGCCAGACCCGGGAAAGCGTTCAAGAATAGTGCCATGGGTAAGCCGGCGTCGAGGCGGTCTTGTCGGGCGTTGACCCGCGCTGTCGCCGACGCAATCCTGTCCCCATGGCCGAGTACTCCAGAAGCAGGTCCCCTTTGGCGCCGCCCGGCGGCGAACAACGCGTCCTCCTGCACTCGTGCTGCGCGCCTTGCTCTGGCGAAGTCATGGAGGCCATGGCCTCTTCCGGCATCGACTACACGATATTCTTTTACAACCCGAACATCCATCCAAGGGAGGAGTACGAGCTCAGGAAGACGGAAAATATCCGGTTCGCCGAGAAGTCAGGCATGCCGTTCGTGGACGCGGACTACGACACCGACCGCTGGTTCGAAAGGGCCAAGGGCCTGGAATGGGAGCCCGAGCGCGGCGAACGGTGCACGATGTGCTTTGACATGCGCTTTGAAAGGACCGCGCTCTACGCCCATGAGAATGGGTTCGGTGTGATCACGAGCTGCCTTGGGATTTCACGGTGGAAAGACATGGACCAGGTCAACGCCAGCGGAGTCAGGGCTGCGTCGCGGTATCCCGGTCTTCTTTACTGGACCCACAACTGGAGGAAAAAGGGCGGGTCGGAGCGCATGGTAGAAATCTCAAAGAGGGAGAAGTTCTACCAGCAGGAATACTGCGGTTGTGTCTTTTCGCTCCGGGACACGAACAAGGCAAGGATGGAGGCCGGCCGGCCGAAGATTGCGCTCGGCGAAAAGTTCTACGGCCCGGCTATTTGAGCACCTGCTCGGTGCCCGCGTCAAAGAGATGGGCCTTTGCAAGGTCGACCGCAACCCGCACATTTTTGTTGACCGACAAACCGTGCGCGGGCCGTACGCGGGCGATGAAAGAGGTCGCGCCGGTGAAGAGGTGGAGGAAAGTCTCGGCGCCCATGGGTTCGATCACCTCCAGTGTTGCATCGATCGCACAACCGGAATCGGCACCGGAATCGGCCTTTGGGTCGGAGAGGTCCTCGGGTCGCACGCCCAGAATCACGGGCTTGTCCACATGCCCGGAGGCGCGGGAGGAAAGTTGCTCGTCCAGACGTATCCGAACCGGCTGTGCCCGGTCGTTGGTTTCAACAAAGGCAAGGTGATCGCCTCCGCGCTGCACGGTTCCCCTGAAAAAATTCATGGCAGGGCTGCCGATGAACCCGGCGACAAACAGATTGACCGGCTGGTGGTACAGGGTCAGGGGATCGTCCACCTGCAGGATGTTGCCGTCGCGAATCACGCAAATGCGGTCGCCCATCGTCATCGCCTCAGCTTGGTCGTGGGTCACGTAAATCATCGTCGCGCCGAGGCGTGCGTGGAGCTTGGAAATCTCAGCGCGCGTGGACACCCTCATCTTCGCGTCGAGATTCGACAGGGGCTCGTCGAAAAGAAAGACCTTCGGCTGCCGGACGATTGCTCTTCCGAGCGCCACCCGCTGGCGCTGGCCACCGGATAGGGCTTTGGGTTTTCGGTTTAGGCAGTCCTCGAGCCCGAGCATGGCAGCCGCCGCTTTGACCCGCGCCTGGATTTCAGGCTTTGGCAGCTTTCGCAGCTTCAGGCCAAAAGCCATGTTCTCGTACACGCTCATGTGGGGATACAGGGCGTAGTTCTGGAAGACCATGGCGATGTCCCGGTCCTTTGGGGGGACGTCGTTCACAAGGCGGCCGTCGATCGAGATCGTGCCCCCGGAGACCTCCTCAAGGCCGGCTATCATCCGGAGCGTGGTCGTCTTTCCGCACCCCGAAGGGCCCACCAGCACCATGAACTCACGGTCCTCGATCGACAGGTTGATTCCGTTGACTGCACGGATCCCCGAGCCGCTCTTGTCGTGGTAAACCTTGACGAGGTTTTCGATTACAACTTTGGCCATGATTGGGGAGAACCAGCGTAAGTCAGCGTGCGAGATGGAGATGATTCAGTCTTGCCTGGGGTTTGATATGAAACATGGTACGCTGCTGAATTGGCTGGCAACCCCAAACTGCCAACAGCCTTATGCCGACCCGCAGCGCTGCAGCGTTCCATGGAGTTTGCCTGGCCGGATCCCTTCTTCTCACCTCCGCCATGGCCCCGGTCCTGTTTTCCGCCGAACCCTCGTGGGTGAAGACCACCTGGCGGGGAGACGCTGGCTGGACGGCCGTGCAGGGTTCTGTTCGGGCCGTGGTCATCGAGGTCCGCTCGCGCCTGATTTATCTCGGGTCGTTGGATGGCACACTCAACCTCCTGAACGCACCTTATCCACAGGCATTGCCGACCGAGGGAAACCCTTCGCCCAATCAGGGAGGCCACCGATTCTGGCTGGGCCCGCAGAGCCGGTGGAAGTGGCCCCCCCTGACGGAGTGGGAGTATGCGCCGGCCGCCTCCGTCGCCCCGTCGGGATCTGTGCTTACCGTCGTCCAGGCGCGCATCGACCCGGGCTATCCCGCAGTTGTTCGCGAATATGCCTGGGAGGGCGGCCGACTGAGATGCACGGCCCGATGGAAAGACGACGGCCAACCGCACTTCGGCCTTCATGTCGTGCCTGTCGACGCCCCCTTGACGCTGGCTGTACGCCTTGTGAGGACGGCCGAGGTTCCCGCAGGGGCGGTTGCCGCGCAGATGGTCAACCCTGAGCCGGCCCTTCAACTCCCCCATCCATCGGTGACGGTTAACGGCGATGTGGCAACGGTTTCGTCCGGGATCAAAACGCTCAAGGTGGGATTTGCCCCTCAGGACCTTACGATCGTGCGGCCGCTCGGGTGGAAGCTCTCGGTGCAGCCCGGGGCCTTTGAGGGCGTAGCAATCGCAGCCCCGGACCACGGCTACCTAAGCCAGGTCTGGGTTGGCACTGCAAAGGAGCAACTCGCTGAGCTTGAGCAGCTTTCGCCGTTTCTCAAAGGTGACGCCGGCGGCTTTTGCGCCAGCACGATCTATATCGAGGCCATACCTCCCTCTCGGTAGTCCATCACCTGCTCCTAATTTCCCAATAACCTGTCCCTAATTTCCTGCCTCACTCGTGCATTAACCTGTCCCTTTGGCCATTAACCTGTCCCTTGTTTGTACCAGCAAACCCCTCACGACCCTCCACAACCATGGCTATCTTTGGCAATTTCGACGACGCGAGCCGCGAATTCGTAATCAGCCGCCCGGACACCCCGCTGCCCTGGCTTAACTATCTCGGCCAGGACGAATACTTTGGCATGTGCACCCAGACGGCGGGTGGCTACTCCTTTTGGCGGGATGCGAAACTGCGCCGCATCACGCGGTACCGCTACAACAACAACCCGATGGATAACGACGGGCGCTTCCTCTATGTGAGGAGCGGGAAGACCGTCTGGAACCCCGGCTGGAAGCCGACACGCACAAAGCTCGACGCCTTCGAGTGCCGCCACGGCCTCGGCTACACGCGCATCACGGGCAGGAAGGACGGGATCGAGGTCGAACAGCTCATGTTCGTGCCGCCGAACGAGAACCTCGAAATCTGGAAAGTCACCGTTCGCAACAGAACCCGGAAGGCCAGGAAACTCACGGTCTTCTCGTTCGTCGAGTTTTGCTCCTTCGAGGCGCTGAACGACATGACGAACTACCAGCGCACATATTCGATTGGCGAGGTGGAGGTCGAGGGGTCCGCGATCTACCACAAGACGGAGTACCGCGAGCGGCGGAACCACTACGCACTCTTCGGCTGCACCCGGAAAATCGATGGGTACGACACCTCGCGCGATGCGTTTGTCGGGGTGCACAACGGCCTTCACGATCCCAAGGCGGTCCTGGCCGGGAGGTGCACCAACAGCCACGCGCACGGCTGGAACCCGGTGGGCGCACACCAAATCAACCTGTCCCTCAAGCCCGGGGAGGAGGAGACGTTTGCCTTCGTGCTCGCCTACGTCGAGCAGGGCGAACTGCCCAAGTTCGACAGGCCGTTCGTCATGAACAAGTCGCGGGGCAGGGAAACCCTCGCAAGGTTCTCGGACCTCAAGGCCGTCGACAGCGCGTTTGCTTCGGTCCGGCGGCGGTGGGAGGAACTCCTTTCGACCTATCAGGCGCCCAAGGTCCCCAACGAGCACCTCAGGCGGATGGTCAACACCTGGAACCAGGCACAGGTCATGGCGACCTTCAACCTTTCCCGCTCCACGTCGGGGTATGAGACCGGGATCGGCCGGGGCATGGGCTTCCGCGACTCCAACCAGGACATCCTGGGCTTCGTGCACATGCTTCCCGACCGTGCGCGCCAGCGGATCCTGGACATCGGGGCGACCCAGCTTTCCGACGGCACCTGCTACCACCAGTACCAGCCGCTCACCAAGAAGGGCAACGCGGAGGCCGGCAGCGGCTTCAACGACGACCCCCTCTGGCTCATCCTCTCGACTTGTGCGTATATCCGCGAGACCGGGGATGCGACGATCCTCGCCGAGCCGATCGGCTTCGCCGACAAGCCCGGCTCCCGGGACACGCTCCTGGACCACCTGGAGATCTCCATCGCCTACACGATGCGCAACCGCGGGCCGCACCGGCTCCCGCTCATCGGCAGGGCCGACTGGAACGACTGTCTCAACCTCAACTGCTTTTCCGAGCAGCCCAACGAGTCCTTCCAGACCACTGCCAACAAGACGAAGGGCGACGTGGCGGAGTCGGTCATGATCGCCGGCCTGTTCCTGTACGCCTCGCGCGACCTCGCGGCGCTGTACCGCTTCCTCGAGAGGGAGGCTGACGCGACGCGGATCGACAAGGGCTATGCCGAGATGCTGTCCATCGTCGAGGACCAGGCCTGGGACGGCGCCTGGTACACACGGGCCTTCGACGCATTCGGGAAACCCGTCGGCTCGAAGACCTGCGAGGAGGGGAAGATCTTCATCGAGAGCCAGGCATGGTGCGTGCTCGGCGGCGCCGGCCAGGGCAACGGGCGCGCACGGAAGGCCCTCGAGGCCGTCGAGAAGTACCTGTACAAGCCGGACCTCGGATGCGCGCTCCAGTACCCGCCGTATTCGACGTACCATCTCGAGCTCGGCGAGGTCACCAGCTACCCGCCCGGGTACAAGGAGAACGCCGGGGTGTTCTCCCACAACAACACGTGGATCCACATCGGGTGGACCCTTTTTGGAGACGGGGACCGGGCTCTAGCCTACTACCTGAGCATCTGTCCGTCGGCCAAGAAGGACCATTCCGTCTACCGTTCCGAGCCCTACGTGTACGCGCAGATGACCGCGAGCCAGTTTTCGCCCACGCCGGGCGAGGGGAAGAACTCGTGGCTCACGGGGACCGCCGCATGGTCCTTTGTCGTGGCCAGCCAGCATATCCTTGGGATCCGCCCCGATTTCGACGGGCTGCGCGTCGACCCGTGCGTTCCCCGGAAGTGGAAGGGATTCACCGTCGTACGCAAGTTCCGCGGAGTCACCTACACGATCGAGGTCTCCAACCCGAAGGGCGTCAGCAAGGGCGTGCGCTCGCTGGTCGTGGACGGACTGCGGGTCGCCGGCAACCTCATCATCCCACCGTCCGACGGCCGGACGGCGGTCAGCGTCAAGGCCACCTTAGGTGCCTGACCTGCCGGTGCCGGGTCCCCTTGAACTAGGGACAGGTCTGAACTAGGGACAGGTCTTCGGAGGTCGACCGTGTGAGGCTTTGCGAATGGAAGGCGACCGGAGAGGACCTGTCCCTAGTTCAAGGGGGGGCCGCAATTTCTTGCCTTTCCTCCGGGCCCTTTTGATCGTCTGACCCCTACCCAATGCAATACGGCCACTTCGACGACGACGCCAAGGAATACGTGATCACGCGCCCGGACACCCCGCGGCCGTGGAGCAATTATCTCGGGTCCCTGGAGTATGGGGCCATCATCACGAACAACGCCGGCGGATACAGTTTCTACAAGAGCGCCCTCCAAAGCCGGTTTTTGCGCCTCCGCTCGAATTCCGTGCCGATGGACCAGCCGGGCCGGTACTTTTACCTCCGCGACGGCGAGACGGGCGACTACTGGTCGTCTTCCTGGCAGCCGGTCGGCAAGCCGCTCTCGAAATACAAGAGCACCTGCCGCCACGGCACCGCGTACACGATCATCGAGTCCCGGTACTCCGGCATTGAGACCGAGTCGACATACTTTGTGCCGCTTGGCCAGGCCTTCGAGTACTGGCGCCTCAAGGTCACCAACAAGACCAAGAAGGAGCGGCGACTCTCGATCTTCACCTACTGCGAGATGGCAAGCCCGTGGTTCATGCCGAGCGACCTGACGAACCTCCAGTATTCCCAGTTCATCACGAAGGCCGAGGTGGAGAAGGACATGCTGGGCGTCGCCGTGCATCCCTACTTCCCGTATGATCCGGCCCAGCTGATGGGCTGCCACCGCCTGTGGATGGCGCTGGTGGGTGCGCCACTCGCGGGCTACGAGACCGTCCGGGAGCGATTCCTGGGGTCGGTCTACAACACGTACGCCAACCCGCAGGTGGTGATCGACGGGAAGTGCTCGAACTTCCTGGCTGAGGGCGGAAACGCCATTGGCACGCTGCAGGTCGACATCACGCTCCAGCCGGGCGAGACGCGGGAGCTGATCGGCATGCTCGGGATGGGCACGCCCGAGTCCCACGGCTACCAGGCGCGAAGCGAGTTCGGCACCCCCGAGCGCTGCGAGGCCGAGCTGCGGAAGCTGGCCGACCACTGGCACTCCCTTCTCGGGAACACCAAGGTCAAGACGCCGGATGCGGAG
>Ga0302320_10005018_pt1 | contig 29841 bp, 34 predicted proteins | sample Bog_T0_3_FD_202130 | JGI IMG/M metagenome (GOLD analysis project Ga0302320, IMG submission 202130) | Peat permafrost microbial communities from Stordalen Mire near Abisko, Sweden - Bog_T0_3 | ecosystem: Environmental > Terrestrial > Soil > Wetlands > Peat | place: Sweden: Abisko, Stordalen Mire...
TTCATCTATGAGCCGGTTTCGCGGTACAATCAAGCTGAAACGTCGGGGCGTAGCGCAGCCTGGTAGCGCATCTGCTTTGGGAGCAGAGGGTCGGGAGTTCGAATCTCTCCGCCCCGACCAGCATAAACTATTGATAATACAAGCGATATTGACGATTAGAGCCACGCATCTGCTTTTTACCGCTACAGCACTGTAGTCGATTTTGTAGCTGTCTTTGCCTCCATGGATTTCCCAGGGGAATCCCAAGCGGAGTTTCCGCGGTCGAGTGCCTAGTCTTTCCGCCCGATGTTCTTGGAAAAATGGTTGCCGTGGGCCTACAAAGTCGTGCATGAGCGAATCCAATTGATGGCTCTTGACAATTTCGATAATCAACTTCCTCGACAATTGGCCTGAGTTCTTCTCAACATCTCATACAGCACCTTAATATTCAGCCGGTCACCATAAAGCCACTCGCCTGGCCATGGATGGCACGAAAACTTTTCCCGCCTCGGGTTAGATCGATTTTGTCGGCGAAATAATGGCGAAGTCAGAGCCAAATGGTGTAGGGTTTTAGTGGATCTCTATTCGGCGCATTCTAAGCAAGGTTTCCGCGCGGAGATCTCAGAAGTTGGCGGCCTTCCGACTGACCAGGGCTGCAGCTGATTGCAAACGCTAGACACTTGTCTGAGCCATTTGATATTGGATTGTGCGACGCCGAGGAGTATAACTTTGATCAGATTGGAGACAGATATGGCGAAGAGAACGGTTGAGTTTGATGCACACAAGACGGTGAAGGAGCCCACGAAAGTAGCCTTCAAAACCAAGGATGGTGAGAAAGTACGCTTCGTGGCGGACAAGCCAGCTAAGGTGCCAGTTCATGTAAAGTTCACGGCGAAAAAGCCAACAAAGTAGGGAACTCAATTGTGCTTCGTGTCCTGTCGCGGGAGTGGATGTTCAACGTTCACCGTTTCCCTGAGATTTGGCGCTTCTAGAGTCTTGATACAGAATTGCCCGGATTGCGTGCTTTTTAAAGCGGAATGTAAGCCGCTCGAAACGCCACCAAGCACCGAAAGTTACGGCGATCAACACGACAGCCCCAATCGACAGCCGAAGGCGACCATATGGCCAAAATGACGACACATCTCTAAATTGAATAACAATGGCTGCGACCACCAAGTTGAACAGGAAACCTCGTGCGATTCGATCCCGGGTGCTCCGAAGTTCAAGTGCCTGGCCAAGGTTGGAGGATCGATGATTGATGAACGCCGTCTCGGACAAATCATCGGGAAGCAGTTTGCTTTTGTCAGTTGAGTGAATTCGTTTGATTAATCCACTCATTAATTTGTTCGATGCAAAGTCGACGGTCATGCCAAGCGCGTAGAACATTGGAATAAACAGGACGGCGGTTCCAGTTCCGAAACGACCGAGGTCGGAAGGCTGCGAATCCAAGAGCGGGAAGAGCCACAAGATCGCGCCGCAACCCGTGACGAAGTACTCAACGAACGAAGAAGCAAGCTGCATCTTATTCCCTCCACAACTTAACCTGCTGCGAGCCAAATCGGCCGTCCATCTCTGAGGACTCAGGATCAGTCTCTACTCACGATTGTACTGAACATTTAGAAGATTGATGGCGGAATGGTGAGGAACAGTGGAGCTGACGAAGTTTTTCTCCCTCAGGCGTGAAATAGTGAAGTCTCCAAGACCTTCTCCCTCAATCTTTTGTCTACATTAGGTGACCTTGACCTGCCCCCGATTTCACAACTTCAACGTGGCTGGGTTCTTGGGTATTGGGTCAAGGTTACAAGAGCTTTTCTCTTGCGGAGTAAAACGGGTTTAGGACCTGGGGAGCGTCTTCACAAACTTGTTGGGATGACCATTCTATCTAAAAAGATGATCGTTCTGAATGTCAATCAAGCGAGCGTGAACTTAAGACATGAGATTAACCAGAATGTTTCCGCAGAGCTCATCTGTTGCTGACAAGACGTAGGTCAACTCATGGTCCGGGCTCGCTGGTTTGAGCAGGCTTTGCTCCAACTGCTCAAATGTTACAAGTTCCCTTGTGATGCTGTTTCTCATGACGGCGCCAGCTTTCATTGCGATAAACGCCCCGGCCACCACGTCGTGAGGCTTTTGCCCATCTATGTCAAGGACCGCGTCAATTCCATGTGAGGCTTGGCATAGTTTGTCTACTAGTTTTAACATCATTGGAATTCCGGCAAGATTATAAATTCTAAAATTTGTCTTTGGCTCCGTCTTTCCCTTTGTTTTTCTCTTTGTCTTTGACTTAGCTAACATCGTGGACATTTTTCTAGCCAACCCGGACTCATGCAAGGACATGTAATTTTTCATTTTCTGTCCGTAATAGCAAATGGTAGCATCTTTGAGTGCCGTTACGCCTGAGCGACCGTGTACCTCGCGCCTTTTGCCGACTCTCTCTTCTACCCAGGCTGAAGACTCATCGGCTGACGCAAAGTAAATTTCGGATGACGGCAAGCCTACAACGGCAGCGCGGATGCGTTCGCCTGGCTTCCCGCTCGGATAAAAGAAGACGGCGGCACAGCACCAATTTCCAAGCCCTCTTTCCAAGAGATCTGTACCGTCAAGGGCGTCAACCAGAACGCATATATGAGATTGTAAGGTGAGATCTAGGGTCTCATCGCGGAGCCTCTCCTCTCCAAACACATGGACATCATAGAAAGTGGATTGTTTATATTTGCGCAGTTCGCGAGCAAACATATCCTCCGCTCCTATATCAACACGGAGTGCCTTCTTATCCTTGGGAGGAGTTCCAATATTGACCTCAGTAAAGGCATTATCAGGATCGGCCTTAACATCATCCGCGATCTGCTTCAGCACCCTTCGGACAGTTGAAATCCCGGCTTGAATTAACTCTTCAGATGTATGTATGCTGCCGATCGGACTGATCATGCCTTACCTTTCAAAAAAAGTCCCGAAGCTGTTTCGGGACTATAAGTGGGGAAATCGGAGTCGCTTAGGCGCTTTTAGACGCAAATTCCGCCTCTTCGAGTTCTGCTTCCTCAACGATCTTGACGGTTCGATCTGCCCACTCTCTTGCCTTCTTGGGGGAAAGCTTGAGCACAGTGAGGTTGAAGTGTATCTTCTCCATTCGCAATTCTTCAAGATCACGAGAAACTGGGATTCTTGTTTGCATTGACTGGGCTGTAGATTCAAGGGACATACAATTCCTCCTTTGGAATTGGGCAAATCGAATTGCAATTGAGTTTGGCAGAAGAGCATCTCGTTTGATTGAAGGGGGTGCTGCGAAAAAACGAGCCGTTGACATCCGCGATCCACAAAAGCAGATGTGAAGGGCGCGACGTTTTGCTTTGGTAAATGATCACTCTGGCGTCTTCATCGGTTGCAGAAGCACAACGCATGAACATGTACCCCTTACTCTATGGCGGCTCGCCATACTGAATTCCGACAAAACTGGACTGTAGGGATTGTCTTTTGTACGATTGACCCCTTGGCGATCCACAACCACCTCACAGAGCTCTGCTTCCCTCTTTCAGTCTGGGGTCAACGTGAATTCCGCGCTGAACTGTCCTCTTTTCGGCAATCCGATCCTTACCGAATAGACACACAATAAGCAATCTCGTCGCTTTGCGCAATCACCAAATTGACCAAGGCCTTTATCAAAAATGAAATGACAACCCGCACTACACGCGTCGGAACGCCCCGCTCAGATTCTATTAAGTTGTTTATATTCTTCATTTATCGTATGTCTATACGTATCCAAAGTCAAACGCCACACTGATCGAGCCGTCAGAATGGCTATTAGTACAATAGTAACCAGATCCCTATTTTTCCACAGAGCAGCCAGTTTTTCCACAGGATAGCCTCGTTCGGATATCGGTGCGAATCCATTCAAAACATGCCTTCGTCCGATAGCCGACCTCATTCATGACGGTCTCTCGGGAGAGCAGCACATCACGTGGGTCGATCAGCAAGTGCGCCTCACGAAATGCAATTTCAAGGGCTAACCGCAGTCGTTCAAGGTGCACCCGAGCGTCGTAGGTGGCAGTCGTCGAGTTTACGCTGATGGGCAGGTTGAGCGCGTTCCAGGTGAGCGTGGCCGGGGTGCTGTTAAGCTGGTTGCCGTTGGCGTCGTAGCTCAGGCCGCTGGAAACCTGGGCATCCGACAGAATGCCGGCCAAGAAAAACATAATGTCGGGGCGTTTATCAGGACGAATCCCACTCAGGAGTTTCTTTCGTTGGCCCCTTAAGGAACCCCTGCGCAGGTTTTGTTACATCGAGTGTTTGGGATTGCTCCCATTGAGCATGGCCCTCGCCTGATCGATATTCTTCTCTTCGGTGAAAAAGCAAAACACGGGATTGCTCTCGTATGTTTGGAGTTACTCGAATACGAGCCTTATGGTCTAGCTACGAGGGTCGCATTCAAAAATGTTATGTTCGACGTCTGCGCACCGTGGGCGCTCAGGCATTAATGTGTGTCCATTCGAAGCTCGCCCTTACCCGGTAGCCAATCTCATTCATGACGGTCTCCTGGGACAGAAGCACGCTGCGGGCGTCGATCGGTATATCCGCTTCCCGAAACGCATCTTCAAGGGCCAAACGCAATCGTTCGATGTATACCCGGACGTAGGAGCGGGGAATGCTTCGGGTGAATGGCACGCGGCCCATTGCATTGCCAGCATGTTCCGCATAGAAGCGGTCAGCGCGAATACCGGCCTCGATCTGGTGGGCGCTTTGGGGTAGCCGTGAATGATTCGCCAAGTAGTCGAACATAATCCGCAAGGCCAAGGAAAGCCGGAGATGGTACTCTTTGCCACGATGGACGAGCCAAACCGCGAAAATCTCCTCTCCCGGTGCGCAATCCGTGCCCGGTTTGTGAAAACGATGCTCAATGCGAAAATGGGGACCACTGGAGCGCAATTCCGCACATTCCGTGAATACCAAGTTGCAATAATGCAAAAGGATCGCCCCGTACTCACTTCGCATAGGCATACCTCGTGCAAAGACGTTCGATCCTCAGGACGATGGCGGGAAGATGCAACACCGACGACTTGCAAAAAATCGGCAGCCGATCCCCATTGGCCTTTCTGTAGCCGTTGATGCTCTTCAACTGTAGCCATCGGTCGGCGTTCATCGTTGAAACATCGCTGATGACAAGGTCAGTCTTGGCCAGGATTTCGTCGAGAGCCGGGGCGCACCCTTGGTAGGCGAGTACGCGATGACCGCGCTCTCTGAGAATCAGCTCGTCTGTTGCCAGACGGTCGGCATCTATGCCAAGGAGAAGAATGTTTGCCATAGACCTGCTCTCCCTTCCGTGAAAGCTGCTAAACCGGCTGTTGAGCCGAAGCAGAGGAATCTTTCCTGGACTGGAGAGGTGAACCTTTTGCGCGTTGCAACTCTAGGAACGGTGCCCATGCATCCCATCGGGAGGACTGAGAATCTTCCTCTTGACAATGGAGCTATGCGACTCATAATAAGATGGTTCCGCATAGCAGCACCAATCGAATTGGTGGTGGCGCGTATGGTGTTCATCTGGTCTGTCCAGGTGGATACCCGCCGCGATGTATTGCGGTGCCCGGAGTGGCGCGCTAACGCCACTCCGGGGCTTCTTTTTAGTGATACCTTGGATTCGATACTCTTCGATGGGACATATTGGGACATGGAAGCGCAGGGACAGGGAGTAGCAGGAGCGACATGCGATGCGCCGACCTCGATTGATCGAAGATGACGACCTCTTGAATGGCTGGAAGGCGATTGCGGCGTTTCTCGAAACCAGTCCGAAGAACGCTCATCGCTGGGAAATGAAGGATGATCTTCCCATTCTCCGCCCCGGTCAAGGCCGCAAAGGTCCGGTCTTCGCTAGCAAGCGGGCACTCAGGGCATGGCGGACCGGCGGCATTGCAAGCGCCATCTTTGCGGACAACCGGCTGATTGTTTTTGACAGGAAGACAAGAGTACTCTGGGCGCACGAATTTCAGAAACCGTTACCTCGATTTACAGCGGACGAGCTGAATTGGCGGCTCAGGCTTATTGACCTCAATGGGATCGGAGACCGTGGTGTCTTGCTGACCATTCAGTTCCTCAATGCCAGCAACCTCGGCCAATTATTATATTTTTCCTCCGAAGGCAAAATCGAGTGGATGCTGGAACTGAGGCCTAACCTTCGGAAGTTGACCGGCGAGACCTTTGAAGATGCATGGGCAATCACGCATCTCATCACGATTCCAGAATCAGTGGGTCAAGCGATCTACATATCGATGGCAAATCATGCAGGATGGGGCGGCTGCATCCTGCGCGTTGATGGCAAAGGGAGCCCAATCATCTGGTTTACAAATGCGGGTCATGTCGAACGCCTCTGTTTGGTGGGAGTGCCGGATGACCGCCTCATCGTCGCTTGCGGCGAGAACAATGACTTCGACTGCGCGTTTGTCGCGCTACTCGGAGTTGACGACCCGCCATCGTGCTCGATTCCTGGCAACCGAACCGTCTATCGACTTGCAAACGCTTCCGGCGACGTGCCGCGTAAATACGTCCTCTTCCCGCAGACAGAACTCATCGTCGCACGGCAGAGCCCCTATGGCCACGCGCGACACATCCGCCACTATCCTGGCCGTATTATTGTCGAGGTAGAAACCAGCGGAGACGGCGGTGCCTTTCTTTACCACTTCAACGAGTATCTTGAGCCAATGTATGTTTTTCCCAGTGGAAGCCACGAAGGATTTCACAAGTCGCTAGAAGCTGCCGGTGCAATTGGGCATCCGTGGTTGCAATGTCCGGAGATGCGCAAACCACTCGTGCTCAAAGTATGGACGCGTAACTTTGGTTGGCAGGAGCAAGAAATACCATGGAGAGACAATCCATGGAAAGATGATCTCGCCGAGTAAAGAGACGGAAAAAAGTTCTTTCGTCGGCCTCTCTGTGGAATGTGACGGACGCAAAGTGTTGGTCAACGGTCACACGAGAGGCCGGCGAAAGGACTCGCCTCTAAACGGCATTTTTCAATCAGGCGGCGCAACCTCCGTCCCGTTGCACTGCCAGTACGCGAATCCCAAGGCGACGGCATCAAAGATGGTCATGCTGGGATGCTCGCTCTCGTAGAACTTGCGCTCGGGCGGGAGTTTCCAGAGCAGTTCCGCGAACATCACTGTCAGCCTGCAAGCGATCTCATATTTGGTCTTGGCGCGGAAGACACGAAAGGCTTCTCTTACCTCCTTTCGGGCGATCAGGCAGACCGGAATCCCACGCGCCGATGCCGTGCGCCGAATCGCTTTCAGAATGGGCTGCACGCCGAAGCTGTTACGCGTGATCTCTCGGCGTACTCTCCTCACTACGATGGCGACGGGGAGAAACACGCGGAGGAGTTCCGCCACCCGACGCGCGGCTCCTGCCGCGCCCACATCGCCGCCGGGCCGGTAGTATGCCACGCCCCAATCGAGCAATCGGTCATCGCTTTCAAAGACCGCATAGCCAAACTGCTGCGGGCGCAGGTCGATGGCCAGTACTCTTCGATCATGTCTCTCTTTAAGCTTCATGTGGGGCGTTAAATGGCTTCTTGGTTTCTGCGCTCCCAAAGCCATTCGAGTTTGCGGGCGGTGTGTGCCGCGCGGCGACCTTTCGCAGTGCTCTCCTGAAGCTCATCCTCAATACTGCTCAGTTGTTCCTCGATGCGCTCCTCCACCGTCCGGTAGAGTCCCGGAAAAAGTTCCGAGATCGGCGCACGAAAGACAATCTCATAACTGACCGCGATGAGCAACGCAGGGATCGTGGCGGATCGCTCATGCTGCGAAACCGAAAACCCGGTCAGGAAACCCACGATCTGCGCCAACTCTTTCTGGCTCAACCCGCTCCTCCTTCGATGCGAGCGAAGATAGTTTGCGATCTGTTCGAAGGTCATGAATATTGTTGTCAAAGATCAAATATTTTTATCGACGTTTGCTCTAAGCGTAACAAGTCGATTCGTCGTTTGAAAAGATATTGAAATGTGCTTGGGGTGCAATATAATCTGCACGCATTCATGCACTTGTCCACAGCGCCGGGAACCCTGCCCGCAATTTCATTGCAGATTTGCAGCGCGACCTGTGGACTGGCTCTGGATTCTCTCTGCATTGGAATGGGATATGTCTGCCCGGACCACGCGATCACAATGGTCGGCGTCAGCAGTTGCATAGTCATGAGAACTGCATAGTATGAAGATAAAGGTCGAATCCCACCCATCAATCACATTACACAAACACAAATGGAGTCAGTGACCTCCGCCAGTCCCGAACCCGCTTCCACAGTCCCCATGAGCACATCCGCCGGGCGTTGCTCCGCGTGCAGTTTTCTCCACCTATTGCCATCGACTTCCCTGCGGTACCGTGAGCTGGATGCAATTTACCGAAGACGATCTGCGCGAGTTCATGGCGATCTGGTCGGACGAGTTTCACGAGTCGATCAGTCTGGACGACGCCCGCCTATCGGCCACCATGCTCATGGACCTCTTTGCCTTGCTGGCGTTTTCAGGATCGGAGGAGTGACTCCATCACAAAACATGAGATATTTCTTGTATTGCAGAAGGTCAAGCGAAGATGAGGACCGCCAGGTTCTCTCCATCGAATCACAGCGGCAAGAAATGGAGCGGTTGCGCGCAGGATGGGCAGATGTCGAGGTCGTTCAGGTATACGAGGAATCCTTCAGCGCGAAGGCCCCTGGACGGCCGGTATTCGATGCTATGCTCAAACGCATTGTGGCGGGCGAGGCGGACGGCATCATCGCATGGCATCCCGACCGGCTGGCGCGGAACTCCATCGACGGCGGGCGCATCATCTACCTGCTCGACACCAAGGCGCTCAAGGACCTTCGATTCGCCACGTTCAGCTTTGAGAACAACTCGCAGGGCAAGTTCATGCTTTCGATCATCTTCGGATACTCGAAGTACTACGTGGACTCCTTGAGTGAGAATGTCCGGCGCGGGTACCGGACCAAGGTGCAACATGGATGGCTCCCTGGCCTCGCGCCCCTCGGGTACCTGAACGACAAGGAATCGAAGACGATCATTGCCGACCCCGAACGATTCCCGCTGGTACAGCAGATCTGGCGGCTCATGATTACCGGGGCGTATTCTCCACGACGCATCTGGGAGATTGCGACCAAAGACTGGGGGCTCCGTACCGTTCCGCGCAAGCGCATTGGAGGAAGCCTCATCACCCTGAGCGCCGTCTACCGGGTGCTCACCAATTCCTTCTATGCGGGCATCCTTGAACGGGAAGGGCAAACGTATCCAGGAAAGCATCCGCCGATGATAACGCTCGATGAGTTTGCGCAGGTCCGCTCGATCATGAGCCGTGCGGGCAGGCCACGGCAAACGCGGTCCTTTGCGTACACCGGTATGATCCGGTGCGGGGAGTGCGGCTTCTCGGTCACCGGCGAAGAAAAGGTCAACCGCTTCGGCTCACACTACACGTACTACCATTGCAGCAAGCGGCGGCTTGATGTTCATTGCAAGCAGCCGTACCTCGGACTCGACGATCTCGAAAAGCAAATACACGATTTCCTCTGCGAAACGATGCTGCCCGACCGATTCCACCAATGGGCGGTGAAGCGGCTTGAGCTCACCATGAAGGGGAGGAAAGAGCAGCACGAAGTCCAGAAGAGTTCCCTTCTCAGGGCGCAGGCATCGGCTTCCCGCGAGTTGGAGAATCTCACCAAACTGCGAATCCGGGATCTGCTCACTGATGATGAGTATCTGAAACAGCGCCAGGAACTCGAACGGCAGCAGATCGGAACGGCCCAGCGGTTGGAAACATTGCAGCGGAACGATGCGCGGTTCGAACCCTCCGAATCGCTCGTTTTGCTCAACAAAGTATTGGTTTCCCGGTTCGAGGCTGGCGATCTTCAGAAAAGACGCATGATCCTGAATATCGTCGGTTCGAACCTCGTGCTGATGGATAAAAAGCTCAGCATTGACGCGCGTAAACCATTCCGCAGATGGTCGCCATCGGCAGATTTTTCCGACATGCGGGCCTTCGTGAGGGATGTTCGCACCTTTTTTACGGAGCCCACGCCGGAATCATGCGAGATGCTGGCTCAAATCCAAGAAGTGATTGAAGAAAATGTGCCTCTGCGAAAAGCGGCGTAACCGCAACCATCGTCACGGCGAAGTCTCGGGCTGGACAGGCTAATTGGGTCTCCCGACAGACTTGACTGAGGGCTTATCACCCTCAGATTTCATTCTACGAATTCACCACATCTTGAAAAGATGGGTTGATTTTGCGCGGCGCAAGATTTTCACAGTCCTCCGGGGACGACTACGGCCTGCCCTGCGGATCAATGCATTCCTTTGCGGTTGGAACAGATTACTCAGCCTTTCTTTGGCAGGTAAAAAGCATACGATACACTCGGGCCGTTCGACGGGTGTTAGCCACTGAGGAGCGAAGGTGGCTGAGACGCAACTTTTTCCCTTTGGTTGCGGCTTTTGGCCCCGTGCTCGGGAAGGACGAGCGGCCCACCTTTCCATCCCTAATTTCGCATCTTCAAGCCTCTCGCTTAGCAGACCGATAGTCGCCTCAACTCGCGATTGGCGGGCCATCGTCAATTACGTTAAAACCTTTTCCCGGCAAGCGCCTGATGTAGCCATTCCTGTATTGCCAGAACTGCCTACTGCGGAAAGGATTTGCGATCCTTGGTGATCGGAATTGGATATTGATTTGCTTCTACATGCCTGAACGTTACAGTTTTGCCGCCATGGGAAAATGTCAACACGTTCCCCTCAGGGAGAGAATTGTCGATATCCAAATCTCCGAACACATACAGTTGATTGCCTACGCAAAACAAGGGCCGTTGGGTCGTATATTCGATTTCTTGCACTGGCTTCAACAATGAGTTGAGAACAACGATTTGATTGATCCCTCGGGGACTCGTATCGCTTTTTACCAGTTCCTGTAAATCAACAACCGGAAAGTTCAAGCCATCAATATGCAGCACGCACGTATTGGAGAAATGGACCAATTCGCGCCCAGGATTAAGTACGCCGCCCGTAAGAAGAGCAGAATACAATTGGGCTCGTGAGGCAGATTGAGCCATCGCGCCCATGCCGAAAAGAAATAACAAGAGAGATCGTTTCATCGCGCTGATGGTCTTGTGGTTACAGGATCAGATGTGAGTGGAGAAACTGGCGCTATGGTTGCTGGTTTCGACTGACGCTGGAGCGACCTAAGAATACCTAAGACATAATCGAGCTTTGCGGCGTAGTTCGGATCCCCTCCACCGTTATAACGACTTGCGATATTCATCGGCGTAAATGCCAACCACCCTACGATTACACGCTGCATACTTGCTTTTTGGTAATTCAGAATATCCTTGGGATGAATTACCTGCGCCTTGCCAGGATTCATGCTTATCAGCACCGCGACCGTGGTGCCAACCCTAACCGCGATCCTTTCCAGGGTATCGCCACCCGCAACTGTATAACTGTATACTCTGCTATCTTTGGGATCTACAATGGATTGGATGTCCGTTATGGCCATACGCGTAAACAAGTACGCTATTCCTGCACGGATATTGAGCATGGGATCATTTATGCTTCCCGCCTTTACCTCGATTGCGAGTTGAGGGCTCATAACGAGCAGAGAACCCTCCTTGCCTTGTCTGAGAACATCGATTGCGGAATCGCCGGAGTTTCCAATCTGCATCACGCGGGTTTTCCAATAGCTCGAAGACGGCCCGCCGCTCTCCACCCAAACGATAGCCTTGCAAATCTTCCAGTCGACAGTCCTGTAACCTGTCACCGAAGCGGCAGGCTGAAACTTAAAATTGTAACCCGTAACTTCGGCCTGAATGGCGGAATCGTAGGCATCCCAGGCGGCGTTCGTTCTGCCCTCATCCACGGTATTAGTCCATTTTCGGTCGAGCGCCATGACAGAACGATACCCCTCGCTAATCGCGGTGTCAACGCAAACATTGTGCATCTGGCAAAGTTTCACCGCCTATGATTCTCCTGCCACTCGCGTAGGATGATGGAACGCTTCGATCCATCAAAGGTCGAATCGAAGCGCATTGCTCGAAGACAACACCATCCCTCTTTCGCATTCATGTACGGCCCGTTCAGCTACATCGGCGGCAAGCGTATGCTCGCAAGCCGCATCGTCGCGCTCTTCCCCGCACACACAACGTATGTCGAGGCATTCGCCGGAGGAGCGCAAGTTTTCTTTCGCAAGGAGCCGTCGAAGGTGGAAGTGCTGAACGATCTCGACCGCGAGATCGTGAACTTCTACCGCGTCTGCCAATCGCATTTTGAAGAATTGGTGCGCTATCTGCGCTTTACCGTCGTAAGCCGCGCGTGGTTCGATCTCTTGAACGAAACCGATCCGGCGAAGCTGACCGACATCCAGCGTGCGGCGCGGCATTTCTATCTCGCGAAGAATTGCTATGGGGGCCTTGTCCGCCACCGCAATTATGCCGTGCGCGTAGATCAGCCGCCGGGTTTCAACCCGGATCGCATTCCGTCGCTCATCGAAGAGACGCACAAGCGGCTAGCGCGGGTCCAGCTCGAATGCCTGCCCTATGAAGAAATCCTTGCCCGGTACGACCGGCCGACCAGCTTGTTTTATCTCGATCCTCCGTACTATCAGATAAAACTGTACCGTTACAACCTGGAGCCGGAGGACTTCGACACGATGGCCAACCGGCTTGCCAAGCTGCGCGGCAAGTTCATCCTTTCGCTGAACGATGTCCCCGAGGTCCGGGCGCTCTTCAAGGACTTCACGATCAAGACGGTCGAACTCGCCTACACCGCGCAGAAGATCGCCGGACGCCGCTACAAAGAACTCATCATCTCCAACTTCTGACGCCTCGCCAAATCCGTGTCAAACATTTTCCTGCAACAAATTCCATCGAGCATCTTGTTGAAATCTATGGCGCTTGATGGACGTGACGCAGGAAGTTGTTACCGATCTTGACATGCCCCCTTCCATACTCGCTCCATGCTTCACTACTTTGAACAACTCATGAGTTCGCTTTGGAACCGCCTGCAAGGGCGGCGGCAGGCACGGAAGGAAACCGGCAGCACCATCGCGCTCGGATTCCGGGTTGCGGATGAACAGATAACGCAGCGGCATATAGGACTGAGCCCAACCCGGCGCACCATGCATATTGCGCTTCTCGGAAAGACGGGAACGGGCAAGAGTTCGCTCTTGAAGAATCTCTGCCTGCAAGACATCGAAGCCGGACGCGGGTTTGTGTACTTCGACCTGCACGGCGATGCGACGCCGTTTCTCTTGAGCGCCATCGCCGCCCGCGAGTGGAAGATGCAAACGCATTTGAGCGACCGGCTCCTCGTCATCTCGCCCGCCGACCGGGAAATGTCCGTCGGGTTGAACCCGCTTGAAGACGCGGAGCCGGATTTCGTCCGCATCGCTGAGTTCGCCCAGGTGCTCAAGCAACGCTGGGGGCTGGACCACTTCGGCGCGCGCACGGACGAGCTGCTGCGCAATGCACTCTACGTGCTTGCGGCAAACAGCCTCACGCTTCTCGAACTTGCGCCGTTGCTTACCCATTCCGATTTCCGCGCCCAGTGCCTCAAGCGGGTTCCGAACGCCGAGGTCCGCCAGTACTTCGAGTGCCGCTATGGGGCAGCAAGCGAGGCGATGCGGGCCGTCATGCGGGAGCCGATCCTCAACAAGACTTCGGCCTTCACCGCCGACCCGCGCTTCCGTCACATCGTCGGGCAAACGCAGTCCACTTTCTCGATGCGGGAGGCTATGGACGAAGGGTACTGGGTTATCGCAAACCTCGAAAAGGGCAAGTTGGGCGAACAGGCGCTTACGCTCGGGAGCCTCATCTTCACCGTCATCAAGAATGCACTCTTTACCCGCACGCGGAAGTCGCTCTTCACCGTGTATTGTGACGAAATCCAGAACCTCATCGCGTATTCAAGCGATGTGGAGACGGTACTCTCGGAGGCCCGCAAGTTCGGCGTCTCGGTCGTGTCGGCAAACCAATTCCTCGACCAGTATCCCGCCCCGATGCGCGCGGCGATTCTCTCCATCGGCACCCACGTCTTCTTCCAGTTGTCGAGCGCGGACGCAACTCAAGTTGCGCAGATGCTCGACGGCGGCAAGTCGATGGCCGAGCGGTTGAAGAATCTTCCACAGCGCCACTTCATTCTGAAGAGCGGCGCGGATCACTGGGTGGAAGGCATGGTGCCGACAGTCGTCGATTCCGGCACCAGCTACGCCGACCTCATGAACCGTTCCCGCGCACTCCGGGCACGCCCCCGCGCCGAGATTGAGCGCGAGATTGCCGAGCGGCACGCAACGCTCACCCGCACAACCGATGAGGCACTCCATGACTGGAACTAAGCGGAAGAATGGAAATCGTCGCGGCCTCATCGTGCAATCGCGTGACCTTGAACTCTTGCGCGAGCTGGCCACGATGCGCGTTGCGGACCGGGAACAGGTGAAGATCGCCGCCGGGTTCGGATCGACAACGCGCGTCAACACGCGCTTGCTTGCTCTCACCCGTGCCGGACTCCTCAGGCGATTCTTCTTGGGGTCCGGCGGCGGACGAAAGGCGCTCTATGCAATTGCTCCGAAGGGTGCGCAGTTAATCGGCGTGCCCTGCCGGGGGCCGCGACGGCGGCAGAACGAGATGCTCGTTGCCGACTTCTTCGTTCAGCATCAGCTCTCGATCAACGCGGTCTACTGCAATTTGAAGTTCGCAGCCATTCCTGTTCCTCGCGTGCGATTCGTCAACTGGCTCGTCTTTCATGAGCCGCTCAGTGCCGGACTCGCTCTCATCCCGGATGGCTATGTCGAGTTCATGACGCCCTCCGGCATCGACGCCTCATTCATCGAAGTGGACCTCGGTCATGAGGCTCTCTCTGTCTGGAAGGAAAAGGCGCGGCACTACCTCCAGCTTGCGCTCTCGGGCGAATACGAACGCCAGTTCAAGCAATCCCGCTTCCGGGTGCTGGTACTCGCAAACTCCGAGCGCAGGTTGCATTCGATCCGCGCAGCCGTCGCCGGAGTCACGCAGAAGATCTTCTGGTTTGCAACGCTCGACCAAGTGCATGGAGAGAAATTCTTCGGCCCCGTGTGGCTGCGTCCCGTGGGCGATACCCATCAACCATTTTTCAAGGAAACACCATGAAGTATTGCTACCAATGCGGAAAGATGACGGCGGGCGAACCGCTCTATTGCGGCACCTGCGGCAGGACGTACGACGTGAAACTCTGCCCGCGCGCGCATGTCAATCCGCGCGGCGCTGAGGTCTGCTCGAAATGCGGCAGCCGCGAACTATCGACGCCGCAGCCAAAGATTCCGATGACTCTCCGCCTGCTTGCCCTTCTTGTCCGGCTGGGTCTCGGCCTTTTGCTCTTCTATGCGTCCCTGTCCCTTGTCATTGCTCTCGTCCGCACGCCGGAGGTACAGAGGGCGCTCGTTGCCTTTGGGATGCTCCTGGCCGTGCTCTGGTGGCTCTGGTCGAAGCTGCCCGATTGGTTCCAGGAAGCCCTGCGCTCGTTCTTCAAGAACAGGAGGCAACGCGATGACGACTGAAGGACGCGCGGAAGAAAGACGCATGTCGGGTTTCGACAACAGCGCGAACCCTGCGGAAACATTGGGTTTTTCGCATGAATCCGTAGGGCAGAGCTACCCGCAGCATTACCCGCAGGTGCGCGAAGTTCTCGGCGAACCGATGACGATCCAGGAGGCCGCACGATTGATCGGATGCTCTCCGTGGACGGTGCGCCATCGCCACCTTCCCCAAGGCTTGCCGCATTTCCGCTCCGGCCCCATGGGCAAGCTCGTCTTCTATCGCAACCAGGTCGTTCGATGGATTCTTCAACAACAAAAGAAAGGAGGAATGTAACCATGTCGCTTTTCAAGCGCGGCAACACGTGGTGGGCCTATGTATGGATCGATGGCGTCCGTCACAACAAATCCACTGGCACATCGAACCGCCGCCAAGCCGAAACGATTGAACGGCAGTTCCGCGATGAGTTGAACGAGTCTCGTCATCGGCTGCCGCAACTGAAACCCACGATGACGTTCGGAGAACTCGCCGCGCTCTTCATTGGAAGCGGCATGGGCAAACCACACTCGCTCGACCGACTGAAGCATCTCTTGCCATTCTTTGCCGACATGCCGCTCTTGCGCATCAACACATCGGCAATACGCAGGTACCGGCAGGAGCGCCACAAAGAAAGGACGCTCACCGCCGCAACCGTCAACCGCGATCTCTCCGTCCTCCGCCGCGTCCTCTATTGGGGCGTCGAAGAAGGATACCTTGCCGCAAACCCATTGGGACGGATGCGCATGGAGCGGGAACGCAGAACCAAGCGCCCGGTGATGAGCCTGCGCGAAGAGCAATTGCTCCTCGCCGCCTCGCCCGCGCATTTGCAACGGATCATTCTCTGCGCACTCCACACCGGAATGCGCCGGGGAGAGATCCTCTCGCAACGTTGGGAGGACATCGACTTCGACAATCGCATCCTCCATGTCAGCCACTCGAAAACGCCGGAAGGAGAGGCGCGGGAGATTCCGCTCACGCACCGCCTCTATGAATTGCTCCAAGCAAATCGTGAGTCGCGCGGCCCGGTCTTCACCTATGAGGACAGCGCCATCAAGATCATCAAAACCGCCTGGGCTTCGAGCCTGCGCCGCGCGGGTATTCGCCACTTTCGGTTTCATGACCTGCGCCATACCGCAAACACCCGCATGATGCTCGCCGGAGTTCTCCAGGAAGTCCGCCGGGAGATCATCGGACACTCTTCGCAGCGGTCGCGCGATGTGAACGACCGCTACACCCAGATCGAGTTGCCGGAAAAACGCGATGCCATCCGCAAACTCGAAGTCTGGCTTGATAGCCAGACGCTCTTGCTCCAGACCGGAGAAGCAGCACCATTGCTTCTCAAATCGGGAGACCAAATCGCAACCACTACAAAGGAAAAACCAAATGACAGAAACGAACAGCAAACCCCAGCCGCGTGATCCCGACGAGGCAATCCGCAAACGCGTTCTCGAACGAGCCATGGAGATCAACACCAAGCTCCTTGGCCGGCTTGCGACGGTGGCGGACGACCTCGACGTGGGAGGCCATCGCGCCGCGCTTGGCGGACTCGACGGCATCGAACGCCAGATCGACACCATGCGCAGTCTATTGCTCCTGCTCCGGTAGGAGTCCAGCACTTTCACAAGTCAACCCATAACCCAGAGGAGGAGTTATGACAGCACAGAAAGCAGTACCTATCGCACCACAGAACACTGGCCGCAAAGCCTGGGTCAAGAAGACTCCGGTCGAGGTCGTCCTCGAGCAGATTGGCAAGCAAGAAGAAAAAGTTGCCGGAATGCGCGAGGAACTCGCCCACGAAGAGCTCGAGCTTGAAAAGCTCACTCAGGCCCGCAAGGTGCTCGAAGCGTAGTAACCACCAGAGGAGTTGTCCGTTCGCGGCAACTCCTCTTTTTCTTGACGTATAAGGAGGAATCGATGAAAACGTCCACTCGCAATCGGCGTAAAGAGAATCTGAAACCGCGTCGGCTCGATGCGTTGGCCTTTTACCTCGGCGCACATGATGTCAGCCGCGAGTCGGCCCTCGAAGAGATTGAGGCGCGTCTCGCGCAGGAGACGTCGGAGGAGAAACAGGAGCCATTGCGCGCACTTCATGCCCTGGAGGCAAAGCTCCAACAGACACGCAAGGAAAAGCCCGAAGCCGAGGCCCTCTGGATTCGCATCCGGAAAGAGCTCGGCGACACACCACCGCCCTACTTCCAAACAATCGTAATGGCCTGCTGCGCGTTCTTCGCGCTGGCGCTCGATACGCTCTTTCTTGCGCCGACGATGGATATTTTGAACATCGCCGATCCTGCATTCCAATATCTTGCCGCTGCAGGATTGGCCGCGCTCTGCACCGCCTACTTCGAGTTGAGCGGCCTCCTATATATAGGAGCAAAGAACTCCTGGCCAAAGCAGCTGACGGCCATAGCCGTTGGGGGCGTGGGCGTCATAAGCCTCATGGTCTGGGGGATGCTGCGTGGCTATCAACTCAGGTTTGCCGCTACTCTCGCCGGGAATCCCTTGGGTGAGTTCCTTGCAGCGCACTCGGTTCTCGCATCGGTTTTCTACATTTTTATCACGCTCGCGACGCCGATGATCGGCGCTATGGCACTGCTCTACGGCTGGCAGGAAGTATCGAAAGCGCGAACGTGGCGTAGGGTGCGGGAGCGCTTCGAGACACTCCGCACCGCCGAAGTCCAGCTTGCCCGCGACGTTCAAACCGAGCAGGAGCATCTCGATGAATTTGACAAGCGGAAACAAGCGGAATGCCAAGAATGGAGGGCAATCTTCACCCAGTTCTATGAACGCGGGCAGCGTAACGGCGCCTCCAAGGAGACGCGATGGTCCGTCTTGCGCAAAAGCCTGCTCGGTGGGCTGTGTGCGGCTCCACTCGCATTCGTATTGCCCCTAGCGTGGCTCCCGGCACTGATGGCGATCCCCGGCCTCGGCCTCTTCGTCTATTTCAACCATCGCCGCCACCATCCGAGCCACGAGCGCTACCTCAAGCAGGAGAATACCCACTTCGCGGTGATCCCAGACGCGCCCCACTCGCGTGAACTGCGCGCGCCGCAACAACGCCTCCTATCGAAGGGAGACCCCCAATGACCACGATTAATACCGTACGATTTGCCGCCATCACCCTATTGTTTCTGCTGGCAGGCTGCTCCCACCGCGTGCCGGAGGCGACCGTCGAGGTGATCGATACCAGCCTCAGTATCACGCCGCGCGCGGAAAAGGCAACGCTCGATGCGGTGCAAAACCAGATCGGCCACATGCAGCGTGGGGACACGCTGATCCTCATCCCCATCACCGGCGACGCCCAGAACGACGCCGGAGGGCGCGTGCTGCGCCTCTCCGCTCCCACCGAGCGCGAGACCTACGATACCGATTTGTGCCGGTTTCAGGCGGCTGCCCGCAAACAGTTCGCTGCCTGGGCGGCATCGCTCGATCCGCACCAGACGAGGACAGACATCCTGGGCACGCTCAACGCCGCCCGACAGGAGTTCGCCGCAGTCCCCACAGGGAGCGAACGGCGGCTCATCATCGTGAGCGATTTCCTCGAGGACGAATCCTCGCTTCGCTTCGTTTCGGCCCCGCAACTCACCAATGCCTCACGCGCCAGGATGCTCGCTTTAATGCTGCGTTCCGAGCGGCAGTTCACGCTGGCGGATATTCCCATCTGCCTTGGACGCTTGGAGTCGAGCGACTTCGCGCCGCTTTCCACGGAGCGAAAGGACGCTGTCCAGGCCTTCTGGACGACGTACCTCACAGATAAAGACCGCCGACCGGAATTGCACTTCGACGGCACCGGGATGCTCTCCGGCACCAATGGATGCTTTAACGGGCCACAGGACGCGACTAGCAACTGACCAAAAAAGGAGAAACCGTATGATGATCCAAACCAACCTCATGCCCGGATGGGCCGGGATCGTGGAATCCGTTGCGCTCCTTGCCATGGCCATTATTGCCATCGGCGTCATCGTCAGCGCCGTGAAGCTCTCCGATGTTCTCAAGCATCTGGGGGCCATTCTCTGCATGACCATCCTGTTGCTCGTGCTGCCAGCGATCATGGCAAGCGCGTGGTCCTCAATGTCCTATTGGCAGCATCTCGGCATTGTCATCCTGGGCATCATGATCGGCCTCGCGCTCCGTGCGCTGCGGCAGGTGCGGAAAAAACGGCAACGGCCCTAATAAACAGCGGGCAATGGTCCTTCCGGCGTCAGACACTTCCGAATTTCATCCTCCGATAGCAGAGTCTGAGTCAAGTGCCAGCCGTCCGACAAAAAGTTGAAGAGACAATCGCTCTTCGGCACGCCGTGATGTGCGCGTCGGACTCGCACCGACAGAACGTAAGGCGTGCTCAACGGGCCGGACGGCGCAAACTCCACACGGAAACCATTGGGCATCTTCACACGCAACGCCGGAACATCCTCGCTACGCGGGTCCAGTACAGTCGCGATCATGTGCGACACCGGCACAATGACTGAGTCCGCTGCTCCGCCCAGTTCTTTTGCGATTAGCTCTATTCGGCTGTAGAGGTCAGCAAGGGCGGCGTATTTCTCGTTGATGGTCTGCGGTGCCATTACCGGCATTGTATCTCATACGCAAATTTCTTCGCCCAGAGTGCTCCGCGGCCGCATTTGGAGCCCAGTAGGTGCATCGGCGGAAAGTGCGGGTGGACGTCCATACTCAATCAGGTGGTCATTTTTCCGAGTGGCTCCCCATTCCCGACTGGGAATCATCACAAGCTATTTTCACGTCTCTAGGAAGAGTTAAAAATAGCAGTATACTGAGGGGATATGGCACTCCTGGCTACATTTGTCGGCGTGGGGAAACACGCAGACCCCGGCATCCGGGATTTAATAGGAGCCACGCGTGACGCTGTTGCAATGCATGCGCTTTTTGTTGACACTATCCAAGACCTACAAGCCGATTTGTTAGTCGATTCGAACGCAACCCTCGAAGCAATACGTCGTTCCCTTCGGAGAACACTCGGTTCCGCGACGGATCAGGATTCGGTAATCTTCTATTTCTCGGGTCATGGTTCGCATGACCACCGCATGGCGGCGTCGGATACGCGGTTGGCCGACCTCGCTCCTACCACATTGCCGATGCAAGAATTGGCTGACCAGTTCAAGCAGAGTAAGGCAAAGGCCATTTTCTGCGTGTTGGATTGCTGCTTCAGCGGAAGCGCCCCCGGCAAAGTGCTTGAGGAAACTCCCATCCCGCGCGATCCAGGCTCTCCTCTCCCGACCTTGGCGGGGGACGGTCGGGTGCTCCTGTCAGCGTGTTCAGAAAACGAGGGGGCATACGAACATCCTCGTTCCCGCCACGGTTTGCTATCGAAAGCGCTCCTCGACATTTTCCTTTCTGCCAGCGCGGCTGTTGATGTCCTCACGATAACGGATGAAGTGATGAGAGTGGTGCGTGCGGAGGCTGCGCGCATGGGCGTGATTCAAACGCCCGTGATCTTCGGGACCGTCCGAGGCGGCTTCACGATTCCGAAGCTGAGCCCCGGAGCACTTTTCAAGGCGGCGTTTCCAGAGTACCGCGATGCAATCGTTTCAAGGAACATAGATGATTTGTGGACGGTTGGTATTCCCGGCCCCGTGGTCGATGAATGGAAACTGCGTTATCCGTCCGGCTTGAACGCGCTCCAGTTAAGCGCAATCAATAACTACAGAATCCTCGACGGAAACTCTCTCCTCGTCGTCGCGCCAACGAGCGCCGGGAAAACTTTTATCGGCGAACTAGCGGCGGCTCGGTCAATCGCCGAGAATCGAAAGGCTGTTTTCCTGTTGCCTTATAAAGCCCTCGTCAACGAGAAACATGACCAGTTCAAGGATCTCTACGGCAAAGCTCTGGGCATGAGGGTGGTCCGTTGTTCCGGAGATTTCAGCGATGACGTGGGAGCCTTCCTCAAGGGTAAGTACGATCTTGCTCTCCTCACGTATGAAATGTTCTTACATCTCGCGGTGAACAACCCAACCGTGCTGATTCAGTTGGGACTTGTGGTAGTGGATGAGGCGCAATTCATCACAGACGGTACCCGTGGGATTACCGTTGAGCTCCTGCTCACCCTGCTCATTGCAGCACGCGAGCGAGGGGTATGTCCTCAATTGCTTTGCCTTTCGGCCGTTATCGGTGATGTAAACAGATTCCATGAGTGGCTTGGCTGTGATCTTCTCATGACTACTGAGCGTCCAGTTCCGCTCGTCGAAGGCGTGATCGACCGCTATGGAACTTTTCAGTTTGTTGACGAAGCCGGAGGCGAAGCCACTGTGCAGTTGTTGGAGCCGCACCAGGTCGTTGTTCGTCGAGACAAACCGAGCGCGCAGGATGTCATCGTCCCTCTCGTGAACAAACTCGTAAAGGCGGGGGAGAAGGTCATTGTCTTCAGGAATGCACGGGGCCCGGCCCAAGGATGCGCGAAGTACCTTGCGGAGGATTTGGGACTGCCGGCGGCGGAGGAAGCCCTCGCGGTATTGCCGTCCGGAGACCTCTCGGGAGCGTCAACCGCGCTCAGGGAATGCTTATCTGGCGGCACTGCATTCCACAACTCCAATCTGACAAGAGACGAGCGCGTCACCGTAGAACAGTCATTTCGGAGGCCGGATGGAGCAATCCGCGTGCTCGCTGCAACGACAACAGTGGCGGCTGGCATCAACACTCCGGCATCTACCGTCATCCTGGCCGAAAATGAGTTCTTAGGAGAAGATGGCAGACCGTTTTCCGTCGCCGAATACAAGAACATGGCGGGTCGCGCAGGCCGTCTGGGATTCAATGAAAAGGGTAGAGCAATCATTCTTGCAGAGAACCCGGCAGAGCGGCGAATGCTCTTTGAGAAGTACGTCCGGGGCCGTCTTGAGAGGTTGGAGTCATCTTTCAATGCTCAAGATGTCGAGACCTGGCTCATCCGGCTGCTCGCACAGGTCCGTTCGATTCCGAAGACTGAGGTCCCTCGTCTCCTTGTCAACACCTTCGGCGGATTTCTGTCGGTTGCCCACGATCCCCGTTGGATGGCGCAGACGGAAGCACAGATTACCGGCCTGATCGCGCGGATGATAAGCCTTGGATTACTTGAAACCCAAGGGGACACCGTCTCGCTTTCGATGCTTGGCCGCGCTTGTGGGCGTTCGTCGCTCAAGCTGGAGAGTTCTTTGCGCCTCGTGGAACTCATAAAGTCCGTCCCCGATCCGCTTCTGAACGCCGGTAATTTGGTCGCGATTATCCAAGCGCTGCCAAGCGATGAGATGGGCTATACGCCAATGATGAAAAAGGGTACACGGGAATCAGTCCGTCGCGATCAAGCGGTAGCCCGCTACGGCAACGAGATCGTGGGGATTTTGCAACGTTATGCGTACGACAATCTGGAATTCCTAGCACGCTGCAAGAGAGCGGCGGTGCTCTACGATTGGATTCATGGTGTGAAGATTGAGAATATCGAGGAGGAATTCTCGACCACTCAGTACTTTTATCGCATTGAGCATGGCGATATCAGGCGTTTTGCCGATCTCACGCGCTTTCATCTTCGGTCAGCGGCAGACCTCCTTTCTATCTTGCTATTGGGAAAGACCCAGGGCGAGGAGATCGATCTCGTGGTGAAACAGCTTGAGATCGGATTACCGGCGTCGGCACTTCCTCTGCTTGATTTGCCCATTGACCTTTCGAGAGGCGAGTGTTTGGGATGTATGGCTGCGGGGCTCGTTGATCCTGATTCGGTGTGGAAGGCAGATCCTCAGCTGATGCAGTCGATTTTGGGCAAGCGAAGGAGTACTCAATTGGAAGCATTTCGGCCGCCGCAGGTTCAGAACACGAGCACCTAGATATGAACGTCTCGCCCTTCTGCATGGAGCCTGCTTGGCTTTTTACTCAGATCGCTCTTGTTTTGGATTTGGGAAGGTGCAGTATTTCCGTGAGAACACTACGGTTCTCTCCAGAGACGAACCAGTCGAGGCAGACAGAGAGGTCATTTGTCCATACATCGTTAGGAATAGACGCTACGGGCTGGAAAATCTCGATCAAAGATTTATCCTGCGCCCGTGGAAGCAGCCATGATGCGACGGTGTACCGAAAATTTCTCCAGTCGCCAGAGGACGGATGCATGTTCACCGCCAGAATGTCGAAATCGCCGAATCGATAGGGCCTTGTTTGAACAGTGACTATGTCGGTTGCATCGAGGGTTTCTTTGGTCCCCGCGAGAGGCTGTTTCGTCATTTTCTCCCCGCTCCGAGTCTTTTGCACCTCAACCACGTAGAGCGATCCCTCGTCGTAGTGCTTCGGGTAGTAGAGCTTTGGGGCACCTTTCTCCAGGCGTTGCAGTTTTATTTGGATTCTGGCAAAAGCTTTACCCCTTTGCACATGCACGTCATATGACAAGTTGCCGACGATATCCACGGGTTCCCAACCAGAAACTCTGATTGACGGAATGGCGGAGTTATCAAACACCGCTTCGGCAATGATTCCACGAACGCCTCTCTTCGTGAGATCAGAGGATCGTCGAATCGCACTCAGAATGGTCTCTGCATCGATTCCCCATTCACTCTCTAATGGGTGAGGCAACAACGTCCTCAAATACCGTTTCACTGCCTCTTGCTCGTCCAGCGAGCACTCGCAAATGAGCTTCTTAATCGCTTCGACTGATTCTTTCATTCGGCGGTCGTCCTGCTGGCTCCGGCGTAAATGCTTCTATTTCAGAGCGACGGACGAGTGTCCGCCCTCCGACCGCATACGCCTGGAGCCGTCCTTTCTTGACCAATCGAGCAATCGCTTGCCGGGATACGCCGCGTATGCGGGCGGCCTCGGCCTGAGAGACCCAATCGTCCGGATTAAATAAATAGGTTGACAATGTGAACCTATTCCATTACGTTCGGGTCAGCGAGGCCGTACTATGGTTACATCAGTGTCCACGAAACCCCAACGCGCCCATCTTGATGATCTGAACGGCTTCGAAGAATCGCCTGCGACTTCTCCGAGCACGCACCCGTCCAGCCTTATCACTCAAGCCCCTTACTTTTCCTCAAGATACGGCTCCGCCTATCTTGGAGACTCCTTGGACCTGCTGCGCGCGCTGCCATCGGGGAGCGTGAACCTGGTGGTGACCTCTCCGCCATACGCATTGCACTTTAAGAAAGCATACGGCAACGAGACCAAGGATCGATACATTGAGTGGTTTTTACCATTTGCCCGCGAGATTTTCCGAGTATTGCCAGATGACGGGAGCTTCGTGCTCAACATCGGCGGCAGCTACAACAAAGGTACCCCGACGAGATCGCTCTACCATTTCAAACTGCTGATCGCCCTCGTGGATGAGATCGGTTTTCATCTCGCACAAGAGTGCTTCTGGTACAACCCGGCCAAGATGCCGGTCCCGGCAGAATGGGTCACAGTTCGCCGCATCCGTATCCGGGATTCCGTAGAGTACGTGTGGTGGCTCTCCAAGAGCCCACACCCAAAAGCCTCCAACCTCAATGTCCTGCGCGAATATAGCGAGGACATGCTTCGATTGAATCGGAGGGGGCTCAGAGAAACAGTTCGTCCATCCGGCCACGTGATCCGTGCGTCTTTTAATAAAATTGACGCTGGCGGAGCCATCCCGTCCAACGTGGTCGAAAGCGATTGGGGCGGAATACCCGAAAGCATGATGAAAATGGGAAACAATTCGGCTAATGACGACTACACAATGCGCTGCAAGGCGGAGGGGATTAAGATTCACCCCGCGCGATTCCCTGCAACATTGCCCAAGTTCTTCATCAAGATGCTGACAGAACCAAACGACCTGGTGCTTGACCCGTTCGCAGGTTCGCTGACAACAGGGGCGGTCGCCGAAAAGCTAGAGCGTCAGTGGTTGGCTGGAGAAGCTGTTGAGGAATACCTCAGAGCGGGAATATTTCGATTCGAAGTCAGTGAAAGCAATCCAAAGCTATTCTAGGAATGTCTTCCCACGATTGCAGCGGAACGCTTAATGCTCCGCTACCCGAATCAAAACAGAGACGGCCTCGTCGATCCACCCAGCAGCGACGAGTTCATCGTAAAAATGGTGTGGTCTCCCTCATGGCCTCCTCGGGCAAACATCACGGTCACCATTGGGAAACCGCCGGCGCGTATTGTTAGTCCCGCAGCAAAGCTGTGCTTAAGATGATCGAAGCCGATGTCACTCCGGTTGATTTCGACTTTGCCCTGATCAGCCGTAAAGGCAAACCCGAATGGTCCCCAGACAGAGTGTTCAAAACTGCCGTTTAGTAACAGAAGGTTCGGGGCGCGAAACCGATAGTCCTGGTAGCTGCCAAGCATCGTCTGGCCATTTATATCGGAGCCTCCCAGGGTGGGTTGAAAGTAAAACGGTACGGAATTCGCCGATGAGGTTGCGGACTCTGATAAAAGCAGTCGGACTCCGATAGAACCGCTCAAGTTACGTGAGTAGGAAACAGACGGACATGTCTGGCTCAATTCGGCGCACTCGTCCGGGCCGTGATTGCTGGCGGCGGTTGCTTGAGACTGTGTATGTCCGTAAAGAGAAAAAGTGTGGTTCAGATCGACCGTCCAACGCAAAAATGATTGATGTGAATCTGCAGATGCAGCATATTGCTCAAAGATTCCGCGGTAGTTGATTTGGAATCGATCGCCGAGCTCGGGCTCAATCCGGAGCCCTTCTCCGAATTGAACCGTCGGAGGCTGGGAATTGAGACTAGGTGCCGTGATATTGGTATAGAGTGCCTCGATCGAGGGAACAGCTTCGTTGTTGTTCCCGCGAAGAGCTACAAATCGACCATTCATCTCCCCATCGAGAGAGAGATTGAGTTTACGAATGGCCGGCCATTCGAAGACCGGCTTGATGGCGCTGATCCCAGCGACAGTTTCTGTCATTCCGTAGGCGGTCTGGCCTGGAAGCGCTGAGTGATTGCCCAGTCCAAAGTATGACAATTCGTTGAGGGAAATGGTTTGCGCGTAGAGATTGATCACCGTATAAGGATGAACAAAGCTGGGAGGCGTCACAGGTTTTCGAGGCTCTGAGTTGCTTGTACCCGGAACGACGGGATGCACGACATGAATTTCGACGGGCGGCGTGTGAATCATCGTCAGGTACCCGCCTGCACGATAAGACGCATTCATCGAGCCGACGGCGTCAATATCCCAACTCGTTCTCCAGTTAGTGGTATTCTCCCCGCCCACAAAGGCAACTCCAGCACCGAAGCCGTTTTGCGGCGGCATGCTTCCCGCCGCGATGTGCAGAGGATGGTCGGTGAACAACTCGACGCCACACCCCAAAACGGACTTGAATGTGGTGATCTCGCAGGAGGAAGTGATGCGGTCGCCTTCGCCGCGGAAATCCGCGTGCAGGGCACTTTCCTGGGCAGCCGCGAATAGACAAGAAGAAGCGAGCGATAGCGCAACAAGGGATTTCATAGGAGTATCCATGAATTACTTGCTCTTCGACTTTCCCTTGCTCCGAGCGGCGGCGCTGTTGTTGCCTACTGCACTGCTCTTTGACTTCGAACGCGGTCTCGAGTCTGATTTGGCCGCAATCTTGAGCATGCTTCCGGGCCGGGCTGTGAGTTTTGCCCTCTTTCTTGCTGCATCCTGATGGGCCTGGGCGATCGCAGTAGTGACCTGCCCGATGTACGCAGCGACCTCTCCCTCGGTCTGAATGGCATTGACATAGATTTTGGTGCGGTAACGCTCAGGAAGGCGCCTTTCGGCGATATGCATGTGTTCGACCTGCGTCCGAAGCAGCGCAGACGCTTCGCGGTTTGGATTGAAGGCCGACATGGGTGGTCGAGGAACGTGAATGATAGCCATTCGAGTATCTCCTTCCTTAGACGTCAAACTCGGGGCAATTAGTACGAATTGCAGCCAGTGAGAGAAGATTGTTGTTCAGATTGGCCTGCGGACCCTTCGGCTCGATAAACACGTTGGCAGTGGTCTCACGCGGCGAACGAGGACTAAAGTCACCGAGAAAGAACTTCGTCACCGTAGCCGGAATCGACGCATGATCGAAGGTGCGGTTCACAATCGCGCCTTGAGGAATCCAGGGTGAGACCAGTACCGCTGGTACGCGGACGCCCAGCCGGTCAAAATGAAAATCAAAATTTGTCCCGGTATCGTTGGCCGTCGCGGTAAATTGATCGGCTATGCAAGAAGGAGGGACGACATGGTCATAGATACCTCCGTGCTCGTCGTAAACAATGAGGAGCGCAGTGCTTGTCCACAATGACGGATTTCTCTTGATTGCCATATAGATCTGGGCGATGAAAAATTCACCGGCCTGTACGTTATGGTCGGGGTGCTGATCGTTTGCAGCCTGGGCACCGCCATCCGATTCATGATCACCAAAATTCGGCTCAATGAAGCTATAGTCGGGCAGTTGACCATTCGCACAGTCATTGAGGAATTGCTCGAATGTACCAAACAGCTCGGGCTGGTTCTGCAAGATGTTGACGATCTCCATCGTGGAGCTGGGTACGTCGTAGTAATAGAGCTTAGATGTGTGCTTCGGAGAGGCGTTGATGAGCCGGCTATAGATGCTCCGGAAGGGCTCACTGATATACACCGGGTTCATGTCTACCCGGCCGAATGAGGTGCCGTAATGAGCAAAAGCGCGATTACAGATGGTTGGTCCCGGAATCGAAGCAAACCAGCATTGAAAAAGGGCAAATTCAGAAGCTAGTGTGGTCAGAACCGGCAAATTGTCCTTCGAGAAGTAGTACACGATTTTCTGCGAATGCGCGACATCCCGCTGCTGGTTGAAGTAGCTCTTGATGAACCCCTGCATATTGGCCGTACGGTTCGGGTCCGTATTTCCGCCAAAGATTTGTAGGTCAACGGCCGGGAAATGGTGGTCGGGGTCGGGATTGAGCTGACCTTGGAACTCGGCCAGAGGCTGAGGTTGAACGACCGCTCCGGTTGTATCTGGACTGTCGGTCGCGTTGTTGATTCCATTTATGTTCGGGTTATCAAGTCCAAGCGAGCCGAGCATGTGGTCGAAGGAGCGATTCTCCATCATCAACACGACGATATGTTCGAGACCGTCAAATCCAGGTGTTGCACTATCTGGCATTGTCTGCTCCAATCCAATGCTTCATTGTCTTTCATGTTCAGTTAGACAATTCATCCAGGATTTCCGTTTTGCCTCCCGGTCGCGGACCAATATACCCCAAAGTCGCCTAAGCGGTATCCAATTCTCACTCTAGCAATCGGTCAATTCCCAAGAGCCGACTTAAGAATACCATCCTGCCGATTTCCTCGAAGCCTATTTATGGACAGTTCTAGTATTGGCGACCCGAAAGGCCTGCGCTTCATGCAACTCGCGACTTCTTGTGCCGACTGGCCTAGAGTTGGCTCGCGGCCCGAGGGGCCAATAACCTCACTTTGCGGCGGCTGAGGTACCTTCCGCAACTTCTTCTCGACGCATCAGCGTGGACGATTGATCTGCCATCACAACCTCTTCGGTATTCTTGCCGACATTCCCCTGAGTTCGGGATGTACATCTGGCGGCCGGGGCAGCTTCCAATCGGTCAAACTGCAAAGGCCCGATCGGGATACCGTGTGCAGTCACTCCGTAAGGGACGCGACCGCCAATGTGGAACCTACCCTAATACACGCCGCCCCTCTGAGTTGGTCAAAATCGCACTTCCGTTCTACATTGCGGGTGGGTTTGACGAGAAGCGCGCTACGCCTCACGCGAAAATGATCAGCCTCAGGATGATGGCTCCGTGCAGGAGGCTCGCTGCGCACGCCCGGATGAGCAATTCCGACCAGCTTGCAGCAACCTGATCATTGGATACTGGTCGATAAAAGGCTGTGCCTCGCCAAAATTCCATCCGAGCGAAAGATGCGCTTGATTTCAAGTCAGGATGCCGCTCTGGAAGGAGTATTCGACTTGGAGAGGTGAGGTTCGGTGACCGCGAATTGTCGCGAAGACGCTGCCCAGCGTGCGGCGAAGGGTCGGTGGGCACACCTCTCCCGCGAGCCATGGTCACCACGAAGATATTCGAAGAATGAGTTCAGGCGGCCAGATCGTAGCGATGATGCAGTCCGCCGAGCCTTGGCATCGATACAACCCGATGGTGGCCTTCGGGGTTCTTCTCTGCTTCACGACCCGCAGGAGTTCCCTTCGCCAGCGAGAGATGAGTCCGGTCCTCATGGTAATAACGGACGCACTCGTTCATCAGGCGTTTCAAATGGCGTTCGTTCACAACAATTACATGGTCGAGCAAATCCCTGCGGCAGTTGCCGACCCATCGCTCGGCCACGCCATTCTGCCACGGACTTCGGAAGCTGGTCCGCTTCGGTTGGATGCCAAAGCTCTTCACCGTGTCAATAACTTCTTCATTG